>ERZ650304.462-NODE-462-length-21335-cov-5.816306_pt1 | contig 21335 bp, 23 predicted proteins | sample MGYA00376240_ERZ650304 | MGnify/ENA primary metagenome ERZ650304 (study PRJEB26733, sample SAMN07839271) | wastewater metagenome | biome: small river; feature: stream; material: water | place: USA: North Carolina | collected 2016-03-01 ... | reverse complement strand
CCCCTTGTTTAAGGATTTGGACGAAAAGAAGTTCTTCCGTATTGTGAAGGCTGGGTATTCACAGCGTCGCAAGAAACTGCGTAGTAGTCTCAGTGCTGGACTGCATATTGGCAAGCCCGAAGCTAGTGAGCTACTCGAGCAAGCTGGATTGTCTCCTGACAATCGTCCCCAAGAACTATCACTGCAAGATTGGTACAGTCTATATAAAGTCATTCAGTAGCGTACTGCTTACGCTATACTAGTAAGCATGAAGAAACACCTTGGCCGATCGTTGCGGCAGAGGCTGAAAAATATTCCTACGTTGCCACTCTTCGTGGTTTCAAGTGTGTTAGTTGGAATCTTTCTTTTGGTGCTTACCAAAGCGGCGACGTCGTCTGTTGGTATCGAGGCTGAAGCAGGGGTTCGCAATACGAAAGTTACCGAACGATCTCTTACGGGGGCTTCAGGTGGCAAAGCAATTAGGTTTGGTACAGGTAAGTTCTATATTGTTGGGAAGAATATTGTAGATCCAGATGGCAATATCTTTTTGCCCATGGGGGCTAATGTTGGTATGCGGCAAGCGCCTGATCCAATTTTTAGTTACTTTGGTAATGCCAATGGCAAAAGTGCACAGGTTCAAGCGTGGGGATGGAACACGATTCGTCCTAATATCATATGCAGCCCACGGGGAGGTAGCGCTAACTATGCAGAAACTTTGGCTGGCCTCGATGAGCTTGTTAATGAATATACAGCTAAGAAGATGGTAGTCATGGTGACCTGTCGTGTAGATGTTTGGTATGACCACCCATACGATGAAGCACAGATTCAAGCATCTTTGCCAATGATTAAGGACATTGCCCAGAAGTACAGGGATAATCCCTACGTGTGGATGAATACCCATAACGAGCCAGTAATTAACCAAAGTGTCTGGACTGGGCTGAATCAAAGTCTGTATAACGACGTGCGTGCCCTAGCTCCCGATATGATATTTGTAACTGACTTGGCGGGATCTGGTAATCAGATTGAAAACCTGGTGGACGGGAACTTAGCTACGACCTTTGGGAGTGGCAAATGTAATGTCCTGTATGACTGGCATGCCTATGGTTTTATTGGTGGGTTTGCGGATGATGCGAAACATAAAGATTATATTGACCGACTTGCTGCCAAGAATATTGCCGTGGTGATTGGTGAGTTTGGCGACCCACTATTACAAAATGGACAGCCATTCATTACGAGAGTGGACCCGGATCATGATGGTATTGCTGGTAATCCAGTACAAAACCGCATAGCGGCTAATGCTGTTATTAAATACGCTCCTCCAGCTGGATATGGCCTCATTTGGTGGATAGCCACCGGAGACAGAAATGACCAGATCACCTATTCACTTACCAAGGATATGACTTCACCATGGACGGTGAATAGTAGTAATCTCTCAACTAAGTTAGCTCCAGCAGGTAAGGCATTCTGGGATACTACTCATCCAGCACGGACGGTTACCAAGTTTACGGGTAATGTATCCGTTAGTGGCTGCGCTTCGGCACAGTAAGTCTGCTAAAGCAAGGTACGGGCTATTATTTGCCGTTGTCCCAGTCTCGGGCCATGAATCTTCCAGCTTTGCCGGATAGCACGTGTATGGCTTTCTTTAGGTTACGCTCTTTAGCTTCATCTGATTTGAGCCAGGAGAAGTAGCGGAGGACTTCTTTCTGTCGGCTGGGAGTCAGGGCATCCCAATTTGCTTGAGCAGTCGTATTAGCGCTTAGGGCTTCTCGGAACCAGTCGGGCATGGGGTGCTGTGGGCCGTTTATGTAATCTTTGTCGAACTCAACGGTAACTTCTACGGTGTCGCCAACTGTGGTATTACTGGCCTTGCGGACATCTCCATGGAGATAGAGGTAGTAGTCGCCGGTGCCAGTAGGCATCATGTTGATGTGCCAAGCTGGGTCTGGTTGGCCGTTAACTTGAATAAGTACTGGCATGGGCTTACGCCAATTGGGTTGTAACCGTTCGGCTTGTTCGGCAGTAACGTCAACATATGGATTGCCATCACGGATTTTAATAGGCGCAGTAAAGACAAGTTTCATACGAGCATTGTACCAAAGAGGGGTACACGGCTATACTAATAAGCATAGACGCTATGAAGAAGAAAACTACAGGGCACAAGAAGGTTCGGGCTTGGCTAGATAAGTACCGGCAGCAGGTAATTGCTGGTGTCAGTATGTTGGCGTTTGTTGGCTTTGGGGTTTTAATCTTGACGCTCACAAAGGCGGCTACAACAGGATTTGGTTTGGAGGCAGAGAAGGGTAGTCTTACGGGACAGGCGCACGTCATGACTCCGTCTGGTTCATCTGGTGGACAAGGGGTGCACTTTGGCCCCATGAACATGAGTAACGACTTAGGGAGCTTCTTACGTAACACGACGCTAACCAGTCGTTACCGACAGTATGAGAATGCATCTGAGTCGGAGATTGTCCAGAACCTAACGACACGGGGAAACCTAGAGGCAAATCCAGGGGGCTACCAGACACATAACTCCCAAGGACAATTCCGATTTACCTGTCAGTATTCTCACTTAAACTACGATGATCCGATTGTGTATCCCGGTCAGTCTGGCAAGGCACACCTGCACATGTTCTGGGGCAATACTCAGATGGATGCTAATACCACTAACCAGAATATTATGACTCGAGGTGGTGGATCTTGTGCAGGCTATGAAGCTAATCGAACGGGCTACTGGATGCCGGCAGTGCTAGACGGAAATAACAAAGTAGTGATTCCTAAGGACATCCTCATGTACTACAAGTCGGCCCAGGGCGCTGCAGCCCAGACTAAGAAGATGCCCCAAGGTCTGAAGATGATCGCCGGTAGTTCTACGGGAAATACCGAAACGTCATTGCAACACGTAAACGGTGTTATCTGGGCATGCTACACAGGGAGCATTAATTACACCTATATTGGTAATACGATACCTGACAACTGTCCAGCCAATACCAAGGCAAACGCAGTGAATTCCTATACCAAGCAGAAGGATCCCAATTCATATGATCCTAATGATATCTTCCCGATAAAACTCCAAGCGCTTATCTTCTTCCCAGCGTGTGTGAAGGTAGACGGTAGCGGTAACCCAGTACTAGACTCCGCCAATCACAAGAGCCATTTAGCATATTTCTCTGGCAGCGGTTGTCCCTCGGACTTTCCGTATATGATGCCGCAGGTGAGTTACCATGTGTCGTGGCCAGGGGATCTCAATTATTCGCAATGGAAGCTGTCCTCCGATGCTATGGCTGGTACCCCAGACGGCTTTAGTTTACACGCTGACTGGTACGGTGGCTGGACAGATGCCGTACAAGACCATTGGTTGAAGGGATGTGTTAATCTGCAACTTAATTGTTCTGGTGGAGTAATGGCCCCTGGTGGTGGATATCCACTTCGACAACTCAAGGTAGTACAAGAGTATGATGGGCCTAATTACCTAACTGTTCCTACAAAATAAATCAAAGACTTGACGTGTTAAGTATCGGAGCGTAAGCTTGAATAGATGCGCGTTATCAACAACCTAGGGTATCTGCTAAACCACCTGGCGTTCGTCATGGCACGACAGTCAGACCAGGTTTTGCAAGAGCGTCTCGGTATCGGCTTTAGTCAGTTCAAGATCATGATGGTCTTGTCTCACAAGCCGCATATTCAACAAAAAGAAATCGCTGACAAGCTCGGACAAACCGAAGCAAGCATCAGTCGGCAGATTAAGTTGTTGACCGAGCAGGGGTTGTTGCAATCTGCAAAGCGACCAGAAAACCGTCGTGAGCACATTACCACCTTAACGCCTAAAGGCGATCGTTATACCGACGAAGCGGTAGATATTCTCAATACATATCACGCGCCGGTATTCGAACACCTGAGTGAAAAAGAGCGAGCCGCATTGACTCAGTCATTGCAGGCCATGCACCAAGAAATTTGTGCAGACGACAAACCTGGCTCTTGTCATCACTTATTCGAAACCACCAACGACTAAACAGAAAGGACCCCTACGTGGCCAAAACTGCTCAAAAAAATATCAAGCTATCTGAAAAGGAAGCGCTTTCTAAAAAAGCCTTACCAGCAGTACTACTGACCGTCTTCCTAGACGTTATGGGGATTGGTATTCTCATCCCACTCTTGCCGGTATTGGTTAACCCGCATAATCCTGGCAGTGTTGTTGGCCCCTGGTGGAGCGACAAGTCGGCATTCATTATGCTGGGCTGGTTGCTCGCAAGTTTTGCTATAGCTCAGTTTATCGCTTCTCCAATTCTCGGGCAGTTATCCGACAAATTCGGTCGTAAGAAGGTCTTAGCTATTTCGGTAGCCGGCACTGCACTTGGCTACGCTATCTTCGCGTACGGTATCTGGGAAAAGAACCTGGGAATTATGTTCGCCGGTCGTATCCTTGACGGTCTGACCGGTGGTAACTTGCCGGTGGCCCAAGCGGTGGTGGCTGACGTCAGTACACCCGAGAACCGAACTAAAAACTTCGGACTCGTTGGTATGATGTTCGGTCTAGGTTTCGCCTTGGCTCCATATATTAGTGGTAAGCTGGCAACGCCAGGTATTCCGTTTATTAGTATTGGTGGGCTGCATATCGGTACTACACCAAGCTGGTTTAGTCTCACTACTCCGTTTTGGATTGCAACGGCACTGAGCGTCATCAATGTGATTCTGATTATTACTCGTTTGCCAAATACCCAAGCAACTATTGCTAAACACCTTAAGATTGACTGGAACAAGTCGTTCCATAACCTATTCAAAGCGGTGACCCACCCAACCTTGCGTCATATCTTGATCCCCATGCTATTATTCTTCGCTGGTTTTGGTTTCTTCCGCGGGTTCTTCCAAGTGCTGCTTGAACGTAAGCTCGGTTTCAACCAGGCTAACATTGGAGACTTCTTTGCCTTCTTCGGTATCTGTATGGCGCTCGCCCAAGGTCTGATTACACCCTTTGTCAGCAAGCGCTTCAAGAACTGGCAGACTCTACAGTGGGGCCTGGTGTTTGGTGGTTTGTCTATTCTATTATTCCTACTACCTACCAATACAACGCAGCTGCTCCTCGTAACCCCGATCATGGCAATCGCCATTGGGCAGGTATTTGCGAACAGTATTGCGCTGGTCAGCGCGTCTGCTACGAAGGAGATCCAAGGTGAAGTACTTGGTATTAACAGTAGTGTCCAAGCCTTTGGGGATGCACTTCCAAGCGCACTCAGCGGATACATCGCAGCCGGATTGAGCGTTAGCGCTCCAGTGCTTGTTGGTGGTGTTACGGTGGTCGCTGCGGCTATTGCATTCCGAATCATGTTTAAACCAAGTCGGCTAACACATAATCCAGAGCAAGTAGAAGGAATGGTGCATTAAGATGGCTCAGAAAGCTATAAAGACAGCTGATGTAACCAGTGAAGTCGCTCACCGCACCGGACTTAAAAAGTGGCTACCACTTGTAGTGCTCAGTCTGGCGGTGATGATTATTATTATCGACACCACCGTTCTTAACGTGTCACTCCGAACTATCGTAAATGACCTTGGTACTAACTTGCAGGGTATGCAGTGGGTGATTGCTGGCTATTCTCTGACACTTGCTGCACTAACTGTTACGGGTGGTCGTTTAGGCGACCTGTTTGGGCGTAAGCGTATGTTTATGCTTGGTGCCGTAATCTTTGCAATAGGCTCATTCCTGACTTCTATTAGTCATAACCTCAGTACCATGATTATTGGTGAATCTATCATTGAAGGTATCGGCGCAGCCCTTATGATGCCGGCCACGTCTTCATTGGTTGTTTCAAACTACCAAGGGCGCGATCGTGGCATTGCCTTTGGCGTCTGGGGTGGTATTGCTGCGGCATCTTCGGCTATTGGGCCAATTCTGGGTGGCTGGCTAACCAGCAGCTACAGCTGGCGTTGGGCATTCCGTATTAATATCTTTGTTGCGCTCATCCTGATCATTGGTGCGACAGTCATTGCCGAGGGTCGCGACCGGGTAGAGAAGGCAGAACTAGATTTCTTAGGTGTGTTCTTGTCGGCAACTGGACTACTAGCATTCGTCTACGGCATTATCGAATCTTCTACCTACGGGTGGTGGAGTGCGATTCGTCCGTTTGAAGTGTTTGGTCATGCCTTACCATTTGGCTTGTCTCCGACTCCAGTTGGGATAATCCTTGGAATTATCCTGCTCGGTATCTTTGGGTGGTGGCAGATTAATGCCGAGAATCATGGGCATACTCCATTGGTATCTATGCACTTGTTCCAGAACAAGCAGTTCACCTCTGGTGCGGCTGTGGTGTCATTCTTGTCCCTTGGCATGGTTGGGCTAATCTTTGCTATCCCCGTATTCTTGCAATCCGTTCGAAACTTAGATGCATTCCATACGGGGCTGGCACTGCTCCCAATGTCTTTGACCATGCTCGTTGTGGCACCAGCCTCAGCAGCATTAACTAAAAAGATAACTCCAAAGCGTCTCATTCAAGCTGGGCTAATTGTTTCAGTGTTGGCTAGTCTTGTACTGCATTTCTCGATTACAGCAAGCTCGACAGCTGCGAGTTTCATTCCAGGCCTCATGCTGTTTGGTATCGGAATGGGTCTAGTTATGGCGCAAGCTAGCAACGTTACCTTGTCTGCTGTTCCGGTTCACCAATCGGGTGAAGCCTCTGGTGTTAACAATACGCTCCGGCAAGTTGGCTCATCTCTGGGTTCGGCTATTATTGGTGCCGTGTTACTAACAACCCTAGCGGGTAGTCTTGCTTCCGGAGTTAACAATAGTAAGGTTATACCTGAAGCTATTAAGCCAGCGCTGTCAGCTAAAGTTGCTGCAGCCGCTTCAGACGTAGAGCTGAGCGGCACGCAGACTAAGGACACTGGCAATGTTCCTCCTGCAGTTCAGACAGAATTGAAATCTATCGCTAACCAAGCATCTGCAGATGGTGCGCGCACCGCAGTACTGTATATGGCCGGCTTTATCGGTATTGGGTTCCTGCTTTCGTTCTTCCTGCCGCATACGCACGATCTAGAAGCGGCTGCAGGCAAACAACCTGCCGCAGCTCACTAGTGTAAGGCAATCTAACATAGCTAAAGACATATAGACACAAGCAGTATAAAGGTGGTATAATAAAGTCCTTGGGGCTGAATTTTAAGCTCGACGTTGGACTTTAACAGCTAGTTTGCAGGTCGCTTGTCAGCGTATAGACAAACCTAAATAATTGCAAAATCATTTAGAGCAATGGTGAACGAAGCTATTAGCTTCCGTAACCTTGCACCAGTTGCTGCTTAATTGCACCAACCGCGCCTAACGTGACACCAGATAATGCTACGGCGTGTCATATTTTTCTGGTTGCCTAGATCTTCCTGTCCATAAGATCTACTAAGATTAGGACTGGATCATTCGACTTTTTGGTCGCTTACCGGCCGAATGATCGAGACAAATCTAAACGACCTATGCCTGTAGAAGACTAGCCACTTAAACTAACGGACTCGGGGGCAGTACCCGACAGCTCCACCAAAAAAAACGCATCAGAGATATCTGGTGTTTTTTTGTTTCCTCATCACGTCATCTGATTATAGTGTCACAATCCGAAGGAGCTAAACCTCACGAAGCACTGCCCAAAAAGGACAGTCAGTCTACTCGGCGGGTAAATGGGGCTTGCGTGGTTTAGACAGCATCAGTATTTAGATCCTACAGTCTCGAATATAAGATTGTATAACATACAATAGTATGGCATTATATTTTTCATGCGTAAGACTATCTTCTCAGTCGGTGCGGGTAGAGCCCTTGACCCGGTGTGGCTTGCCGATACTACACAGCTAGTAGAATACCTCTTGCCCAGTGGTGCTAGGATTGATTTTAGGCCCAGCCCGGGTGTGGCATTCAGCGGTGCGCACGAAATGGCCAGGCACTGCGACGATATTTATGGTAAGCACCAAGGGCGCACTGCAGTACGCGTGGAGGCTATGATTGCCGAGCTCGCTATTGATCCATCACATGATCTTGCTAGTATTGCCGAATCTACTAGTATGACAGCTGAAGCGGTATATGCCCGCTGGAAAAATGGATCACTTCAGCTCCATATGCGCCTAGCAGACAGGGCTATTCCTGTGAAAGGTAGCCAGGAGGAGGGTCGTGTAGCAAGAGAGAAGGCGGGATTTAGAGAGGCACTTGATCTTGCACCACTAGAAACTTTTACTTCGGAGGATAGTGGAGTCCCTGTTCATAGACTAAGGCTGGGTGCTGTGCGCTCAATAACACAGCCGGATGCCTACCAGTTACAGCAAGATGCCCTGAAATACATGGTCACGGAAGTACCTTTGCTAGGGGCAGGCGTGCTACTTTCGTCGTAGAGGTAGTTCCGGACTATTAATTTCGCTTGTGTTAATACGCATCTGTTTAGGTATAGTGGTTATCCAAAGGGACTGATATGGCATATAGACTCGAAGCAAATCCAGAACTGCTCGACCCCCAAAGGTGGGGTGGCATTGATATTACTAACCCGCAGGATTTTACACCCCGTGGCGATGATCATCTAATGACTAGTGCGGAACAGCGGCAGGCCGCTGAGTTGCTTACTCCCGTTGTCGCGGCAGTACATGCCAATACTTACCGTGACCCAGTGGCTGACTTGCGAGACGACGGTACTTTGGATACTGATCGACTTAGTAATGGATCGGTACTTATATTGGACCGTGAAAGCCTTATCCATTGGGATGGAGATGACGAGCTGGCGCGGGTGCTTGATACGGACATGGGTGGCGGGGCGGCTATAGCGGGGAGGCATGCCGACTACTGGCAAGAGCACCAAGGACGTCGAAAAAGCGAAGGCTTTGGTGTCGAGCAAGCTGTGTTTCTCGATGAGAATGCCGTATATACACGCTACCTTGAGTGGGGAGTTCTGCTGAAGGAAGGTATTACTAGTATACTTGCGCTTTGGTCATTGTCAGATATAAATGTCAGGCGCGGTGTTATGCGATTGCCTCTAGGGCCCATTACGAGTGAAGATAGTCTGACACTACCTATTAAAGTTGCGAGATCTTCAGCTCACTCTGAGCTTTTTAACGGTGCATACGTTAGACGCATCCAACGGGTGCGGGCGGCCCGGGTCATCTATCCGCACGAAGGTGGCGTACGAGACTGGGGTGGTCGTGGAAAATTCAGTCTTGGGTTTGCTCGCAGGCCAGCAATCACTCGACCGGCGGTGAATCTAGCAACGCTGCCAGTCGGAAGATCGTAAATCGCCTTGACCATAACCAGAACAGTCCTCTAGCATAGAGGGATGGTTAAAGACAAAAAACTTCCTAAGGTTATCCGGCGTCTGCTGCGTCGCGAAGGTACTATCGATGTGCCGCATATTGCAGATGCCCTAGAATACATAGAAGAACACTGGAAGGTTTTAACGCACGAAGAAAAACAAGACAGTGGCATGCTTATTGGCTTGCCGCACCCGTACGTGGTGCCGTCGGTAGATGCCTCTTCGGGCTTTACCCTCAAAGAACAGTATTACTGGGATAGCTACTTCAACTCCCTAGGACTCGTGGGCAAACACCAGAAGCTTGCTGAGAATATGTTAGATAACCTAGTACATATTTTTAACCGATTCACCTTTATCCCGAATGCCAGTCAGATGTACCACATGAGTCATTCGCAACCTCCGGTACTGACAACCTACATACGACTTATCTACGAAACGGGGCAAAAAGATCTGGTTTGGCTCCAGAAGTATATGGCTGTAGCCGAGCGTGAATACGAAAAGGTTTGGATGAGTGAAACGCATCCCTTCTGGCACAAGGTGCACCATGGCCTGAGTCGTTACTACGACATTAACGTACTGCATGATATGGCCGAAGCCGAAAGCGGCTGGGATATGACGCCCCGCTTCGAACGTAAGTGCCTAGACTACCTTCCGGTAGATCTTAATGCATTGCTGTATAAGTACGAGACGGATTTTGCGTGGGTGGCGCATGAGGCAGGTGATGAAGAGCGCGCTAAACATTGGGAAAAGCAAGCTTCTAAGCGCAAGCACGAGATGAACAAGTACATGTGGCACAAACGCAAGGGCTTCTACTTTGACTACAACTACAACAAAGGCGAAAAGGGTGGTGTGTGGTCGCTGGCTGCCTTCTTCCCGATGTGGGCCGGCATGGTCACCAAAGAGCAGGCAGCGGAGCTGGTTAGGAACTTAGACAAGTTCGAACATATCGGTGGACTGACAGCTACGACGCGGCCGCTCATAGATATGTCTATCTTTGGTTCTATAAAGACCCAGTGGGCGCACCCTAACGGCTGGGCGCCATTGCACTGGATCGTGATCGAGGCACTTCGGAAATATGGTTACAATGACGAAGCAGAACGCATTGCTCGCAAGTGGTTGCGTACTAATTTGGCGTGGTACGAACGGCACAACGAGTTTCTAGAAAAGTACAATGTGGTCAAGCCGCAAAAGCCGCCGATCGAGGGTGTATACCCAAGTCAGAAAGGCTTTGGCTGGACTAATGCCATCTTTGTGAAGCTGTGTAAAGACTTCTTAAACAAGTAGACGTCAGTGCTATAGCAACAATGCTGTGAGAAACCTCATAGGTTAGTGAGCTCTTTAGCAATAAGTTAGATGAGTAACTGTAAATAATTGGAGGTTTATATGAATGACGACAACACGGGCGATGACACCAACGCTGCAACACCGGATGATGTTTTAGAAGAAGAACGTAACGACACAGGCGTAACTTCTGACCCTCTGGCTCATCCAGGCACGCCAGATGACCCGGCTATGCCCGCAGACGATGTTCCAGGTGACAATACACAGTTTGACGAACCGAAATCTGACAGCGGTGTCGATTCCACTGAGGCCTACCAAGAAGGCGAAGACCAAGCTGCTGGTGACCCGCAGCACGAAACCAATAGCTAGTTAGTTATAGGGTATAGTTAAGGCATATGGAAGATACGACTGTGTTGCCGTGTGCTGAGAAACTAGCCTTTGATACCCAAAAGCAGGCTCGAGCTGCTGCGGTAGTTGCGGAACTGCAACACGGAACTAAATTGACGACGTATAGGTGCAGCCACTGTGGGTTGTGGCATCTTGCATCTGCGTAGTTGTTGTAAATTACCTCTTATTTGTGCCGAGTATTACAATCATGTTTAACATTAGTTAATGAAGAAGGTACGAAACAGTGATACGAGGGGCTGAATACTTCAAGGAACAACTCCTAGAGATGGGGATTAAAGACGAGGGCTGTCACCATGGGTTTACTAATGGGACGCATGGGGAGAAGCTGGAGTTCGGCATTATTGTGCCTGGGTCTCGTGAATGGAAGATGTGGGTGGCACTGAACGCTCGGATGATTCGTTTAAAGCATGACGGGCCCGTTTCACCGCTGCTGGTGAGTCTTGCGGATGGAACGATTGAGTTAACTGATGCGGTTGCGGCCGAGCTTAATGCGCATGGTAATTACGAAACAGAAGTATTGGTAGCGCACACTCAAAAGACTAAAGATGCAGACGGCAACAAACAAGTTAACCTGTCTGAAGCAGCTAAAGAGCTTATAGGCTATTACCGACCGGAGTCTGCCGAAGAAATAGACGATGCTGCTACATCTGGCAGTACGACTGCTATGCCCGTTTCTGAATTGTGGGGCCTTGGTGTTTCGGAGGTAAGCGTCCTATATACCTGGTTACGGAAGCCTGAACTTCCGTACTTAGATGAGCTGCGAGTTCCGTATAGAGGGATAATAGATAACCATCCGTTGCCAGATTTCTCTCCAGCAGACTGTGCTCTGAATGGCTTTTGCGCTGATCCGACTAATACCTTTATTCCGTACGGACAAAAGCCGGTTGATATACTGGAAGTATGAGCCAAGCAGATCCACTACCTACTCACCCAACGCTCGGTGACTACCAATCGCTCATTAAGCAGCTGATCGTCGAGCGTGGCTTCTACGAAGAAACAATACCTGAAGTCTTTATGCTCCTCACCGAAGAAGTCGGTGAGTTTGCTAAAGCAGTTCGCAAGATAAGTGGTGTGAAGGTAGATAAGCAGTCTCGAGTAAATGACGTAGCTGAAGAAGCGGCTGACGTGTTGTGGCTGCTCATAGACTTGTGTAATCGGTTAGGAATAGACCTAGAAGAGGCGTTTCGGCGTAAAGAAGCAAAGAACCAGAAACGAGTCTGGACTCATGAGTAAGAACAAACAGAGCGCTGGCATACTCCTGTATCGCAAGGGCACTAAGGATATCGAAGTTCTGTTGGGCCATCCCGGTGGTCCGTTCTGGGCCAAGAAAGACAAGGGTGTCTGGTCTATTCCTAAAGGTGAATTTGATGACGAGTTGGCTATTGATGCGGCTAAGCGAGAGTATCAAGAAGAGCTAGGTAGTAAGCCGCCAGAAGGTGAGCTGTTAGACCTTGGTACGGTTAAGATGAAGAGCGGCAAAGTTATCTACGCGTGGGCGGTAGAGGGTGACTTTAATGTGGCAACCGTCAAGAGTAATACCTTTAGCATGCAGTGGCCATCACGGTCAGGTAACGAACAGGAGTTCCCTGAGATAGACCGTGCGAGTTGGTTTAGTTTGGCTATCGCTAAAGAAAAGTTGGTGGCAGCACAAGCTGAATTTATCGACCGTTTGGCCGACATCCTTGGAGTCTCGGCCGATGCTGCCGTTGATGGCAGCGCGGCTGAAGCTGAAAGTCCACAGATAAGTCTATTTTAGCTATCCTTTACTTATCTCCCTGGCTATCTCTTTACAGAGGTAGTATACTTATAGCTAATGAGAAAAGCAGTTTCCCAGGTTGTAGCGCTCCGCGCAATGATGATCATGCCCTAGCGGGGCTTGCTTTTCTTTACTCTTATATTTCTGTTATTAATCTAATAAAAGGTACAATATATTCATGAATTATTACGTTACCACCTCTATTCCGTACGTTAACGGCGACCCCCATATCGGCTTTGGTCTTGAACTTGTCATGGCTGACGTATTGGCCCGGGCTGCTCGTAAGCAAAATAAGCCAACACTGTTTACAACCGGTTCCGACGAACACGGTAGCAAGATCGCTGAAAAAGCTGCTGAGCTAAAGCTAACCCCCAAAGCTTTAGCTGACCAGCAGAGTCAGAAGTTTCGTGATCTTGGAAAGCTATTGAACATCAGTAATGACCGCTTTATCCGGACAACTGACGCCGGCCACGAGCAACGCGCCCAGATTATCTGGAAGCAACTTGAGAAAGATATCTACAAAAGCAAGTACATTGGCTTGTATTGTACGGGCTGTGAAGAGTTTGTTACCGAAGCGGTAGCTAAAGCAAATAAGAACAGCTGTCCGCACCACAACAAACCGTACGAACGAATCGAAGAAGAGAATTACTTCTTTAAGCTGTCTGCGTATTCAGACCGGATTCGAGCGGCTATCCAGGCTGGAACCTTTGAGGTTATTCCGAATACTCGGCGTAACGAAGTCTTGTCACTAATCATAGAAGGCCTGGAAGATATTAGTATCTCTCGACCAGCCGCTAAGCTAACCTGGGGTATTCCAGTGCCTGGTGATAAAAACCAAGTAATGTACGTCTGGTTTGAAGCCCTCATGAACTACCTGACGGTCCTGGGTTATCCAGAACACGAAGACTACAAGAAGTTCTGGCCAGCAAATGTACAAATTGTAGGAAAAGATATTATCCGTTTTCATGCTGCTATTTGGCCTGGCATGCTGTTAGCGCTTGGTTTGCCGTTGCCTGAAAAAGTCTTTGCCCATGGCTTCATTAACATCGCCGGTGGCAAGATGAGTAAATCTCTTGGAAATGTCATTAGCCCGCAAGAAATTGTCAAGAAGTACAATGCTGACGTTTTCCGTTACTACATCCTGCGGCACATCCCCAGCTACGACGACGGTGATTTCTCATGGGAGTTACTCGAGAGAGCTTACAATAACGAACTGGCTAATGAGCTCGGTAATGCCGTACAGCGTACCGCAGCTATGATCACCAAGTACCAGAAGGGTATTATTGGTGAAATTCCTGCTGCTAACCACGACAAGGCGCAGTACTGGGAAGCTATTGAAGCCTGCCGATTCGACCGGGCACTAGATATGGTTTGGGAGCAGGTTCGTGGTATTAACCAGTACATCGACGAGCAAAAGCCCTGGGCTATCGCTAAAGAAGGTGACGAAGAGCATCTCCAGGAAGTACTGGCCTACCAAGCTAGTAACTTAATCCAGGTAGCCGATCTCCTCGAACCATTCATGCCTGAAACGGCCGGCAAGATTAAGCATGTCTTCGAAGAAGGGGTTGTACGCCCAATTGAAGCTACACTATTTCCAAAGCACGAAACTGATAAGAAGACGACCAAAAAATAGCTAATGTTATACTGACATGCATGCAGCCCATACAGCCTAGCCGAAGACGTATATCCGTACAGAAACTAGTCGTTGGAGTTATTCTACTAGCTTTTGTTAGTCCCTTTTTGTGGGGACTAGGAGGTATTCTGAAGATACAGTTGGTTGATCCGATTTTGAGTAAAAGGTACTTAAACTCGGTTCAGATTTTGCCAGATGCTAAAACAGAGGCAACAGCACGACCGAATGGTGATATCTTGACAGGCAACAGCGCACCGGCACAGGTTGAACTTAGACCAAACGCTCCTTTTGGTGAATTGTATGCGAAGATATCGACCACACTTGGTCAACAAGGTTTTGTGGCTGGCAAATTTAGCTACTATGGCCCTACCAATACTGAGATCAATAATCCAGAAGTTATTTTTCACAAGAAGGATAAGTATTTGCGGGTGCGGTTTGTGACTACAGAGATATATCAATGTCAGCAGAACGGAGCGAGATGGGCGTGCGGTGCGCAAACTATCAATCTAGAAGAAACCGGGATCAATAACTTTAACGTTAAGTTACTGCAAGTTATCTACGATCCAGTCAATAAGCCTAACCCAGATCAAATCTAATACATGATTGAGTTTGTCGATACCCACTGCCACATCCATTTTTCGGACTATGAACTCGATACTGGCGAGGTTATTGCGGCCGCGCAGGCGGATGGGGTTACCCGGATGCTCTGCGTGGGCTGTACCCTTGCAGATAGTAAACTGAGTGTGCAGATGGCTGCACAGTACGGTAGTGTGTGGGCTAGTATTGGCCTGCATCCGCATGAAGCCAAGCAGTACGTTGGTGACGATAAGGCTCTACAAGAATTCCATGCGCTGGCCAGCAAGCCCAAGGTGGTGGCAATTGGGGAGATAGGGTTAGATTACTACTACAGTCATTCAGACAGAGATGACCAAATAGCACTGCTACGATTCCAGCTAACGGTGGCCCAAGAACACGGTCTGCCGGTCATTTTCCATGTGCGGGGTAGTAAGGAATCGGGAGGCAAAGACGTGTGGGAGGATTTTTGGTCTATTTACGATGAGTTTGACCAAACCTCTAAGATTCGGGGTGTGATCCACAGTTTTAGCGCCGGAACAGAGGAATTAACAGAGATACTGAAGCGGGATTTGTTCGTGGGACTAAACGGCATTATGACGTTTAGCAAAGATCCAGAGCAACTGGCGGCCGCTAAGCAAGTTCCCCTCTACAAAATTGTTGTAGAAACAGATGCTCCCTTCTTGACTCCAACTCCTTTTCGTGGTACAATTTGCCAGCCTAAACATGTGGCTGTAACAGCTGCATTTTTGAGCGAGTTGAGAGGTGAACCCCTAGAAGACTTTGCTGAAGTCACCACTCAGAACGCTAAAGGCTTATTCAATCTTGTTTAACCAATTATGAGTATATTAGAAACCATCGGATCATTCACTGGTGACGCCATCGAAAATGTGCGTTCTCTTGTTGAAATTACCCAAGGACGACAGGGTGAGCTGGCAAGCAGTATCCGTGGACTCGACCACGTATCTGAGTCGGTGTTAGGTCTTGAAGCTTATGTAGATCCTGAGGTAACCGCAGCTGCTAAGGCTGAGGCAGTAGCAGTAGCTGCTAACACTGTCGGGCGTCTTGCTAGTGTGGAATCACAGCCAGAACCAGCCACTCACGAGCAGTATATTGAAGGACTAGCTACAGTCACAAGTCTCGATGACTACCGAGCACAAGTTGAGCAAGCTCGTATGCAACCTATTGCAAACGAAGACTTTGTTTCAACAACTGCTCCACTTCCAGAACGAACCCAGGTTGCTTACACTGACCAGCAGCAAGCACTAATTGACGAAGCACTGCGCAACGCAGAAATCGCTCGTCAACAGGCGGCGTAACATGATCCAACGACTCCTCAAAACGATTATGGGCACTAATCAGCAAGACCGCGAAGCGGAGCTATACCGTAATCTTATCCGACACGAAGCTAAAATTGGCGGAACGTTGTTTGGCCCCGTACCTGCTGGTGGCAAGCGTGAGTTCTTCTGCCTCGATTCCCGAACCTGGGTATGGCACGAAGAGTGGACCGATGAGAACGGCCAACACCGTAGCAAGACGACTCGTTATGACATCCGACCTAATGGTATCCTCAAGGCCCAAGATGGCAACCGTTACCAGTACGTGACCGCTGACGAAGCCCGACACCTCCGTGACGCTGCTCACTTATACCAGAAACGCGTTAACAAAGAGCTATATAGCCGAATTTAATAGGTGCTTGGCAGGAACTTCGTTATGTCAATTTATCTCGACCACGCAGCTGCAACTCCATTAGACGACCAAGTGTTTGCTGCAATGCAGCCCTACTACTCGCAGCAGTTTTATAACCCCAGCGCCGTCTACCTAAGCGCAAAGGCTGTTGGTAAGGATATTGCTGAAGCGCGTCACTCAGTAGCTCAGAATCTTGGCGTGCGTCCTGCAGAAATAACCTTTACGGCCGGTGGCACGGAAGCTAATAACCTAGCTATTCACGGTGTCATGAGTCAGTTCCCGGGGAGTCATATTGTAGTTAGTGCGGTGGAGCATGATTCAGTACTCGAATCTGCTAAAGTCTATGATCATACTCTTGCACCAGTGCAGGCAGACGGTCGTATTGACCTCGATGAGTTGGCTCAGGCTATTACCGACAAAACTGTACTAGTTAGCGTTATGTGCGTAAACAATGAAATAGGTACCGTCATGCCACTTTCTCGTGTTGCTAAGCTCATCCAGACCATCCGAGAGGAACGACAAAAGGCTGGTAATGACTTGCCATTATATTTCCACACGGATGCTGCACAGGCCCCGTTATATCTAGATATTCATGTTCCTCGGCTGGGTGTCGATCTTATGACTCTAAACGGTGGTAAGATCTACGGACCAAAGCAATCCGGCGTACTGTACGCAGACGCACAGGTAAAGATCGGTGCTCGTATTGTTGGTGGTGGTCAAGAGTTCGGTCGCCGTAGTGGTACCGAAAACGTAGCGGGTATTATCGGTTTTAGTAAAGCGCTCCAGCTAGCAACTGCTGGGCGACAAGAACTTAGTAAACAAGTTGGCGTTCTGCAACAGCTCTTTATATCTGAACTTGAGAAACAACTTCCAGCCGCTGTAGTGAACGGGTCAGTAAAATACCGAACTCCCAACAACGTGCATATCACGATCCCAGGTACCGACAACGAACGACTCATGATGGAACTCGATGAACAGGCCATTATGTGTGCTGTTGGGTCTGCCTGTAGTGCAAGCAGTGACGAACCATCTCATGTTCTGAAGGCTATTGGGCTGAGTGACGAAGAGGCTCAGGCTAGCCTAAGGTTTAGTATGGGACGAGCTACGACGGAAGCTGATATCAAGGCTACGATTGCTGCACTCGTAGACGTTCTAGCTAAGTAGTTTATTACTTAGGGAAGATCAATCTGTTAGTATTATTCTTATGAAGATAGTTATTCTGAATGATTCGTTCTTGAATGAATCTCATATACAAACACTTAAGAAACTTGGTGATGTAGAAATCGCCTTGAACACGAAGAGTGAACAGCAAGTTATCGAGCGATTGAAAGGGGCTGATGTTGCTATAACCGATATGTTCGAAGCTCCACTCACGCGAACTGTCTTTGCTAATATACCTTCAGTTAAATTTATGAGCATCAACACAACGGGCTTTGACCTAGTTGATCTAAAAGCTGCTCATGAGCATGGCATTATTGTATCGAATGTCCCTAGTTTTGGTGCGCAAGGCGTTGCTGAACATGCTATAGCACTACTTTTCGCGACTGTGAGACATGTTGCATTAGGCGACAAGGCTATGCGTCGAGCACCATTTCAGCTTGATCCTGCTAACCGAGAACATGACCGATATCTTGGTATGAATTTAAGCGGCAAGACAATGGGTATTATTGGGTTAGGTGAGATTGGTATGAATGTTGCTAAGATTGCATCTGCTCTAGGCATGAGAGTTCTGGCTTCTAATCGTACACCTCGGAATGTTTCCGGGGTTGAGTTGGTAGAACTTGAAGAGCTACTCCGAAGGAGTGATGTTGTCTCCTTAAATGGTGCGCTTTCAAACGAGCAGCGGAATCTTATAAATGTTGATACTCTTAAGTTAATGAAAAAGACATCTATCTTAATTAATACAGCTCGTGGAGGTTTTGTGGATGACATAGCTCTTGCTGACGCACTTCAGGAAGGACGAATTGCTGGAGCGGGACTTGATTTCTTAAATGACTGGTCTACGGGCAATCCTCTAGTTGGCCTAGATAATGTAGTGCTTACACCTCATGTAGGCTGGTTTACACAGGAATCACTTGAGAATTTGGCTAATATCATTGTTGAAAACATTGAGGCTTACGCAAATGGCGATCCTATCAATGTTGTAAGCTGAGCAGCTACGTCCCTAATAGCAGACAAAACTCCCTAATATTGCTATACTTTTTGCATAAGCAAGATAGGTGGGTATGGACGTACAACTAGCGCTGTTGTTGACCTGGGTCGGGAGTGTCGGAGCGATACTGCTGGCTTTTGTCTGGGTTGCTGTACGCCTCGGTAAGGTGCGCGGTGGAGGCGGCGGAGGTCGTGGTGGTGATCTGTTCACCGAAGAATACCGACAGCATTTGCGAGAGAAAGGAGCTGCTCGGTTCGAACGTACCCTAGAAGAGAACTCCGCATTTTTGCAGCAAGACCTCCACAACATCAGTGAAGAAGTAGCTCAGTACGTCAAAGAACGAGCAGGTGAAATTCTCAAGGAAGAATTTGTGGACCAGAAACAGTCAGTAGCTGCTGCCCAGCAGCACATGAGCGAAGCCTTTACCCGGATAGACAAGGCTATCTCTGAATACCAAGTGGTTATGCGGGAGCAGTTCGACAAGGAACTAAAAGTCGAAAAAGCTCGTCGGTTGGAACGCTTCCAAGAAAACATGGCAGACGTGGTAACGCACCACGTACAGCAAACGCTTGGTACACACCTAGAGATAGACGAGCAAGTGACCTTTATCCTGAAGAATCTGGAAGCGAATAAGACTGCCATTGTGGAGGACATAAAGCGTGAGTTCTGAACCCGGCATACAGCTATCTGACATGGTGGTCACGCCACTTGAGCTGGGTAAGGTGCAGCGCGAACTGTTCGCGTTAGATGAGTTTCTGAATGCCAATAAAAAGACTGCTGGTAAGTTGCCATTTACCAGCAGTAGTCTGCAGTCCATGGCCAAAGAAGCGAAGCTGAACCTCTTACTCTCCGGTGACCGATCTCAACTACTCAAGCAACTAAACTTTGTACGGCGCACGGCACCAATCGTCCAGATTAGTTTTGCGTCTGATCCTACTAAGCCAGCGCTCCGCGTACTAGTGAGATGGTTTCGGGAAAACGGGCATCCTAATACATTACTAGCGATAGGGGTGCAGCCCAGCATTGCTGGGGGCTGCGTGGTACGGACTGCTACCAAGGAATTCGATTTCAGTTTGCAACAGCTGTTTACGGCAAACAAGCAGGCTTTAGCACAACGGTTCATATAGACGCTCTATTGGCCAGAAGATAGTAAGCCTAAGGAATATTATGTTCGGTACAGAAGTTGTATAGTGCCTCTCATATGACAAAGTATCGTATTGTTCTCCCGACTAGTCTCAAGCCCTCGCCTGCTCGATATGAACTCACTGCTGCACAGCTACTTTCCGAGCATTTCAAGGCTGACGTTGAGTTTATTCAGCGCTCTAACCATAAGACTCCAGACTTCCGAATCAAAGGTGTTAAGTGGGAACTCAAGAGTCCGACAGGCGACGGAAAGTATAACGTGCAACATCAAATTAAGGCTGCCGCTAAGCAATCCAGTAACGTGGTCTTTGACGCTCGCAGATCAAAGATGCACATGTCAAAGATACGTAATGAAGTCGAACGTCAGTTTAGATTCATAAAACCTGTAAGAAGGCTTATTCTCATAGACAAGACTAGGAAGATCGTTGAGCTAACAAAGTAGTATATGGTATAATACGAACATTGAAGGCTCGGCAGTGCTGTAATGCACAGGTTCTGAACCTTCTTTTTTAATGCCAGAAATTTGTTATAGAGAATATGTTATAATATTGTTAATGAGTATTGTCAACAAATCGGTCAAAGTATTCGTCGGTCTGAGCGGCGGAGTAGATAGCTCCGTGACTGCGGCGCTGCTGAAAGAACAAGGCTATGACGTCACCGGCGTATACATGAAGAACTGGAGCCAGGATCTTCCCGGTATGCCGTGTCCGTGGAAAGAAGACTACCAAGATGCCAAGCGGGTAGCGGTACAGTTGGGTATTCCGTTTAAGATGTACGATTTCCAGAAAGAGTATCGCCAAAAGGTCGTTGACTACATGCTGGCTGAATACCAGGCTGGGCGAACCCCGAACCCTGACATTATGTGTAACCAAGAGGTGAAGTTTAAGATCTTCCTAGAAACCTGTCTAGAAGACGGCGCTGACATGATCGCTACTGGCCACTATGCCCGTGTGCATGACGGCAAACTCCTCAGGGCCAAGGACGACAACAAAGACCAGACCTATTTTCTGTACCGAGTTACCGGAGATGCACTCAAGCACACCCTGTTTCCGCTTGGTGACTACACTAAGCCTGAGGTCCGTAAGCTAGCTGAAAAGTTTGGCCTAGTTACTGCTACTAAGAAAGAAAGTATGGGCATTTGCTTCGTGGGCAAGGTTGGTATTAAGGACTTTTTACTGCATGAGCTAGGGCCACAAAAACCTGGTGACATTGTCGACCGTAACGGCATGGTTGTCGGGCGTCACGACGGCGCCATCTTTTATACTATTGGCCAACGTCATGGCCTGGATGTGGGTGGTGGTATGCCGTATTACGTAACCGGCAAAGACATGACCAAGAACGAAGTGTATGTGACTAAGAAGCTCGACGACGAAAAGCTCTGGTCTATGGAGCTAAATCTGACCGACGTCCACTGGATTAATACAGCACCCGAAGACGGCCAGCAAGTACAGGTGCGTACCCGTCACC
>ERZ650304.461-NODE-461-length-21365-cov-6.544111_pt1 | contig 21365 bp, 32 predicted proteins | sample MGYA00376240_ERZ650304 | MGnify/ENA primary metagenome ERZ650304 (study PRJEB26733, sample SAMN07839271) | wastewater metagenome | biome: small river; feature: stream; material: water | place: USA: North Carolina | collected 2016-03-01 ... | reverse complement strand
GTTACATTTAATCTTTGATGTTCTTTACTTAAAGAATTGTCTGAGCAATTCAGAATATTGCCTTTCTTGAAATAAACGCAAAAATTATTAGCCGATTCATTCCATTCAATTTGAATTTTTGGAGGCAGCGATTGTGCTTTGACACCCAACCGTTTTTTAATCTCAATCATAGATTCGACATTTCTCAATCTATCCCGCACATCTTTTATTTGCTGCTTGATCGAGTCGATTGATGATTCATAATCTAAAATCAGATCGTCAAGTTCTTTTTTAAGTTTTGATAGTGAATCCATATTTTAACTCGAAAACATTATTCGACATTCCATTTAATTGTGTAATAATCATTAAGACCTGAGATTGAAATGCCTTCGTCATCATTGATAATATCTTTAAGAGCTTCCAAGAAAATACGATTGTCGATCCTAATTGAAAACGACCGTTCGCCTTTCGAAGCTGCTTCCTTGATATCATTCGTGATTTTGTTGATAAAATTATACACAGACTGTTCGTGTAAGCTTTTTAGTTCATCTGAAAATTTTCTCATTATATAGTACCTTGTTTAACTGTTAAAAGTGAAAAAATCAAACATACCATTTTCTGATCGAATTAAACAAATGTTCAACTTCATAATCGCCAATATAATTTATGAGTGCTGCGTCGGCTTCGATGTGAGCATCTTCGGGGTCGTAACCGTCACAACAATTCTTTAGCGTGGCAATTAATTCTACTTTATCGATTTTATTTTTAAAATCTTCTGTTTTCAAGCCATCATAAAACGGCCTAAAAGCTTCAGTCAAATGCTCCCAGATTTTGTCTTTGCATATTTCGGATTCGGGAAGGTCGCCAAATGGAACCATACATGGATGTTTTTTATTATCATGATCGTACGTTTCGCCATATTCCCAACCGGATTCAACAAGTGGAGCCATCCATAGTGTATGCAGCTCTTCTGCTGATCTTTTTGGAGATGAATAAATTTCTTCTACCGCTTTGGCTGCGTGAAAACGCTGATTGTCGGTAAGATCATCCCAAGCAAGAGGCTTGGAGCCATCTGGCCTTGGAATTTGGCTTGTCACTGAATTAAGCATTTCTGCTATCTGTGTTGAGTTTAGTTTAAAATCCATAGTTTTTACCATACGTTGAAGATAATAACCTTATCTTGATTGGATGTCAATTGACTTCTTTGCTGCTCTGGGGTTTCAAGCGAGTTGGAAACAAAAACTCTATCGTAATACCGAAGCATACTTTCTAATGCATTGTTGCTAAATACGCCATGAAACACAAATAGATCGGCTTTTGCATCTCCTAAATCGGATTCCATAATAATGTTTTTAAATGTTCTGCCGCCATCACATAAATCGTCTAGCACCAAAATTCTTTTAGTTCCCTCTGGAATCTCTGGTATAAAATGGTTCAAAATTTCACCTGTAGATTGATCTCTATTTTTCTGACAAGTAATTGATTTCCTTTCTCCCACCTTTAATCTACGTTGTGCAGATTCATCTGGAAAAACCAAAAGATCGTAATCGTCCAAATTTAGACATTCTGGCAAATCAAAGTTCAACTTAAGAAGATCGTCTGAGATATCAAACGCATATCGATCAACTAAAAGGCTGTCACAGTGCGGGGCTAAAATATCAATTAATGAATATCCAACTGAAAAATAGTTTGTCATTGTTTGGTAGAACCAATCAGCGACACAGCAAACTCGATTTGTTCCAGCAATAGTTTTATCTGATCTGGCACCGTAAAAGTATTTGATTTCAATTTTGTTAATCATCTTCAACACTTGCAATGATTGAAGAAACAATATTAACTCACTATCGCTAGTGATTGAAACCTGCATTACTCTGGCACTTTCAGCCCCCTGGCGATCTATAACGAACTGCAATTGACTGTCAGGGAATCGATTATATGTCCAATTTATTTGGTTGGAGTTTCCGTCTAATATTTTAATCATGTTGTTTATCTTTTCTGTTAGTTAAAAGTGAAAATTATCACCAAGACTTCAGTTCAATTTCGGCAAGACTTGACTGCAGCTCACTTTCGTTGATTCTTTTTATTTCAAACGCACCAACGCATTTACGTTGGTAATCATCAATCTTCGATTTTGTTTCATCGACGAAATTATTGATTTCAGAATTTATGTTGATCATTCTACTCATTTTGAAAATAGTGTATTCGTGTTCTATATACAGAAGGATTTCTGTGATTTTATTAATTTGAATATCTAATTCCAAATCAGCCTGCGACAAACGATTCTTGTATTCATCCGCCTCTTGAATTTTTATATTCAATATTTGTTGATGATGCGTTAATGTTGTGTACAGACTTTGTGCTTTTGTTTTAAATTTATCTATTTTATCCAATTCTGAGCGTATGTGATTTTTTTGTGATTTCAAATCTTCAATCATTTTTTGCCCAATTGAAATATATTTCTGCTTAATATTCTCGACGATTTTAGATTCCACCGATGGGTCTTTGAAATTGATATCATCAAGATATTTCTTCGATCTCTGCTTGTAAGTGAAAAATAAATAAGCACTCATAAGCCCGCATGGGTAATGCTTCTTAATCGCTCCTGTAATCAAAGTCGCTGTAATCGCAATCCCTAGCAGAAAAACCGTGACATTAAGAAACATAATACAAATAGCAATCAACAGCAAAACAAGAAAAATACAATCGTTTTGCTGTGACTTCAAATATGCATAGTTGCTTTTAATATATTTTGTTTTGGAGTCTCGATATGTTGGTTGAGACTCCAAATAGATTTTTTTAAAATCTAATTCATCGTTCAAAAGATCAATTGATTCTTTGAACCCGCCTTTCAACATATCGATCTCCGGCTGTGATATTGACGAATGGTCAATAGTTTGAAAATCCAATGGATTCATAAAGCATCCTTTTGTCATTTCTGACTCTTGCAATCATCGGGAAGCATTCAAACCATTTTTTAAATGTATCCACAATTTCTTCGTGCTCGTTAGGACTATAACTTATGTGATCAATAAGAAACTGTGAATTCTCAATTTCATGAAAACTATTTCGTTTAGCCACATAAACATTCAACAAATCATCTGGGAATTCAACATCATTATCATTAAAATGGATGATTACAGAATTCGGCAAGACCTCAATTATATTCCAAAAGACATCTTCTGTGATTTCTAGGTCATTAATGTTTTGATACATTAGATGAACTTCCTCAATTCAGTTCTGACTTCATTAAAAGACTGCTGTCTTTTCATAACTCCGTCAAGGTAAACCAATTCCAAGCATCCTTCGGCCTCTTCTTCTTCGGATACGTTCTGATTCAGAACGTATTTTCCGTCCACAAAATCAACTGATAGGAAGCCCTTTGCGGACTTCTTGCCGGAATTATCGGTCTTAGGGTCCTTATAGGTAGCCCGCCAATGCCCGTCAGATTCTACTGCAGTCGATTTGATTGCGATGCCGTGAGTATCCCTGGTCACAAATTGATATGTGAAGCTTCCTACGCCAAGAACAATGTTATTGCTGCTGAATCCCTTCTTTTCCAATCCTGATAGAATCTTTTCTGCATATTCCAGTGTAATAGAGTCACCATAAATCGCTCCAATGTGAGGATCAAGATCAATGTATCCCTTGTTGTTAACTGTTCCGCCAAAAATTTCATACAAGCATTCAACCAACCCTTTTTGTTCGTAAGTAAGTGAAACTTCTTCGCATTTCGTGCAACTAACAACATCTTGCATTGTGATGGTGAATTCCATAAAGTAATATTTACCCTGGCATCGACATGTGATTGTATTACTTGGCCCAGTGCCGCCGAACAATAACATATCTTTTTTCCAGGCATCAAGAGCACTGTCTACCAGCTTATCAACCGTGAATTCACCTTCAATATGCAACGTTGGGATATCCTCACCAACAATAATCTCAACCGGGGTCTGAGGGGAAGAGTCAGGTCGGATAACAAACTTTCCGTCTCGCAACATGATCTGATCCCTAAATTTCGGAAGAATAAATTCCACAAATCTCCAGAAGTCATATCCATCACAAACCTGAGAGATGATCCCATTTGGATACTTGCTCAAAGTGTTTTCGGTGTACAGAAAGTCGCACATGTCTGTGTCATTTGTGTTTTCTGGAAGGAACGCAGTTTGGATTGTATGTTCAGTCGCTGGAACCGATGTTCCAATAAGCCCGTTGTCATCACCTGGGTAATAATAGTTGACCCAATCATTGGCAGGACATGTATCTGTGCCTTTAAAGCTTAGCAGATGTCCGGCTCCAGATGCAAGAGCGTCATCAACTCCGCTCATTCCTCTCATAGAGAAATCATGTGCCTGAAAATCAACGATCCAATCAATGTCAGATGTCTTTTTGTTGTAATATTCAAAAATTCTGCGGTAATATAATGCTGTAGTAGCGGAAGTTGCCGGTTTCCAAATTGTAGTGGAACACCACGTTTCAAGCCACTGAGAGAACCAGAAAAAATCTTTGTGAGTCGATCTGAAAGTGACTGGTGGAATGTTGTGATCAATGACCGAGCCTTCTTTGAGTGCTTTAATCTTCACTGGAAGATAGCCCAATTTATGCAGTCCTCTCACTTCTGCGTTTGAGGCAGGGCTGCTGAAGCCAAAAAATCCAGTAAAAAATGAATCGAAATTAGCTACTGCTTGATCTTCTGTTAATTCAAAAAAGTTTTCCTGAAATTGGCTGTTAAGGTCTTTAAGCCAATACTGAAGCCCAAAAAAAACAAATTGGTCAATGCCAGGGCGTCGAGATTTTCGCGGTGTTAGATTCGAATAAACGCCGGTCGTGCCTTTTGGATATTGGCACCAATGTGACAGTTTATATGCGTCTCCGAGCGAAAAAGGTGTTTTGATAAATTTATTACAGTTCATATTACTCTCTTATGTTATTTTATACGTGTGTCAAAAGTGAAAATTATCTAGCATTGAATGCTTCTTCGGATAAAGGTTGTCCATTAATGTACCATGAGTAGGCTCCGTTTGCGTATTTCATCGCAGGTCCATCCTCTCGATGGAGTCTGTCATTGAAATACCATGAGAAGCTGCCATCTGCACATTCAACAGCAGGACCATCTTCTCGATGCAATTTTCCATGAAAATACCATGTTTTATTTCCATTTGGGCTTTCGATAGCAGGACCGTCTTCTCGATGTCTTAGCCCATGGATGTACCAACTCTTTGCCTCATTTGGAGCTTCCACGGCTGGGCCATCTTCTCGGTGAAGTTGACCATTGATCCACCACTCCTTGGTTCCATCTACATATTCAAGAGCAGGTCCATCTTCTCGATGGCGAACGCCATTGAGACACCACGCTTTATTTCCATTAGGGTATTCAATGGCCGGTCCATCTTCTCGATGGATTACACTATTGAAATACCAAAATTTAGTTCCATCTGCACATTCAATTGCAGGGCCGCCGTCCCGATTGAGTAAATCATTGATGTACCATGATTTATCTCCATTTGCCCCCTCCACGGCAGGTCCATCTTCTCGATGAATCTTACCATTGAGATACCATGTTTTATCTGTTCCAGAGTCGATAACTGTATATTTGTCATCCTTGGAAATATAACAAGAACAAATTTTCCTCAGTTCATATTCTGCGTCTGCAAGCATTGAATCATCCAACCAATCTGGCTGGCGGTTTTCATCCAGTATGAATTTCCATGTGTCAACGTTTGGTAAATCATCGTCATATTTTGGAACCAGTTCGAGTTTAGCAACATTGACCTTTTTATCATTTGGATTAATATTTGCAAGCTTCATGAGTTCTGTATGCGAATCGACACCGTCTCTATGGAAGAGATCAAATCCATCGGATGTTGGAAAACGTGGAATAAGCAGGGCTGATTTAAAATTACACATGATGGTTGTGATTTTTGACCAAATGGATCAAAAATCACCCTCCGCCACTTGGAAGCACTTCAGGCCAAGCGATCTCCAAAGCTTTACGACTTGGTCCCTGTCATCGATTACGAATTCAACGTAATAAACTCCAGAAATTTTAGTGTTAAAAATTTCTTCTTTAACAACGCAATCCTTTCTTGAGTCACCCTTCGGCCTCATATACAGAGCGTCGAACGGGATCGAATTTTCGACCAACCACTTTTCCGTCTGCTTTCTGCATACTGCGTCTCTGCCAGAAGTAATCAGAATTTTATATCCATTTGCTGAATAAGTTCGTACAAGACTTGCGACTTGCTGATCCACTTTGTCTTCGCCAACTCGATCCCAGTCAAATGGTCCTCGATTGACCATGTGTGCCAAAGTGCCATCAATATCAACGATCAATGCATGTGGCATATTCTCATTTTGATTAAGCGGAACCCATTCCTTCTTCATGTACTTTCGATATGTTTCTCTGATCGCTTTTTGACCAATTGGATTTGGTCGTGCTGCGTCACGAGCTAAACACTCTTCGAGTGAAACTTCAAGAAAAGAGTCATTGATGACAATTTCCGCTCTCTTTCCGAATTTTTCTGTGATTCTATCGATGTGAAAATCACCAAAATTTGTATCAGAAATGATCACGTTATGTCCTTCATTCAAAGCTACATCAATAATTGCTTCTTGAACCTTGAGAACAAAAGCCTCTCGCCCCTTTGAATGAGCTTTGTTGTGCAACATGGCTCTCAAATCATCTTTGTTAATATTGACGGTCTTGCCTTGAGCCTGATCAACCTGCTGATTTGCCCATGTGGTTTTTCCTGAGCCCTGAAGCCCTACTGTAAGTGTAATTGTATTTTTCATAGCTCCATAATTTCCAAAATGTCATCAATCGCTTCCTGAACAAGTTGTTCAACAGCGTCTGCCCGAACGTAGCCGGTAAAGCCTTCTGCGGGCACTTCAAGTGGATTCCAGTGATCCCAATCTGTCAAGATATGGTACGAAAACTGGCCCTCTTCTTCGAATTTCAAGCATACTGTTTTTGGTGTTTCCATACGACTTATGCTTGTGTTTTGTTAAAAGTGAAAAAATTCTACCACTTGAAAAAAATCAAATACAAAATAAGTGCCACCACCCAGCCAATGGGCCAAAAGAACATCAACCCAAACATGATTCCAAGTATAAAATATTTACTCATTGAAATATATAATTTGTTGTCGTTAAAAGTGAAAATTATTCTTCGATAATTTCAATGCATTTGAACTTAGATTCTGATCTAATGCAAACGTCTTGGTCTGGGTCTGGTTTTAAGGCGTAATATCCTCTTTGGAAAGGCATTCCGTGGTTATCACCGTACGACGTTACAATGAATTCAGGCGTTGCTATGAATTCATTGGGAATGATTTTTTTCTTCCTTAGAGATTCGACTGCGAATTGCTCAAGATCATCTTTATGAAAATTAACGTAGTGATCCGAATCGGTTTTCAAAGTGATATAATCGCCTTTTTTGGAGGCTGTTTGATCACTATATGAAAATATTGTCTCTTTAATCCTAAAGAATTGTGCATCATCAATCGAGCATTTTTCATATTCTGGTTTCATTTTATTTTATCCACTTCTTAACAAATAATTCATACAAACCGGATGTCATATCGTTAAATTGATTTTGTGGTATTAATTTATACGATTGCTGGCCGAAATGAATAACATGACTGGAAGTAACCAAACCATGTTTTTTATGATTAGATTGCATGACTCGGGCAATGTGATCGTCTTGAAACCAAAACGTCAAATCTTCCGGGAAAGCATCTAATTGAATTAAATTCTGAAGGCATTCGCGTTTTGTGATCCATCCCCATCCGCAAAAATGCACCACAGTTCTAAATCCAGGCACCACACATCCTTCTGGGAAACTTAATATTTCCGATTGTGCTTCTGGTTTGATTCCATTTTGAACAACCGGGCATCTTGGCGATGCACAATCTAAACAAAAAACATCCATATAATATCGAATGATTGAATACCAATCTTCCATGAATAGCACATCGTTATTGAAAACCGCAACATAATCGCTCTCAACATGATTAAATGCTAAATTAAGTGCTTTGTTGTAGTTGAAAGTCGGCTCTTCGTAAGTTACACTTAAATGTATGTTTTCATATTTTGGCGTGTTAGCATCCAAATTAGATTCGACTAAAATGACTCGAAATTTATTATTCTTTTCTGAATCATGAAGGCTGTTGATAGCTTTTTGAGTCATATCAAAAACATCTTTATTGGATGTTTTTGATAAAAAAATCACATCACAGATTTCGTGTTCGGGGTATTCCATTAACATCATTTTGCTGTCGGCTTCGAGATATCGAAAATCTCCTGAATTTCGAAAACGATGACACCCTTTAAATTCAATTGAGAAAGATGCTTGTAATTAGATGCAATATTTTCTCGCTGTGATTCAAAGAAATCTCCCTCATTGATGTATTCGACATTGCCTTTAAGCTGCTTGCCGTTATTTCCTGACCAATATGTGAACGCCGCATGGTTGGTGCCTCGATTTCCGTATTTGCTTGGAATAATGTTTGAAACTGTTTTATCCATGAAGAAATTAAAGAAAATAATCTTAGAATCATCGGTGAATTCTACTGCCGACACAGGTACGACATTAAGGCCACAAGAGCCATACGTGGCTAAAACCTTGGAACCGCTTGAAATGATTTCTTGCTTTAAATCATTCATGCTAATATAACGCAGAATCGTTTTGTCTCCATTCATGGCTATAATATGCTCATCGACAATCTCCGCGAATGAACCTGAATTTGTGTTTTCAATTTGTTGAATTAAATTTATTGTGTTGTTTCTCATTGTTATTCGTCCATTAAATCCGAAAAGCTATTGGTGGACATCATTGTTTTTTCTTCTTCAGATCGAAAAATGCTCAACGGCGATTGGATTACAGAAGCCTTCAATATGATATTGTCATGATCGTCTAATCGAATTTCTTCAAAAGCAAAAGACAGATTTGGGTCTAAGCCAAGCATGGCTTCAAATTCTTTTTTGTTATAAGCAAGTTCGAATTCCAATCCGCTCCAATATACAATATCTAAATTTTTCTCTGACATAATTTATATCAACCGAATATGTTAAAAGTGAAAAAAATTAGGGGAGACGATTCTCCCCTTTTATTACATCACCCCCTTTTTTGATAATGTTCAATATATTATACGCAGAAAAATTCAAATAGTTTTATGATTAATCAATAAAATCAATCACTTGAAAAATGGCCTGATTTGCTGGCACATTCGAGAAGTCATCTCTGGACAATCTTCTTCCAATTCGATTCGACAAACACTCTAAACATAGTCTCGATTTTCCCCCATTGGCAAGACTCCACAATTCATCATGCACCATATAATATGGGCACTCGTACAAAAATTTTTTACAATCGATACAGCCTTTGCCGGTTTTCATTTCAAAATATCACTTTCGCTCAAAGCCATCAGCACCTTAATATAAACATCTGTATTAGGTGCATAATACTTAAACAACAAATCACTCTCTCCGTTTATGTATTTGCTGATCGCTGCGGCTACGCCGGATGATCTGGAGATTCCACGTTCGCAGTGAATAACGAATTTATAAATGCCGTTCTTTAACGATTTATTTACCACATCTACAACACTGTCAACATCCTGCTGTCTCATAGCGTATTTTCCATCAACTACATCATAAAAAACGCATCTGATCAAGAATTTACGATTTTCATCATCCTGTAATTTGGCTGGGATTTTTGAAGTATCAGTGATTGATATCATTGTGTATGGTTTATTGCCAACAAATTCTTCTGCCATGACACGCGGTAATACCTGAACAGAACATGTTCTGTTCTCATACAATGGAGCCCTGACCATAAATCCGTATTTCAACCCTTCTCTGCATGTTTCACAAAGAAGGGTGTCAAATCCTATTTGATCATTTACTTCGCTGTCGCAAAGAATGCAATAAATCAAGTCAGTTTCATTCATTTTTGTTCAATACACCTATCGAAGAGTCAACGGAATTATAACTTTGTCCGGTGAGTGTCTTCAACAATGCCTCACCTATAATTTTCGCCCCTAAAGGCGGTACAGCCATGCCTATTTGCTTGCGAACTGATTGAGTGTTTCCAGAAAAAACAAAATCATCCGGGAACGATTGCAATCTTGCCCGTTCGCGATTTGTCAAAGCTCTACATTCTTCATAATGATAACCATGTGTTCCGCCACCACCAGAAGCAACAATGGTATAAGACGGAAAATCAGGATGCAGTCTTCGATATATCAAAGACATTTTAACGTTTCCTTTTATTCGATATTCTTCTGGCAATTGTTCATACCATACATTTTCGCCTGGTGGTATATAAGACAGCATTTCTGATACTCGCTTGGTGTGCCTCGGGATTTCGTTATTGTGTATTACAGATTCAACACCCATTAACGCCATTCGTGAAGAAATTGGGTTTTGATGAGTTGGCTCTGGTGGTCTAAAGTTTAGCTGCAAGTCTGATCTTATGCCAACACCAATAACTCTGCGACGTAGCTGCGGCACTCCATATTCTTCGAATTTATACATGTGAACTGACATATTATATCCAATCCCAGCATTCGAAAACTCTTGCATAATAGAACCGTTTCCAGATGAAATTAATCCGGGCACATTCTCTGCAATAAACCATTCTGGATGGAGGGCATTAATTGCTTCCACTCCGTATTGATATAAGCCTCCGAAATAGCCACTGGTGCCTTTCTGTTCACCCACAATGCTAAAATCATTACATGGGAAGCCAAATGCTAATCCATTTATGTTGGGTTGCATGGAGAAATCGACATGTTCAATCTTCATGCAGTCAGCATGATCGCCAATCATGTTATTGTATGTCAAACATGCATCTTTATCAGAATCAAATGCCCATTTCGGAGTAAAGCCTGCTTGTTTAAGGCCTAATGACATCCCTCCGGCACCAGAAAATAATTCACCAAATGTCATAATTTGAATACCCCAAGCTCTTCAGATACAGTATCGCCTTTGGACACGGCGATGGCAAGGCACATGGTTCGTTCATTCATTTATTTTCTCTGCATCATATTTCGAAATTGTGACTGCAAGCAAATTACAAACCCACATGAATTGATAACTAAATGAAGTCAGTCTAAATTCATAATTATCTGAGCGATCTATATCTAAATCATAACACAGATCGTCCAACAGTCTGTATCCACTTTCTGCAGTACATACATCCATCGCTGCCTTCTTCCAATAATTCAATTGAAATTCACATTCTTCTGGATTTTCGTATTTTATAGAAAAAGTATCTTCTACGATCTTAATCAGTTTGTCTGCATCAAATCTTTCGATTTTACAACTTGTATCTTCAGCACGGCATTTTTCAGCCCAATATCTATAATCAATGTCTAGATTTTTTGACAGTCTAAAGAACTCAAACATATCTTGGAGTCTTGAAAAAACATATGTGCCCATATCTCCAGTGACGCATAGATATCCAGGCCATGTCGTAATTTGATGTGGGCCAAATTTAATATGACGGTATAAGCCATCGTCTTTTAAAATGACGAAATTGAATTTACTTATATTTTCGTAAAATCGATCTTTATCGACTGTCTTCATTGTCGCCATTTTCCTCGTCAATTCTGACTGTTGAAAGCCACATGTCTTCAGTGATTCTCAAGTTTTTGTAATGCTGGTCAAGCTGGCTGATATCTTTGTTTTCCATAATCATTATAAATGTGGATTGTTAAAAGTGAAAAATCTTTCATTCAATGACATCAAAGGCTCATTGAATGAAAGATTGAACAATTAATTTCTACTTTGCTTTGATTGGCTTGAATACTTCAATTCTATTTACAATAAAATTCCCGTTTTCGTGTACCATGGTGAATTTAATATTCACGTACTGCCTTGAATAAACAGACGGGCCATCTTTGACTAATTTACCTGGACCATATGCCTTCACGACCTTAGAATCTAAGTCGCCCAATCTAATTTTTAACCTGGATTCAAAAATTCCTCGACGATCATTACTTCCAACTGCAATTAGTCGATCTACAGTTTCAGTTTTTTTGTCAATCATCACATAAACTTGTGTTTTAGGACCAAAATCATACACAAAACACAAAGAGTCGCCAGTGGATAGTTTCAGAATTGAATCTGGATTTCCATATGCCTTAACAACTTCAGTTTTTCGTTGTCCTAATGTTAGACCGCCGATTGTTTGAGAAAATGACTGTGCTGAAATCAGCAAACCTACGATTAAAATTGGTAAATTCAATTTCACTTAGTGGCACCCGTACTGTATTTAAGCTGAAGCTCTTGAAGCTCATATTTAGATTTGAGTTCTGCATCTTTCATGCTACACTGTGCAAGAGATAAAAACAATACACACAAAACAGCGGCGTTGGCAATGTAATAAGTGATGTTGGATTTATATTTATTATTTGTCGCTTTTTCTTCCATTTTAAATTCCTGGTAGGTCTGGAGGGATTCGAACCCACGACTTCCCCCGTGTAAAGGGGGCACTCTACCACTGAGTTACAGACCCATTGTATTATACATTGATTTTGTTAAAAGTGAAAATTATTTCAGGATATATTCAACACCGTTGATTGTAATCTGGGTATTGAGCAATGGCTTCTTGCGGTTGTTAAATTCTTCTTCGGTGAGCATTTCATTATTAAGACACCAAAATTTAATTCCGCTTTCGAATATGCAAGCGGGGCCTGATTCGCAATGAAGTTCTCCATTGACGTACCAATGTTTGCTTCCATTTGCACCTTCAATAGCTGGCCCACCTTCTCTATGCCGTTTATCGTTGATGTACCAACATTTGGTGCCATTTGACCATTCGATTGCTGGGCCATCTTCTCGATGTAATTTCCCATTGAAATACCAACGTTTATCTCCATTTGCACATTCAACAGCAGGTCCGTCTTCTCGATGGAGTTTGCCATTGATTCTCCACCTGACAGTCCCTTCATCATCTATCGTCACTGCATATGTTTTCATTTTCTTTTATATTATACGCAAAAATCAAACATCAATCCACTCTACCTGCTCAAGTTCATCATAACTTATCCGAGTCAACGGTTCGCCTCTTGAGCTAACTGGTGGCAGATATTTAATTGACACTGAATCAATATATTTTTTTTCATCATCTGGTACGATGCCTGCCTTAACCAGCAAATCGCAAATGGGCTTCTTAAAGTTATCTACGTCATTTCTTGTCATTGAATTTAATCCACGACCTCCGATAACTACAATATTGATTGAAACCGGAAAAAAATCAACTTTGTCCATTTCATTTTTTAAAATTTCAATATTATGCTTGATCCAATTGTTGTACTTTTTGGTTTTTCTTAAAAGCCCTCGTGCTATTGGAGCATACATGTCATTGGCAGAAAATGGCTTTCCGATGCTGCATGAATTCCTTTTTTCCACCTATGAATTATACATTTAAAAATCTGTGTACACAAAAAGGTGCATTTAATTTGTTCAAGAAAATTCAATTAATGCCTTAAACTGGTGAAAAAAATGAAAAAAATCGCGGTAGTTCTGTCCTTGCTTCTACTTCACTCTTTGGCTCTCTGCCAATCCGCCACCAAAGCTATTTCATTAGCGTCAAGCTCTTCTGTGTATATTTATGCGACTGATTCATCTGGGGAATTAATTCCGATGGGAACAGGCTGGTTTTATAATAACACCACAATTGTGACAGCAAAACATGTTGTCACTGATTATGAAAAATCAACAGAAGGCAAACAAATCCCATGGAAAAAAATTACAATTATTACCGCAAAAAATGAAACATTAGCGGCATTAAACACAAAGCTTTCCGACAAATACGATGTTGCAAAAATCACTATAAAAAAACCTACAAAAATATATGTCCCATTAAAAATGGCGTCCAAAGAATCTATTAAGGGAGATTTAGTCTGTGGAGTTGGATATGACATTGATTACGACAGTCATGCTTTCATTGGATGGAATACAGGAACAAGGCAGGATGGCTTCACCCTGAATCAAAAATTTTCCATTACAAATGCTGACATCAATCCGGGTCATTCTGGCTCTGCGGTGTTAAACATCAAAGGAGAAGTCGTTGGAATGGCAATTGGAATGGATAATAGAGTGAGCCCAGATGGAGACCCTGTCAGGGGAGTTGCGTTCTTTATACCGTTAACCGAGCTAAAAAATGCTCTCAAAAACATTACATAGTTTCCATCGCTTCATCAACCCGTTGTTTCAATTTAAGAAATCGCGGGTTGATTTTTTTTGGCTTAATCCATATTTTTCCTTTTTCAAGAGGAGTGAATCCATCGCCCCCAAATTGACAAGAAGTCACATCAAATTCGGCTCCATCTATTCTGTTCCATCCATGTCTTTCTCCATTGACTGTGCCTGCAATAATTTCTCCACCCAGCAAACACTGAATAACGTATGCAGCGGCAAAGCAATGACCGTGTAGAGGACTAAGGTTTGGATCATAAGCTTCTGCGGAATAAGCCGTTTCTGCAGAAGCGACAGATATTAGATATTCTCTGATATATTTTACTTTATCAATCATTAGTTCGGCTCGAAAGAATATGATTGATTACTTTTTTGGTAAATGTACTTAAAGCACAATTATCGATGATTGCCTTAAGATGCTCTGTTGTACAATCTTTCAATAAAACCCACTTGAAGTCTGCAATTTTACCTTCCTTTCCAAAAGTGCCCCACAACATCATGTCGCATATCTTTTCGAACGGATCATTGGAAAAAAGAGTATAGTCTTCAACTTCTCCGAGGTTGAAGCTTCGGCGAAGATATTCACCCCCACCGTCAATCATACCTTCACCAGACTGAGTTGGGAACGTGACATAATCATGGACGCCGGAGGATACATAAAATTTTCCATCAAATTTATTTAAAATTGCATTTTGGATAATTTTTTCGCCAGCTTGAAAAGAATCATCTTCGACTTTAATTCCATCAATATCCAATTGATCGCTGACTTTAAGTACAAAGTCTTGGATTAAGTCGGTGTACTTGCCTACACTGACTTTAACATTTCTTTCTGCCGCTCGATTTACAATCGATTTGATTATATCTGTCGTGAGGCCAATTGCATTGATGCTTGGGTTTCGTTCTTCGCTCATGTTTTTTATGTTTGTGGATTGTTAAAAGTGAAAATTAATAAATATCTGCGGCATTTCTGTTACTTAAAATCCCTATGTTTGATTTTTGTAATCACTCTATGGCCGAAGTTATTATACAGCCCACACTTAGGGCGTCCAACGAGACCTTCGGCGGTAAAATCACCCCATAAACTTTTCATACCAGATTTAACCATATGTATAGCCTCATTCAAAGTTCCCGTCATTCGTATTGGAACGATTGGTATATCTAATTCTTTGGAAACATTTTCAAATTTTTCTCTGCCAAGCCAATAGCCATCAGAGATAATTCCAAAACCATAATCTTCCAGAGAAGTGGCCCTGTAAATATCAAATCCGACAAATCCGCATGATTCAGGAAGATATTGCTCTCCATTCTTTTGAACACCTTTTCCATATCCTTCCCCAAATATAATCACAGCAGAATCATCAAATACAGATCGAATTTTATCAATCATATCTTTGGATGTATAATGCTCCATCGCTTCAACTACATTTGGCTGAAGATTGGCGTTGTTTGTTCTTCCTCTAAGCTCAACGTGTCCAAATCCATCGTAAATGATTCTCATGTTAGTTCCATCTACTTTTTCCGTGAAAATCCATTCGTTATTTTTCAGATACTCAAAGGTTTCTATAGTCCATTCACCTTCAATGATCTTTTTAGTCAAACTATCTCGTTTGAACATAGTTTGAATTTTTGGATATTCCATTATATAATTCATTTCTTCCAACCTCTCTCTTCTACGAGTTTATCAAATTTCTCGTGAAATACAACGCCAGCGTCTACCCCATCGCCATAAATAGGCCAACGAGTGTGCATCACTTCTGCAGCGAAATAGTTAAGCAACAATTCTCGCCCATGAGTGTCATCAAGGTCTCTTGAATTGACCTCTCTAGCAACCGCATGGTCTCTAACTAGCATCTCAACGACATAGTCGTATGGCAAATGTATTCCCAAGAGGTTCAAGCAACACCCTCGAACATATTCCAAGTCTGACAAATCAAAACTGATTTTCATTTCAATTTCAAAATCACCACGAAATTTAAAATCGTGTATTGCATTGCTCAGAGCAATGTCACCAGAATCATTGTGTAATTCTTTTTTGTGCATGACAATTACGAGTGTGTTATGTTAAAAGTGAAAATTATTTTTCAGCCAATTGATTCGGGATTATTTTTTGAGTTCTCCAATGTTGGGTTGTTTGAACATGATTTGGACGCACATATTTAGCGACGCAGTTTTGAAATTCAGAAAAATGGAAAGATTGTTCTACTCGAACCACATAGCCTTCGCCGTCGATATTTTCGAAATCTCTAATTTTTGATTCATCCCAAACGCCTTTATACAAAACCGGAACCGAGCATAGACCAAGCTCTTCAAGCTGTTTTTCGGTTTCTTCCCAACTTAAACATATATTTGATTCATTCCATATAGAGAAAAACTGCAAATAACTTTTCAAATTAAAATAATGAATTGAATGTTTGGCATATAAATTTTCCCCACAAAATCGGTATCCAACTGGGATTTTCCAAGAAACATTGGACCAAATTGCCTTGGCTGACCCACGATCATCGCCAGTTAGCGGAGATAATGATCTGGCATGAGCGTAATCGCAATATCCATTGAAATTTTCGCCATCCATTTTTTCTGTCACCACTACCTGTTTTCCGACAAAATTATCAATACTCTTGAGCACTTTGTCGTCACTTGTCCAATTAGACCACGGAAAATGCAGAGTCCTCGGGTATTTTACTAATTCATTTTCGGCCTTCATGATACTTAATAAATGTGAATTGTTAAAAGTGAAAAATCAACTTGAGTCTCATACTATAAAGTCAATTGTAATTATTAGGCTAAGGTGGAATTTTTTTACGCTTTTTTCAGTATAATAGATTATATGAGCAAAGAACATATAATCGGAATTGATCTCGGAACGACAAACAGTTGCGTTGCTGTCATGGAGGCCGGGAAAGCTAAAATCATCTCGTCGTCAGAGGGTGGCCGAACTATACCATCTGTAGTGTCTTGGAAAAAGGACGGTGAAAGGATCGTTGGGGCGACAGCTAAACGGTCTGCTGTGACTAACCCTCAGAATACTATATACAGCGTAAAGCGATTTATGGGTCATAGTTACTCAGAAATTAAGGACGAAGTGTCTAAAGTGCCTTATGCTGTTGAAAAAAATAAAAAAGGGCTGGCTGTTATCAAAGTGCCTTCTATTGATAAAACAATGACTCCTGAAGAAATTAGTGCTGCGATTTTGCAAAAATGCAAAAATGACGCTGAAGCTTATCTCGGTGAAGCAGTCACAAAGGCGGTTGTCACTGTGCCAGCTTACTTTAACGACACTCAGCGGCAGGCCACAAAGAATGCAGGCGAAATCTGCGGATTGGAGATCGTTCGAATAATCAACGAACCAACTTCAGCAGCTTTGGCTTATGGAATTGACAAAAATAAAGACGAAGTTGTACTTGTGTACGACCTTGGCGGCGGTACGTTTGATGTCTCAGTGCTGCAAATTGGCGACGGAACATTTGAAGTTTTGGCGACAAGTGGCGACAGTCATTTAGGTGGAGACGACTTTGATGACAAGATTTCGGAACATCTAATGTCTGAGTTCAAGAAAGAATATGGCGTTGATTTAAGCAAGGATTTGAGTGCTTTGTCTAGAATTAAAGACGCTGCTGAAAAAGCGAAAATTGAGCTTTCGTCACAGGTGTCAACTAACATTAATCTTCCGTTTATTACTGCGGTTGACAACGAGCCAATTCATTTCACGATGGATTTGACAAGATCAAAATTTGAAGATTTAGTCAAAGAATTGATGGATAGAATTAAGAAGCCAGTTTTAGACGCTCTAAAAGATGGAGTTAATGGAGATAAGTCAAAAATTAATGAAGTTATTTTAGTAGGTGGTAGTTCTCGAATTCCATGTGTGCAGGAACAGATCAAAAATCTTATTGGGCTTGAACCCAATAAAGGTGTGAACCCTGACGAAGCGGTGGCTCTTGGAGCAGCAATCCAGGGCGGAATTCTTGCAGGCGATGTAAGTGACATTGTCCTTCTTGATGTAACTCCGTTATCTTTGGCTATCGAAGTGAACGGAGGAATGGTTGACGTGTTGATTGCCAAAAATACGGCGATCCCTACAAAGAAGAAATCAACGTATACAACGGCGACTAACAATCAAACTGAAGTGACGATTCATATTATTCAGGGAGAGAGGCCATTAGCTAAAGACAACAAGAGTCTTGGCCAATTTAATTTGACCGGCATCTTGCCAGCACCCGCTAGAGTGCCTCAAATTGAAGTCAGCTTCGATTTGGACGCCAACGGAATTCTTTCTGTTAATGCGAAAGACTTAGGTACAGGCTCTGAGCAAAAGATCACAATTTCAAATTCATCTAATTTAAGTGAAGAAGAAATCAATCAAATGATCAAAGAAGCAGAAGAATACGCTGACGCGGACAAAGAAGCAAAAGAAATTGTTTTGATTAAAAACGAAATCGAAGGTCTTTGTCTTAGTGCCGAACAAACATTTGAATCTGGTGAAAACTTGAATGAAGAACTTGTATCAAATGTGAAATCTGAAATTGAAAAATCTAGAAAGATTCTTAGTTCAAATGACAAATCTGAACTTGAAGAAGCTAGAAATTCGTTGCTTGAATCTTTAAATAAACTTTCAGCAGAAATGTACAAAGAAGAAGAGAGCCCAGAGCAGACAGTTGAAGTATAACAGTTTGCTGTCCGTAAAGAGATTAATGAGAGAGATTAGAAATAGTCTCTCTCATTTGATTTAAGGCGGTGAAGTATTTATTGTATAAAGCCTGATTCGGCGTCATGCCGGTGTCCGAAAATGTTTTTAATAGCGTATTGATTTTATTCATTAACACTTGCAATTTTAAGTAAATATCTTGACTTGGATTTGATGTATATAGTTGAATTAAATTTGGGACTTGCTGCATAAGGCTGTCCAGCTTTGCAACAACGACATTATCATTAAAAAGAGATTGAGACTGAATGGCAGACAATTTACCAATTTGACCCTTTAGCTTTTCTGCTGGATCAACGCCTTCGGCTTGTTGTGCTAAACGCTGGAGTGGCGATTGTGGAAATTTAATATAACTCACATATCTATTTTACAAATAAATATAATTAAAGCCTGTTAATCAAAACTTCAAAGAATAACCAAACTTGAAGCTCTTAAATTTTGAACTCATCAAATCATACTCTGCTGTGATTAAACCATTTTTAAAAGATTCCGAAAAACCTATTATATCACTTTTTTTGTTTTTGTTGTAAAAAACAGAAGAATGATTGTTGTTTATTGACAACCTGTATGTGTTGTTTAAGGCATCTATTTGGCCGTTCAAGAGACTGTTCGAAAAACTAAACAGCAAAGATTCCTTGTAGTTTGTTACCGTGTCTAGTGTCAAGAAATGCTGTCGATTATATACATTGAGCAGATTTGGGTTTAAATCAAAATCGTTGATTTGAACATCATTATGATATTCAATTGAAAACATATTTTTGTCGATGTTTTGATTGATCTTAAAATAGTTGATTTTATTAAACCAAACATCTGCTTCACCATTTTTGAATTTCATGTGAATCAGTGGATTTCCATTGTCTATTCCAATCAGTCCGTTTTGTATTTTGTACTTTAAGTCACCATCATAGTAATGAATTTTTATTTTTGAGTCCACGATTGGAAACTTCAATAATATGTCGTGATTATTTCTTGCAATAGTTATATTTTTGTATTGAAGCAATTGTTGATCGAAATTAATAGACTTCAAATTAAAACCACCATCGTATACATTGACATATCGCCTTTTGATGTTCTCATCTTCGTATTGCAAATATCTAATATTTACAGATTGAAATTTATAAAGAGTGTTTATCTCAAATCGATCAGAATCGGAGGCAATCGAAAAATTTAATTTACTGTCTTTGTAGTTCAACTCTTGGTATTTATCAATGAATTTAATATTGTAATGTTTGCCCGTAAGAAAAACATAAAAGTCAGTCGGCATCAATTTACGCCAATAATCTCTAACATACATGGGCTTATTCGACGAAGCAGCTTCGATGGTATGTGTTTTGTTTGAGATACTGAATGCATTAATTGTCTGTTGATTTAGAGAGAACCTCGAAAAATTAGCTTCAAATGGAACGCTGCTATAAGAAACGCTCCAACTATCATCGTATTTATTTTCAACATTATCGAAAGGAACTGCTTTTGACTCAGCATTTGAAATTTTCTTTAAATTAAGAGAACCAAATCTCATATCGAAATCTAAATTAGGTTTTAAATTGCGTTCTTGAAAATTGACACTAAATGTTTTCGAATTATATGAAAAACTTGATTTGTCTTTATTGACTAAAAACTGACTATTTTCTTGAATTGCCGATGGCAAAACTAAAGAAAATGAATCATATCGAGTATATTCATTTAAGTCGAATGTAGATTCTACCATTGTTTTGATCCAACATGATGATCAACCGGTTGGAATGTCTTCTTTGCCATAATTTCTTTAATTTGATAATACGATACTGGCGATAAATTAAAGCTATCTACGCCGACATCGATAGATAGTAAATTTGGGTCGTCAAACAGGCTTCCGTGAGAGTGCCCGTAAAGCGACCAGGAGCCGTAATGAGACTTGTTCCACACTCTCATGGCATAATGATTAAGTATAATTCCTTGACAGCCTCTATAAGCGTCTGGGTCTTGAATTTTCAATTCTAGAACATCGTTAATGCTCATAAACAATGGCTGTATTTCAGAGATTGGGAGTAAATCATGATTCCCCAATATGAGTCCGATCCGACCATTTAGACGTTTTCTAATCCCGGCCCAATTTCTTGAGTTTCCAGTCGAAAAATCACCAAGGTGATACACTATGCCATCTTTGGGTACTACTGAATTCCAATTTTCAACTATTTTGTCATTCATTTCTTCAACAGTCTCAAAAGGACGCGTTGAAGCTTGATATTTTAAAATATTTTTGTGGCTAAAATGAGTGTCAGAGGTAAAAAATATTTTGTTTGCGTTATTACAATAAAAAGTTTCCATAATTTATTTATTTGATTGTGTGTCCAAAAAATTCAATACAGATTCTGAAATTTTTCTGGACAACGTGTTGTTGTTGTCGTTGACAATATGATAATATTTAGATGTATCAAATTTGACATCTGAACCAATGGATTTATAATCACTTAAATTTTTTCTGCACACTATAGTGTTAAAT
>ERZ650304.460-NODE-460-length-21387-cov-5.276814_pt1 | contig 21387 bp, 19 predicted proteins | sample MGYA00376240_ERZ650304 | MGnify/ENA primary metagenome ERZ650304 (study PRJEB26733, sample SAMN07839271) | wastewater metagenome | biome: small river; feature: stream; material: water | place: USA: North Carolina | collected 2016-03-01 ... | reverse complement strand
TCCGATCTTTAAAAATATTTCTGGGTCTAAAGACCCCGCAGATATTTTATCCATAGAAGGTGGAATTGATATTTGGAAAGATATTTTAAAACAAGCATTACACCCAGTAGAAGCTTTATCTATAAGAATAATTAATAAAAATACCGAAAGATCTTCACAAATAGAAATGGTTAAAAATATTATTATTCCAATAATAGCCATACTACCAAGCTCGGTTGATAAACATGAATCTAGTAGAATCATTGAAAAATATTTTGGAATTCCAATTGATTTAGTTTTAAAAGATGCTCTTTTGGTAAATTCTAAAAATGATTTGGTATTAAGTAAAAGTTTAAATAATGTTAAAAGTGTACCCGCTGATACAGGTTTAACAATAGAAGAAAAATTTTGGGGAATTTATTTTGGAAGTCAAATAATAGACAGTGGTCTTTATAAATATCGGCAAAAAATACTAGATTTTTTAGAAAAAAATATAAAGCCTGAAGATAAAACAAAGAACGAAAGTGAATTTAAAAATCAATCCGGAGTGCTTTCAATGAAATCAGATATAGAGTTTAGTCGATCCAGTAAACCTGATTCTTTTATTGAAGACATATTACTCGAGTATCAAGAATATGTATTTCGTGCTATATTAAATAAATTAAAAGATGAAATCCTAAGGGATGAAAACAACCCAGAATTAATAAAAAAACAATGGGAAATTAAGAAAACTATAGAAGAAATAAAAGAAAAGCGTCGCTTAATATAAATAAATCTAATATAATTAAATCATGCCTACAAAAAAAACAAAACCTGCCCGCAATGCTTCTCGCATAGCGAATGCAGGCGGGAAACCTATAAAAAAAGCTGCAGTTAAAAAAGTGGTTAAACCTGCCCGCAATGCTGGTCGCATAGCTTCTGCAGGCGGGAAGCCAGTAAAGAAAGTTGTAAAGAAGGCGGTTAAAGTGGTTAAAAAACCTGTTAAACCAGCGCCTAAAAAAATAGTTAAACCTGTCCGCGCTTCTGCAGGCGGGAAAGTTACTAAGCCTATTGCCAAAGTAACTAAAAAAGCTTTGCCTAAAAAAGTTGCTGCTACTAAGTCAGCTACTAAAACAACTCCTGCTAGTAAAAATGCTAATTTAATTGAAGTTCGTAAGAATGCACTTTTGGAAAAAGGTAAAAAGCGTGGGTTTATTACTTATGATGAAATCTTAAAAGAATTTCCAGATATTGAACACAATATTCCACTGCTTGAAGATTTGTATGATTTGTTTCAATCAATTCACATTGATGTTCTTGAAGGTGGTAATTTACTTGATTTAGATATTGATGCGCTTAAAGCTAATGATAAAGTTTTGCGTGATGTACCAGCTAGTCAATATGACTCGATCCAAATGTATTTGCGTGAAATTGGTCAATATTCATTGGTCTCTGCAGCTGATGAGCGTGACTTGGCTCGTCGGATTGCACTAGGTGAAAATGAAGCTAAAAATATTTTAGCTCGGGCAAACCTTCGTCTTGTTGTTTCTATTGCTAAGAAATATGTTGGGCGATCAGCTGATTTGTCATTACTTGATTTAATCCAAGAAGGGAATTTAGGTTTGTTTAAAGCAGTAGAAAAATTTGACTGGACCAAAGGTTATAAATTTTCAACCTATGCTACATGGTGGATTCGTCAATCAATTACTCGGGCTCTTGCTGACCAGTCTCGAACTATTCGTATCCCGGTTCACATGGTGGAAACTATTTCTAAATACAAACAAGTTGTTCGCCGTCTTGGTCAAGATTTAGGCCGTGAACCAATGCCGGAAGAAATTGCAACAGAGATGGGAATTGAAGTTGATAAAATCCATATGATTCAACAAATTAACCAAGACACCGTATCACTTGAGCAACCAATAGGCGACGATGAAGATAAATCAGCTCGTGGGGACTTTATCGCTGATGATAAGATTTTAAGACCAGACCAAGAATCATCTCGTAGAATCTTGCAAGATCAAATCAAAGAAGTTCTAGCTGAACTTTCTCCAAAAGAACGCCGAATCTTGGAACTACGCTTTGGGCTTATTGATGGGGTACAACATACATTGGAAGAAGTAGGTCAAGAATTTAATGTTACTCGTGAACGTATTCGCCAAATCGAAGCCAAGGTTCATGAAAAACTAAGATCTCACCATAAAATTTTGAGACTAAGAAATTACTTTGATTAATATAAAAACCTCTCAATTGAGAGGTTTTTATATGGTTAATCAAACTTATGTTATTTTAACATTTTATCAATGACTTGAGCCAATAAAGATGGGTCTGCGCCAACGTGGACAGCTTCCATAGTCTTAAGATCAATTACTGTTACATCTGGTGTGCCAGCGGCTCCGGCATTTTCAGAATCTTGCAAATAATCATCAATTTTACTATCGTGTTTACCGCTAGTTTGACATGCTGTAAAAGCAGTTCCATCAGCCCCAGCAAGTGTTGCGTATTTTAATAAATTTTCATCAGTTAATGGGTCATCTTTTCCAGTATGAGCAAAAATTGAATCAACAAATTTCCAGAATCCATCATTACCAGCAAGCTCAGTTACACATTCTGATGCATGTGCGCTTGGTCTTGCTCGGGGATGGATTGATTCTAATGGGAAATGCCTATATACCCAAACAACATCACTACCATAAACAGTTGTTATTTGTTGTAGTGCTGGGTGAATTTGTTTACAGTATGGACATTGTAAATCAGAGAATTCAACAATAGCAACTTTGGCTTTACTTAAATCACCGCGGATATGTTCATTTTTATTAAGAGGATTTAATGCACGGTCTTCATTTGGATTTTTAATGTTGATTTTACTACCACCTTTGTGTAGTTTTAAATTCAATCCTTTTCCTGAGATTATAATTCCAAAAGCAATAATTACTCCAGCCAGTACAATTGCCACTGGCATTGATAATTTAGGGGATTCTTTAGGGGCTATTTTTTCATTATTATTAATTTGGGGCTCATTTACCATAGGGTTTTGTGTTTCTTCTTCATTCATATCACTAAATTATACCATATATTATTTTTAAGGGGCTTATTCCAAAAATAGCCAATTTGTGCTATAGTATGTACTTAATATGGATTTAGTCCGCGAGATAACTTTTTATGGTTTTTCCTTTATATCACTTTATGTACAAGTGTTTTTTCTTGTTGTTTTTATAGAAAGAAGAAAGGATTTACTAGTTCGTACTGAAGCCATTGAATTGCCAGATTATCCTGGAGTAACTATTACTATTCCAGCTTATAATGAATCCCATAATATTGAAAAAACTGTAAAATCACTACTGGAATTGGATTATCCACAAGATAAACTTTTTATTTATATAGTTGATGATGGGTCAACCGATGATACTTGGGAAGTTATGCAACAATATAAAGACTTTCCAAATATCAAGCTTTTTACTAAACCAAATGGAGGTAAATACACAGCCAATAATTTAGGTTTAGAAAATTCAACAACACCATTTGTTGGGTGTTTGGATTCAGATTCAATGGTTCATCCTCAAGCCCTAAAACGCATCATGACTTATTTTTTCTCAAAAGATGTTATGGCCGTTGCTCCAACTATTGTAACTCATGAACCCAAAACTTTTGTTCAACGAGCCCAAGCCGTAGAATATGATTTTTCTATTTTTGTTAAAAAAATGCTTTCTTTTGTAGATGCTATTCATGTTACACCGGGACCATTTTCAATTTTTAGAAAAGAAGTTTTTGAACAATTGGGTCCATATCGTCATGCTCACAATACTGAAGACCAAGAAATTGCTCTTCGGATGAAGCAAAACCATATGAAGATCGAACATGCTCCAGATGCTTTTGTTTATACTATTGGCCCACCAACAGTCAAAGGATTATATAATCAACGTTTGCGCTGGATTTATGGATTTTTGAAAAATGTTTTAGACTATCGTCATTTGTTGTTTCGTCGGCAGTATGGGAATATTGGTTTTATAACATTGCCTAGTGGTATTGTTTCAGCATTGTCGGTTATATTTCTTTTCTTTTTTGCATCTTATAATATTATAAACTATATCTGGCACAAAGCTTTGGCCGTATCTGCAACAGGAACAGTATTTAACACATCAGTAATTAGTAAAGTTGATTGGTTTTATGTTCCAACAAACGCAGTATTGTTTATAACAATTTTAGTTTATATTGCAGTGTTTAATTCCTTGTTTATTGGTCAAAAGATCAAAACTGGTAAAATCAAGCTTTCTTTTAATATAATTCTGTTCTTCTTTGTATATAGTATTGTGGCTCCATTTTGGCTTATGAAAGCGATTTATAACACTGTTCGGGGCTACGAGGCTAGTTGGACCAAAGAGCGTGACGCACGGGGAATTTAATGGTAATGTAATAGTATTATGCAAAATAAAGACATAAAAAGATATATAGTAGTTTTCCTTATAACTTTGGCATTGTTTGTAACAACATTGGGGATTTCTTACTTTTTTTCAAATCGTAAAATTGAAAGTATTAAAAGCATTCAGGATCAAGTGGGGATTGATATAATGTCATCTGAAACCCAATTCCAACTACTTCAAGAATTATCATGTAAAGATGTAGCCGCAAATACTCTTTCAGATACATTAAACGAGCTTGCAGATAAAATCGCATACAGTGAAGCTAATCTTAAAAATTCTAACCAAGTTACTGAGTTAAAAAGATACTATTCACTTCTTGAAATTAAAGATTATCTTTTGATGCAAAAAATCAAAGCTAAATGTGGAACCACAATTGTACCTGTATTTTATTTCTACACTACAGCCGAGAATTGTAGTGAATGTATTAAACAATCCGCTGTGCTTACAGAAATTCGCAGTAGCTATCCGGAATTGCGTGTTTATTCATTTGACTATAATCTAGACCTTTCAGCACTGCAGTCTTTAATTAAAATCTTTAAAGTTGAAGATACCAAGCTCCCAGCATTGGTTATGAATGATAAATTGTATACTGGTTTCCAATCAATTGAAGATATTGAAAAGGCTGTTCCAGAAATAGTTAAAATGCGTGAAAAAAGACTAAAAGCCGAAGCCGTTCAAAAGGCCCTAGACGCTAAAACTGAAGCAAATAAAAACTTGAAAAAGTAATAATCTTTGTATGAAAAATTTTAAAAAAGTTTTAGATTTTCAAAAATTACTCAAAAAATTTAACTCAATTTATAGAGATATAGATTCTATTCATAATAGTGATATTCCTGATAATGATGTTGAACATTCCTATCGTGTTGCCATGTTGTGTTGGTTTATTGTTGTTGAATATAAATTAAAATATGATGTAAATAAGATTTTAAAATATGCCTTGCTTCATGATTTTGTTGAAATTTATGCAGGGGATCAATCTATTTATTCTAATAAGTCTCAAAAGTCAAAAGAAAATAAGGAGCATAAATCTTTATTAAAAATAAAGAAAGAATTTCCAAACTTAAAGTCAGTTTGGAATATAATTGACCAGTATGAAAAAAGGAAAGATGAAGAATCAAAGTTTGTATATTTAGTAGAAAAATTAGAGCCAATTTTTATTGTTCTTCTATCCGAAAATGATCATTTTCTTAAACGAAATGTTAAGTTCGATGATTTTTTTGATAGAAAACAAAAGAAGATAAAAGATCTTGATATTTTTGCACAAATTTTTAACAAAGAAACAATGGAGTATTTAATTAAAAATAAGAAAAAGTATTTTAATAATTAAACTTATAAGATCACCTTAAATAATTTATGGAAAATATTGAAACACCTCAAAAAATTACTTTCATTAACGAACCAAAACTTTCTCCATATGAAGTGGATCAAAAATTTAACGAGCGAAGAAAAAAATTTGTTCCTTTGATAAAAGATTTTATAACTCAACATTATTTATTTTCTGCTAAAAAAGTTAATGTAACCTTTTTGTATTCTGGTGTGTCTTCTCTAGTTAGTATTCTTGAAACATCAGAGCAAAAACTTATTCTAAAAATTCCCCTGAGTGATTTAAATTCTAGACTTGAAGGCGTATTTTTAAAAGCATGGGAAAAAGTAGGGGTAAAAGTCCCTAATATTTTAGAAGAGGGTGAAATCGGGGAACAACCATATATTCTTATGGAATATATTGATTCTGAAACCTTAAGTGATAAATATTCAGGTAAAGAGTCAATAGAAAAAAATATATACCATGATTTAGGTAAATTACTTCGACAAATGCATAAAGTAAAAACCGAAGGATATAGTAATATTGTTAATAAGAAAAACCAACCAGAATACGATAGCATAAAAAAATGGTTAGAAGGTGATAGTAGCATGAAAGAGCAAATTGAATATGTAAAAGCAAATAAAATTTTAAATGATGAAGAACACGGTTCTATTGATGATGTTTTTAAAATATTAATTTCTACTATTGGGGATAGCAAAGAAAGCGTTTATTGCCATAATGATTTTGGTAGAGGAAATGTTTTTGCCACAGATCCATTTACTGTATTTGACCCATGGCCGTGCTACCATCATCCATTTATGGATATAACAAGAAGTCTTGTTCATAAAATTTCAAAAGGAAGTATAGGTACAGCCAGTGAGCAATTTCTTGAAGGATATTTTGAAAATGAAAAATATGATAAAAAATTATTCCATGCTTTTTTATTTTTAAATATAACAGTAAAACTTCCTTATATGCATAAGACCCAAAAAATAGAAAAAATTGAAGGTTTACAAAAGTACCTTGAAAAAACAAAACAAATTTTAAAATAAATAATTAAGATAATTTTTATCGCCAACTTCTTCCTTTACCTTTATTTAAACTCTTATAATTAATAGTTAAAGCGTGACAATTTGGGCAGATTAATCTAAGATTTTTCTCTGTATTATTATTCGAGTCACCATCTATATGATCAATTTCTAGGGGAGGCTTGTTTGTAATAGGGTGTATCTTATCCCAACCACATAAAGAACATTTATTATTATATTTATCTAAAAAATATCTCTTAATGTATTTTGAGATATTTTTTGTTTTCAAATTTGTACCATTTTTCCAATCATTAATGTATTTTACATATTGCCAGTCATGTTGGCATTTATTGGAACAGTATGTAGATTTGGATATTTCTTTTTTACAAGAAAGACATGTCTTATTTACCATAATTTTATTATACCATAGCTTGGTTAATCTATGCTATATATTAAAATCTAAAAACTTGAAAAAGTAATACAAAAATGCTATTATGTTTAGACCAAATAGGTTATCGTTTAATTTATTAGACATCAACTTATTTGGTACGCCGCTTTAGCTCAGTTGGTAGAGCAACACTTTTGTAAAGTGAAGGTCCTCAGTTCGAATCTGAGAAGCGGCTCCAGATAATAAAACCCCTCTATTTAAGAGGGGTTTTATATTAATCTACTCGTTTGTCGATTGTTTCTTCTAATTCGGCCAGATCTTGCTTTACACGGTTTATTTTTTGTTTAGTTTCATTAATTGTTTTATTAACAAATGCTTTGACTTGTGGGGGGATTGGGGGGACTTTTAGTTTTTGAACAGCTTTAGCAATCTTTGGGTTTTTGTGGCTAGTGAAATCTTTGATTTTTCTAGATATTAAATAATATAACTTCATTCCTTGAACAACTATAAATTGTATAAGGTGTTTTAATATATATAAAAACAATATTCCAATATCACGCAATGTTATTGCTGGTTCTAAATCCGTCTTTTCGTTTAGTGATAAATTTTCAATTTCAATTTCACCATTTTGAACTCTTTTCCATTGGTAATAAATAACCCCGATCACTAATAAAAGTGACACAAAAAAGATTAATGTTAAAACAAGAGCCATATATAGAATATATTATAACACTTTTAATCTAAAAATGCTGTTTTGTATCCAACTAGTTCTGCGTTGTAGTTAGCAAGAAGTTTTTCAATACTCAAGTCCGGGTTTTTAATGAATGCTTGGTTCATTAAAGTCATTTCTCTAAAATATGCATCAAGTTTTCCAGCTAAGATTTTAGCTTTCATATCTTCTGGTTTATCTAGTGCATCAATTTCTTCTTGGAATACACTGTTAGCTGCAATTCTAGCTCCTTCATCAATATCGTTAGATGTTGTATAAAGTGGCTTCATAGCTGCAATGTGCATTGCAATGTCTTTAGCTAAATCCAGTGTTCCACCTTTAAGTGATACAATAACTCCGCTTTTACCATTGTGAATGTATGAACCCATAACATCACCATCTAAAACTTCTACTTTACCAATACGGATATTTTCACCAACCTTTTGAATTGTTGTACCAATTAGGGCGTCAGCACCATTTTGCATAGCTTCAACACCACTAGTTTTTACAAGGTCTGCTAAATCTTGACCTAGTTTTACAAAGTCATCATTTTTAGCTACGAAATCTGTCTCACATAAAATAGTGAATAAAACCATTTTACCAGGTAACTCAACAGCAACTACTGTTCCTGCTGAAGTTTCGCGGTCAGCCTTTTTAGCTGCAGCTTCACTACTTTTTTTAGATAATATAACTCGAGCTTTTTCCATGTCACCCTCAGCTTCTTCAAGAGCTTTACGGCATTGCATTATTGATACACCTGATTCATCACGAAGAGCCTTAACTTGTTCAATTGTTACTGTAGACATAATTTAATTTAAATTAAAAAATAATAAATTTAGAATCTCTTACGCACGTCCGTTAGCATAACTTTCTGCTAATGTTTCCATTATCAGATTAATTGATGCTTTTGATGTATCGTTCATTACAATAGGGTAATCAACAATACTTAAATCACAGTCTGTGTTAGATAGTGCAATAACTGGAATTTGCATTTTTTTAGCTTCAACAACTGCAATTTTTTCTTTTTCAGAATCAACTACAATCATAATGTCAGGAATCTTTTTCATATCAACAATACCACCAAAGTTTCTTTCCATTTTGTCCATTTCACGGTCAAGAAGAAGTTGTTCTTTTTTAGTATATTTGTCTAGTAGACCTTGTGATTTTTCATCACGAAGAGTTGTCAAACGATTTGTACGTTTTCGAATTTCTGAAAAGTTAGTAATGATACCACCAACCCAACGGTGTGATACTGACAATGCTGGCATTTTTAATGCTGCATTTTTTATAGCATCAACTGCTTCGGTTTTTGTACCAACAAGCATAACGATTTTACCACCAGCAGCAAGACCACGAAGAACTTCCTTCGCTTTTTCAACTTGGTTTGCTGTTTCTTCTATGTTAATAAGATCGCTTTTGTTTTTTGTAGCGATTATAAAGTTCTGCGTTGACGGGTGTCTACGAGCTTTTGTGAACCCATAGTGGGCTCCAGTTTCAAGCAAAGCTTGAACAAATGGTTTTGTTTCCATAATAAATATTATTTGTCCGCCATTGGCGGATAATTACTAATCTCGTCCGTTTCTGCGCGCCACTCTGCTTTATTTTGTGCATAAAGCGCAACAAAATATGGTTTAACCCATATCCCACGAACTAGGATACTTTACCATAAAACCCGTACATTTTCAAGTAAAAATTAGGACATATTTTATCCTAAATCAGGGCTTTTAATTTGGGCATTTTTAAGGTAGAGTATAGGTATATGGATCAAATGAAAGATGTTTCTGGAGATAAAAAAATAACGCCACGAGCGGAGAATTATAGTGAGTGGTATTTGGATATTATTTCTGCTGCAGAGTTAGCAGATTATTCACCAGTTAAAGGCTGTATGGTGATTCGTCCAAATGGTTATCAGTTATGGGAACGGGTGCAATCAGTACTAGATGCAAAATTTAAAGATTTGGGTGTTGTAAATGCATATTTCCCAATGTTAATACCAGAGCGTCTTTTAACTAAAGAAAAAGAACATGTAGAAGGATTCGCTCCCGAAGTTGCAGTTGTTACTCATGCTGGCGGAGAAAAATTAGAAGAACCTTTAGTTTTGCGTCCAACATCTGAAACTATAATTTACGAAACTTATAAAAACTGGATTCATTCTTATCGTGATTTACCATTACTTATCAACCAATGGGCAAATGTTATCCGTTGGGAAAAGAAAACAAAACCTTTTTTACGTACAACAGAATTTTTATGGCAAGAAGGTCACACTGTTCATCTAAATAATGAAGAGTCTGATTCTTATGCTCGAAAAATGCTAGATGTTTATAAAAATTTTGCAGAAGAATATATGGCTATTCCTGTTGTTGCTGGTCAAAAAACAGAATCTGAAAAATTCGCTGGGGCACTACATACTTATACTTGTGAAGCCATGATGCAAGACGGTAAAGCACTGCAATTTTGTACATCACATAATTTAGGTGACCATTTTGCAAAGGCTTTTGATATACAATATCTAGACGAATCCAATACTTTGCAATATGGATGGCAAACTAGTTGGGGGCTTTCTACTAGATCTATTGGTGGGCTTATTATGGCTCATAGTGATGATCGGGGATTGGTGTTACCTCCTAAAATGGCAAAATTAAAAATCGTGATTGTTCCAATTATAAATTCTGAAAATAAAGATTCTGTAATGCTAGTTGTTAATGATTTAAAAGAAAAATTAATTGCTGATTCTATAATTGGTAATCATGGTGTAAATATTGATGATCGTGATTTACGCCCAGGTGATAAATATTTTTGGCACGAAAAACGCGGTGTTCCAATTCGTATTGAAATTGGACCTAAAGATATAGCTAATAACCAATGTGTTTTAGTTCGTCGTGATACTGGTGAAAAAATAAATACAGAATTAGTAAATGTAGTTGAAACAATTAATTTGTTATTAAATACAATGCAATCTGATTTATTAAAAAAAGCCGAGAATAATTTAAAAGAAAAAACAAAAGAAGTTTCAAATTGGGATGATTTTGTAAAAGAAATTGAAAATAATAATTTTGTAATGGCATACTACGACGGTAGTCCTGAAACTGAAAAATTAATTAAAGATACTACAGGTGCAACAGTTAGATGTATTCCTTTTAATGAAAATCCAAGTGATGGAATTTGTATTAAAACAGGTAATCCAAGTAAACAAAGAGTTTTATTTGCAAGAGCTTATTAATTGTGTAAAGGTATAATATATGTTCCATAAACTCTACAAAGCATTTTCAAACGATATCGGAATAGACTTGGGTACCGCAAATACCTTGGTGTATTTGCGCAATCAAGGCATCGTAATTAACGAGCCATCTGTTGTTGTAGTTAATACTAAAACCGGTCAAATAATCGCAGTTGGGGCAGCGGCCAAGCAAATGCTTGGCCGCACTCCAGCGCATATTCGCGCAGTGCAACCTGTTGTTGACGGAGTTATTTCTGACTTTGAAGTTACCGAAGAAATGCTTTCTTATCTAATCCAAAAGACAGAAAAAATTTCTAAAAAGTTTTTCCGCCCACGCGTTGTTGTGGGTGTACCAACTGCTATTACTAATGTTGAAACCCGCGCAGTTTATGATGCTGCAATGTCTGGTGGCGCAAGAGAAGTTTACATTGTAGAAGAGCCAATGGCAGCAGCTATTGGGGTAAGACTTCCAGTTAAAGATGCTATTGGTTCAGTAATTGTTGACATTGGTGGCGGTACTACTGACATTGCGGTTATTGCTTTGGGTGGAATTGTTCGGTCTAAGAATTTACGCGTTGCAGGGGACAAACTAAATGAAGACATTGTTACTTTTATGCGCGATGAATTTAAACTTCTGGTTGGAGTCAAAACTGCCGAGTCTATAAAAATTTCGCTTGGGAATGCTCTTCCTGGAGAAATGATTGAAGCTCCAATCCGTGGACGAGATTTAGTCACAGGACTTCCAAGAGAAATCATAATAAATGATACTGATGTAAGAGCCGCAATAATGCAATCTTTAATTTCTATTGTTGAAGCCACAAAAGAAGTTTTGGAAACTACTCCTCCGGAATTACTTTCTGATGTTATTCATCGTGGGGTAGTTCTTTCTGGTGGTGGGGCTTTAATTCGTGGTTTTGATCAACTACTTTCAAGTGCAATTAAAATTCCAGTTTATGTTGCTGATGATCCATTAACTGCTGTGGCTCGGGGTACCGGAGTTATACTTGATGATTTGGATTATTATAAAGAAGTCTTAGTTTCTCCTGAAAATGGCTTACCTCCAAGATAGTTCATATATAAAATATAGTAAAAAAAAGCCCATGCATAATTGGGGATATTTTATCGTTTTAATTTTTATTGTACTTATTTTTTTTATACTAAAAAAATCTTTAAAATCTTTTTCCTATATTGTTGCTGTACCAATTTTAAATACCGGAACAGCTATTGAACATGGTATATATGGCATTACTCATAGTAAATCACAATTACTAAATCACATTGCTACATTGGAATCTCAAAATTCTGAATTACAATCAAAATTAGCCGATTATACTTTGATTGAAAATGAAAATAATGGATTTAAAAATACTGTTGCTGTTAGTAATAAAAAAATTGGTTCAGTTATTGCTCGGCCTAGCCATGTTGCGTATGACACTCTTTTAGTTGAGACTGCCGAGCCTGTTTCTATTGGTGCTACCGTGTACAGTATTTCTGGAATACCACTTGGGAATTTTAGTTCAAATAATAAAAATATTAGTACTGTTACTTTGTATTCAAATCCAGGAAATAAATTTTCGGCAGATGTTATTTTAGCTGATGCAATGGACAGTATAACTGTTGATTTACAAGGTCGCGGTGGTGGATCATATGAATCAACAATTCCTGCTGATGTAAAAATTCCTATTGGTTCATTGGTTACAATTCCAAGCATATCTAGTAAACCAATAGCTGAAGTTGTAAAAATTACTACTCATGATGATACAAAAGATCAAACAGTTTATTTTAGATCAATTGTAAATTTTCAATATCTAAGATATGTCGCATTTTAATTTTCATATCGAGCGTGAATTATCAACTGGTGGGCGAGCCGGGTATTATGATACACCTCATGGCAGAATCTTAACTCCAACTTTTGTAGCTGTTGGTACAAAATCCACGGTTAAATCAATGACCCCGGAGATGTTAATTAGCTGTGGGGTCCAAGTAGTTTTAGCAAATACTTATCATTTGTATCTTGAACCTGGTGATGAAATAATTAAAAATGCCGGGGGATTTCCCAAATGGATGAATTGGCATGGTCCAACTATGACTGACTCTGGAGGGTTTCAAGTTTTTTCACTTGGGGCAGCATACGGTAAAGGAATTTCCAAAGTCACAAAAGGCGAAGAAGTATTACAATTAGAATCTGGCCGGTCAGGTGATGATATCACACCGCTTGCCAAGGTTGGTAATGATGGAGTTTCTTTTAAATCACATATTGATGGGTCACTGCATTATTTAACTCCACGGCGTTCAATGGAAATCCAGAAAAATCTTGGGGCAGATATTATTTTTGCTTTTGATGAATGCACAAGTCCAACTGAAACTTATGAATATCAAAAAGAATCATTAGTTCGTACTCATAAATGGGCGCAAGATTCGCTGACTGTGCATACCGAACTTGATCCCGAAGGTATGCAGGCTTTATTTGGTGTTGTTCAAGGTGCGCAATTTGAAGATTTGCGTAAATTATCATCGACTGAATTATCTAATATGAAGGCTCCCAATGGTCGCGAGTTTGAAGGCTTTGGTATTGGTGGATCTTTCTCAAAAGATGATATGACAACTGCTGTTAAATGGGTTACCGAAGTTTTGCCCAAAGACAAACCTCGTCATTTATTAGGTATTGGTGAGCCTAATGATTTGTTTATGGGTGTAGAACTTGGAATTGATTTTTTTGATTGTGTTGCGCCAACCCGTATGGCTCGTCATGGAACTGTATATACACAAGATGGCCGATTAAATTTATTTAATGAAAAATGCCGAACCATAAACCAACCTATTGAAAATAATTGTCTTTGTTATACTTGTAAAAATTTTTCTACAAGTTATGTAGCTCATTTATTTAGGGCTAAAGAAATGCTGGCCGCAACATTGGCATCTATCCATAATATTTATTTCATTAACAAACTTGTTCAAGACATGCGCCAATCAATATTGAATGATAACTTTGAACAATATAAAACAGAATTTTTAGCGAGGTATTATAAAGATTAATAATTAAAATCCTCTCCTACCTCTCCTTTGTCAAGGAGAGGTTTTGTCACAATAGCCCCCTTGACAAAGGGGGTATGGGGGATTTGTGTTATTATATAACTGTATATGGATAAAAAGTTAGAATTAAAACATATTCCTTATAATCCAAAATTAAAACTAAAAGCTTCAGAATTAAGGAAATCTGAAACAGAGTCTGAAAAAATCTTTTGGAAAGAAATTATAAAAAATAAAGAAATAAATAATTATAATTTTTTAAGACAAAAACCAATAGATAATTTCATTGCTGATTTTTATTGTTCAAAACTTTTGTTAATTGTGGAAATTGATGGTGATGTTCATATTGATTTAAAAATAAGAGATTCTGAGAGAACTAATATTTTAGAAGAAAAATATAATCTAAAAGTTGTGAGATTTAAGAATAATGATATAGTAAATAATATAAATAAAGTTAAGGAAGAATTTATCAAAATTCTTAATAAAAGGGAACGTGATTTGTAGCTAAAATCCCCCTTGACAAAGGGGGTATGGGGGATTTATTTAATTTATGAAAAACAACAAAGTATTCAATCTAGTGTCCGACTACAAGCCCGCTGGGGACCAGCCAGAGGCTATTTCGTCGTTAATCAAGGGTTTGGAAAGTGGTATGCAAAAACAGACACTTTTGGGGGCTACAGCCACCGGTAAGACTTTTACTATGGCCAATATTATTGAAAAAGTTGGTAAGCCAACATTAGTGATAGCTCATAATAAAACACTCGCTGCACAACTTGCCCAAGAATTCCGTAGCTTTTTTCCAGATGCCGCAGTGCATTATTTTGTATCTTATTATGACTACTACCAACCTGAAGCATACGTTGTTGCTACTGATACTTATATTGAAAAAGACGCACAAATTAATGAAGAAATTAATCGATTAAGGCATGCATCAACCCAAGCATTGTTAACACGCCCCGATGTAATTATTGTGGCATCAGTATCATGTATATATGGGTTGGGTTCACCAGTAGAATATGAAAAAACAAATATGCGTTTTTCTGTTGGTCTTAAAATGTCTCGCCCTGATGTTATGAAACGTCTTATCAATATGCAATACGAAAGAACAAATGCTGATTTATCATCTGGAACATTCCGCGTTATTGGGAACAAGCTTGATATTATGCCAGTGTCAGAAACGACAATGTATTCAATTGTTTTTGCTGGTGACAAAATTTCTCAAATCCAAGCAGTAGACCCAGTTAGTTATGAATTAAAAGATACTCCTAAAGATTTGTTTATTTTCCCAGCCAAGCATTTTATGACAGATAAAAATGAAATCGCTCGAGCAGTTAAAGATATTAAAAAAGAATTAGATTTACAATTAAAAAAATTTGAGAAACAAGAAAAGCCTTTGGAAGCCGAGCGATTAAAACGCCGAACAAATTATGACTTAGCAATGATTAAAGAAGTTGGGTATTGTAGTGGTATAGAAAACTATTCCCGTCACTTTGCCGGGAAAAGTGAAGACGAGCCACCAGATACATTGCTTTCATATTTCCCAAAAGATAAAAAGGGAAGACCCGACTTTACTCTTTTTATTGATGAATCCCACGCAACACTTCCACAACTGCGCGCTATGTATAATGGGGACCAAGCTCGAAAACAAAATCTAGTTGATTTTGGATTTCGTCTTCCTAGTGCTAAAGATAATAGGCCACTAAGGTACGAGGAGTTTGAAAAAATAACCCCGCAGACTATTTATGTTTCTGCAACGCCTAGTGATTATGAGCGTGCAGAAAGTAAGCAAATTGTTGAACAAATTATTCGCCCAACTGGTCTTATTGATCCAGTGATAGAAATTAAACCAGTAATAGCTTCTGCATCTTATCCTGGTCAAATTCAAGATTTTATAAAAGAAGCCATAAAAGAAATCGCCAAAGGTGGGCGAGTGTTGGCTACAACCCTAACTAAAAGAATGGCCGAGGATTTAACCAGCTATTTAAAAGATTTACCAGAAGACGTAGCCGGAAAAAAATTTAAAGTAGAATATATCCATAGTGATGTTGATACACTGGATCGTATTCGAATTATTACACGGCTTCGTCGCGGGGAAATAGATTGTTTAGTTGGAGTTAACCTTCTTCGTGAAGGACTCGATATGCCCGAAGTTAGTTTAATTGGAATCCTTGATGCCGATAAAGAAGGTTTCTTGCGTAGTGAAGTTAGTCTTATTCAAACTATTGGCCGTGCTGCGCGTAATGTTGATGGGCGAGTAATTTTGTATGCAGATAGAATTACAAATTCTATGGAGCGCGCAATTAGTGAGACAAATCGTCGCCGAGAAAAACAAATGGCTTATAATAAAAAGCATGGTATTACTCCAAAAACAATCACAAAAGAAATTAAAGATATTACTGATGATTTTGCAAAAGACAGAAACGATACCGCCCATTTTGAATTAGATACAGAAATATCTTTAATGCTTAAAAAAGCTGGGTTAGAGAAAAAGGTTAAAAAATCAAACGATACTTCCTCTGTCAGTACAGGCGCTCCAACAACAATATTAAAAAAACTTATCAAACAAAAACAAAATGCAATGAAAGAAGCTGTTAAATCACTAGACTTTGAAACCGCCGCAATTCTCCGTGATGAAATAGTGATATTAGAAGACAGAATCTCAAAATAATCTTTAAAAATACCACTATTTAGAGTGGTATTTTTTATTTTTGGGTATGATATAATAATGTATATGTCAAATAATACTCATCACAAAAACCACATTGTTACTAGAATACTTAGTTTTATTGTATTCATTGTTTTGGCCGTCCTGTTATTTTTATTTGGGCGGTCTGTAAAAGATAATATTGTATCAGCCCCAGCTGTAAAGCCAGTTGAAACTGGTCAATTAGTAAATATGTCTTTAGTTACCGAAGTCCCATTAAAAACCGAATCTAAATATGTGACTGTATCTGGGGCATATCCAGCTTTTAATAATGTAGACAGTAGCTTTAATGATAAAATTCGCAATAACATAGCAATTGCTCAAGCCGAATTTGAAAATAATTCTAAAGAAAACTGGCAAGCCAGAATAGCTACAAAATCACCAGGTGAAAAAATAAATGAATTTCCTGAAAATGGTGATTTATATTTTAATGTAAAAACTGATTATGTTCAGCTTAATACAAAAAATATAAGTATCTTGATTCACATTGAAGCTTTTGCTGGCGGGGCTCATGGTTATGAAAATTTATATTCATATAATTATGATGTTCTTAATAAAAAAGAATTAGTCTTAAAAGATTTTTTCCCAAATGATACAAATTATCTTAAAACAGTTTCTGATTTTGCACGTTCTAATCTGTTGGAACAATTTACAGACAATATAAAAAGAGCTGATTTTACAAACGATAAAGACTGGAATGATGCTGTCAAAAACATTGATAAAACAATGTTAGAAGATGGTACAAAACCTTTGTTGGATAATTTTTCTGTGTTTACATTTGTTCCAGGAAATTTAACTTTGTATTTTAACCAGTACCAGGTAGCTCCATATGTTTATGGATCTCAAAAGGTTAAAATGTCTATACAATAATTATTTTGATTAAATAGTACTATTTGCTATACTCGTGCTTGTATGGCCCAAAAGAAAAAAATTGAACATAAAGATACAATTGTTGTTCGTGGCGCACGAACCCACAATTTAAAGAACATTTCAGTAGATCTACCTCGTAACAAGATGGTGGTTATTACTGGTGTCTCAGGGTCTGGTAAATCATCATTGGCTTTTGATACTATCTTTGCCGAAGGTCAACGCCGTTACGTAGAATCACTTTCTGCTTATGCTCGGCAATTCTTGGGTCAAATGCCTAAACCTGATGTTGACGAAATCTCTGGACTTTCTCCTGCTATTTCAATTGACCAAAAATCTCGTTCTAATAATCCACGCTCAACTGTAGCAACCATTACTGAAATTTATGACTATCTACGTGTATTATATGCGCGTATTGGACACCCACATTGTCCAGAGTGTGGCCAAAGAATTAAAAAATTAACTAACGATGAAATTTTGCATTTTGCAATTGATCGAGTTAAAGAATTTGAAAAAAATAACAAAGGTAAAAAAGAAGTAATGGGTGTATCTTGGAACGAGACCGAGCTTAAAATTTTTGCTCCTGTTGTTCGTGGACGAAAAGGTGAATACTATCAATTACTTTACGATCTACTTGGTCGGGGATTTGAAAGCGTTCGAATTGACGGCAAATTAATGAAACTTCGCGACAAAATAATTCTTACTAAAAACAATGTCCACACTATAGAAGTTCTTGTTGACACTATTGCTGTTCATGAATTCCGTGACCATTTTGATGATGCTAAAATGCGTCTTTATGAAGCCATTGAAAGATCATTAATCGAAGCCGATGGATTAGTAAATTTAAGTTTTTTGGGTGGCTCCGAAGATACTCTTTCTTCCTCATCACTAGGAGCCGTCCTACCCTCCCGTTCTTCGTCAAAAAAAGTATCTTCTGTGCCTGAGAACAAAGAATATCTTCTTTCTTCTAAATTTGCATGTCCTAACGATGGATATTCTTTCCCCGAAGTTGAACCAAGATTATTTTCATTTAACTCACCTTATGGTGCATGTCCCGAATGTAATGGTTTGGGTACTGTTCAATTTGGTTTAGATGACCCTTGTTTAGTTTGTAATGGTAAACGTCTTCGAGTAGAAGCACTGCATGTATTTTTAAAAAATAATACAAAAACAAAAACTAATATTGTTGATTATTCTGGTTTATCTATTCGGCAAGCATTAGACTTTATCCAAAATCTTGATTTAACCGACCAAGAATTTGATGTTGCTCAAATTGTACTTCGTGAAATCGAATATCGTTTACAATTTTTGCTTGATGTTGGGCTTGAATATCTCTCTCTTTCACGTAAAGCCAATACTCTCTCTGGTGGGGAATCACAACGCATTAGGCTTGCTTCACAATTAGGGTCTCGTCTTGTTGGAGCACTTTATGTACTGGATGAGCCAACAATTGGGCTTCATCAACGCGACAATGACCGTCTTATAAAAACTTTGACTGATTTACGTGATCTAGGTAATACAATTTTAGTTGTAGAACATGATGAAGACACAATTTTTGCATCGGACTATATTGTTGACATTGGTCCCAAAGCCGGTGTCCATGGTGGAGAAGTCGTCGCTTATGGTGATTTAGAAGAACTACTTTCTCAAAAAACACCTCCATTCAAAGGCGCTAGTCGAACATTAGCGTATCTTCGTGGTGAAGCCGTAATTCCAGTACCTGAGAATCGCCGTACTAAAGACAAAGGCAGTATCAAAATTGTCGGCGCAAATATTTTTAATATTAAAAATATGAATTTAGAAATTCCATTAGGTAAAATGATTACAATTACAGGAGTCTCTGGGTCCGGTAAATCATCATTAATGTATGAAGTTATTCATAAAAATCTTCAAGCAAGACTTGAAAAATATTACCGCAGTGCCAAAACATTTAATTGTGCTAGTTTTACTGGAACCGAAGCATTATCCCGTGTAGTACTTATTGACCAGTCACCAATTGGCCGAACCCCGCGATCTAACATTGCAACATACACTGGAGCTTGGACTTTTATTCGTGATTTATTCGCTAGTAGTGAAGAAGCTCGTCTTCGAGGTTGGAAGTCAAACCGTTTTTCTTTTAATGTCAAAGGCGGACGCTGTGAAGCTTGTGAAGGTAATGGTCAAATCGCAGTGGAGATGCATTTTTTGCCAACAGTTTATGTTACTTGTGATGTGTGTAATGGTCGCCGATTTGATAAAGAAACATTAAATGTAAAATATAAAAAGAAAAGTATTTATGATGTACTAGAAACTACAGTAGAAGAAGGCATAGTATTTTTTGAACAAATTCCAGCTGTATATGACCGACTAAAAACTTTGATTGATGTTGGACTGGGATATTTAAAACTTGGTCAAAGTGCTACGACTCTTTCTGGTGGGGAAGCTCAACGAGTTAAAATAGCTAGTGAATTATTTAAACCACATTTAGAAAAAACAATTTACTTATTGGATGAACCAACAGTCGGACTTCATTATGATGATGTTGCCAAGCTTCTTGATGTGTTAAATAAATTAGTCGAGCGTGGTCATACCGTAATGCTAATTGAACATAGTATGGATATTATTAAATCATCTGATTATATTATCGACATTGGTCCCGAAGGTGGTAGTGGTGGCGGGCAACTTGTCGCCAAAGGTACTCCGGAAGATATCGCAAATTCTCCAAAAAGTTATACTGGAAAATATCTTAAGAAAGTACTTCGTAAAAAATAAAAAAGGGTTACTTTCGTATTGCCCTTAAGATTCTTTTTATTAAGTTTATTAATAATTTTAATCCTCTATAGATTAAAGATATTAATTCAAAAATAAATTCTACAACTGATACAAACACTATTATAAGTGTAAGTATTAGGCATAATCCTAAAAATTCTTCGCTCATAATATATTTGTTTTATCTTAATTTTTATAATATAGTAATTCTATGATTAGTCAAGGACTAAAAAAATCATTACTTTTATTACCCAGCCAGCCTGGGGTGTATATTTTTCTTAAAACAAATCCTTTGGCTAGCCAATTTGCAGTTAGCATCAATTTGTTTTTTGGTGCATTTGTATAACACACCACTCTTATCATTTCATTAGGTTTATAATTCCATGTAGCAATTGCATCCATTGACAAATAATCGGCTTTTGACGGTAACGGATAGGTTCCCAAATAGATACTAAGTTTTGGACTCCACAACGCTTTACGGAAATAGCCTCGTGGTTTCAAAAATCCTCCAAAATCTAAAAGCCCTGAATTAAAACCACGTGCCGGCCAAACTCCTGATTCTCCTAAATAATCAATACCTGTCCATATAAACTGCCCAAAAACATAGTCTTTGTCTCTTGTCGCTTTCCATGAATCCATACTGTGCACGGTTTCACTACCGTAAAGCACTCTGTTAGGATATTTCTTATGATCCATTTCATATCTTCCTTCTGTATAATTATAACCTGCGACATCAAGCGCAAACGGATATTCTGTTTCATTAGACATAATTACACCAGCCAAAGCTGCTGTTACCGGTCTGGAAGTATCTAATTTACGAACTATTGCCGAAAATCTTTTTGCAATATCACCTAATCTTTCGGCATTAGGGCTGTTAGGTAAATATCCTCCATAAACGGGCTGATTGATACTGGCTCCATTTAAAACCGGATGAGAATACGGATCATTCGGATAATCCACTTCGTTTCCGATGCTCCACATAAAAATAGAAGCGTGATTTCTATCTCTAAGAATCAT
>ERZ650304.459-NODE-459-length-21442-cov-4.999579_pt1 | contig 21442 bp, 56 predicted proteins | sample MGYA00376240_ERZ650304 | MGnify/ENA primary metagenome ERZ650304 (study PRJEB26733, sample SAMN07839271) | wastewater metagenome | biome: small river; feature: stream; material: water | place: USA: North Carolina | collected 2016-03-01 ... | reverse complement strand
TTTGACCTGTTGACTACATCATTTGGTATGTACCCATTATTCGCTAATCGCACCTACCACATGGCGAATCGCGCGAGCGCCTTGTACATGAAGCACCAAAAATATCATCGCTGGTGGTTCCCTGAAGAAGATCCACCAGATTTACCTCCAATTTTATATGTCTGAGCGTATCAAAGACCCAAGTTCGATGCATGAGATAGCGACTTTGAAGATGAAATTCAAAGACCCTACGCAAAAGTATGTCGTAAAGTGGTATACATATACGAAGCATTACTACAATGCATTACGTAAGCATAGAATGAATCCACATTTTTATTACCAGTTGGAAATGAATGACGGCTTACTTGAGATGGATGAAGATGGTGATTTCTTCATTGGCAATAGATCATGGCTTCCTCGTGCCTCAAGACGTGTGTTTGCCAACCGTACAGGACCTAAACTGCCCACCTTTGTCGACGTTGTAGCCTGGCGTTTCAACAAAGAGAAAGCACCCAACCTTCCAAGACGAATACTAGACCGTGAATCCCGCTGATAAAGATGACCCGAGCAGTGCCCATGAGAAAGCGGTGTTTCTGGTTCGTATAACAACACCAGAAGCAATCCGATATGGTGTTAAAATCATGATTCAGGAGACCATGACACCTGCAGTTGTCCCTCCTTACCCTGGAGAACTGATGTACTGTCATACAGCAGAAACAGCATACATATTGTTCTGTAGAGCATCATACCAAGGTAGCGGTACATTCATTGCCCGGGCCAATGGTACATTCATCAATGATGATGGACTTGAGTTCGGTAAATGGTTTTACAAAGATGAGTACAAGTATGAACACCAGCCAGAGTTTACATGAATTAGCGAGACTTAAGATGCTAATAGATAAGTATTCCGGGCCTATAGGATTGCCAGTAGCTTGGGGATGCAGTAATGATGAAATCCTGTCGCATAATGGGTTTTTGATATGGGATGAGGAAAATAAAGATCATCCTCTTACTATGCTACCCAGCTCAAGTCCTGAACATAAATATCCAGCTTTAGCATCAGGATGGTTCGCCTCAAATTTAAAGTTCCTGCATGACAACGGTATTATGAAATTCAGATGGAAGCTTTACCATGAGTATGACTGATTCTATGCATGAATTAGTCAGGCTTAAGATGCTGATAGATACTTACGCGGAAAAAGACGGCTTACCAATCAAGTGGGGCTGTCTTGCGAACGACCTGAGATACTTGGGACATCTGCAGTGGGATGAGTACGATAGTAAATACCCTCTCAAGGTGAAAGCTGCGGTAAGTTCGTCTCGCACCTTCCCTGCTATAGCTACAGGATTATTTTTTAGTTCGGAAGCAGAGCTGCTGCATTTCTCTAATCCAGACTTCCGTGGAGCTACTAACTTCAAATGGAAACTACTCAAAGAGTATGACTGAATCAATGCACGAGCGTGTGCGGCTTTGCCAGTTGATCGACGAATGCCTAGAACGATTTCCCCGGGGTATCCCTGTGTTGTATAACCCAAGTGACTACTCAGGTTCTCATTCTGGATACTTAGACCACAAAGGATCAGACTTGATTATACGCAGTATAGCTTACAAATGGATGCAGAGCGAAGAAATACCTGCTGATAGCAATGGTACAACGTACAACCCGCAAACAGGTATAGCTCAAGGTTGGTGGAGATTAGATCCGCTCATCAAAGAAACTGCGCGAGACATACCCAACCTAAAAGAATTTTACTTATCGAGAAAAAATGACACACTCTTCATACCACGAGCAGGTTGAACTGATGCAGATAATTGATGAGTGCATCAGTGTATTCCCTCAGGGGATACCAGTAGTTTTCAGGCATATGTACACAATTAATCCACAGAATGGATTTTTGGTACATGAGGATGGTAATCTGTATATTGATTACTATTGCGAACCACAAAGTTGGAAACCTGTTCGAATGGACGTGGATGCTTCAGGTAACATTGTAGTATCTGGAGCGTTGACTTCATCTGGAGTACCATTTAAGAAAGGTGATTGGAGATTCAGCCTTATAGTCAAACTAGCAACAACCCACCCTAGACTACATGAGCTGTACGCAGCACGAGCGCCTCGCGATGCTTATTGAGATTGAAAAGGCAATGGCTACTGGACTGTTCCCGCGTGGTATCCCAATAAAATGGGGCATCATGTCTTGTTGGAGACCCGGGTATCTCATAGTGGTAGATGGGAGACTGTATGTGGATTTAACCCCAGACGATATTCTTCCATATGGTATGTCAACCACACATGAGGTAGATGTTGATGGTAATTTTATGGACGATTATTCAACCCTCAACAAAATATGGGAACCAACGCCTGCATCTGGAATACAACTAGTAGGTAAGCCAAACAATGGATACACAAACCAAGCCTAGCCCAAGTGCCCACGAAACAGCTTCTTTGATGCTGTTGATAGATAAATACAAAGATCAGTTCCCCCGTGGACTGCCGGTGGTGTGGGGTTATGAAGATACCGAGACGCCAGAAAAGGGAGTGATCTTCTGCGCGCGTAATTCAATCTGGCTACATCCATCTACCTGGCCTAGAAACGAGAGGGAACATTTGTTCGAGATCCACGCCAACGGAGTTGTGGTGTGGATGCAGGGCACTGAATACATAGGAGAAGGGTGGTGGAGATGGGATCCATTCTATGAATCATTCATTACATGAAACGATACGCCTGAGGATGCTTATTGAAGCGCATCCTAATAAGGATGGAATTCCTGTGATATGGTGGAGAGTGACGAAGGATTCCTACGTTGGACACGCAAGAGTGAAGATGTACAAAAACTGCTTCCTCCTAGTTCCCCGGGATAAGGTAACAGACATTGCTTTATATTATGCATTACCTGATAACACGTTGTCACGGTCAGCAAATAAGTCGTACACCAACTTCGGTAGAAGTTTAGGAACATGGGAGATAGATGAAGACACGTTTGAAAAAGAGAAGATCGAGGAAGAAAATGGACATATCACTGCACGAGAAGGCCAGGATGATGGCGACGTTTGAGCGGAACAAGGAACGGTTTCCGAAGGGCATCCCTATAATGTGGGGATTTGCAAAGGACTACGATTGTCACGGAGTTCTTCGATACAACGAAGAGAAAGACAAGTATTACGTATACGCTACCAGCTACAATCATATGAGATGTATTGTGGAGCTGGAAGCATTCCATGATGGTACAATGGCCATGTATGGAGGATCAGTGGCTAAATCCGCGCATTGGAAATTCAAATATGAACAATACTGCAAGCTGTCATGAGTTAGTCAGGTTGGAGATGCTGTTAGCAAAACCTGAATACGTGAATGGAATACCTGTAGCGTTGGATACTCGTGATGGGAGGATACTACCCAACTACCGGCACTACGATGCGCGCCTGTTCTACAGGGGCAGAAAAGGTTTTGTTTTGAAGTTCAAAGATCGTTATGAAAAAGATCCAAACAAAATATTTCATACGTACGCTACCGCCAATGGGTTCTATAAGATACATGTAAATAGAGCTAGCGATTGGCGATTTTATCGTGACAATGAGATCCTGTACTACCACTAACCAATATGCGTGTTGCATCAGTAAAGTATGAGCCTTTCTCTGGGGAAGACACGAGTTCAGAGCACGAGAAAGCAGCTCTGATTGCAATGTTCGATACCCCAGAAAAAATGTACTATGGCATCCCTGTTGTAATGGATGAGCTACATACAGAAGTAAAAGGCCAGGCTCCTGTCCATTGCCAGGCTGCTATACATTACAGGCCTGAGAGTAAAGGATTTGTGTTAAAATATAAAGTAAACACAAAGGATAAAGACGACTTTGAGTGGACATGCACAAAAGCATTCGCAAACGGTATATACGTCCATTACGGAATGTTCAGTAATGGAAAATTCTGCAGTGATTGGTTTTTCCCACCAGAGTAAATATGAATCACCCAAGCGCAAAAAATTTCTTGTTGTATGAGTCAGTTAATGTAACGGACCCAAGTTCGGCACATGAAAAGGTATTATTGTTGAAGAGGTTCGATACGCCAGAAAAGATTAAGTATGGTATACCAGCTTTCCTGTGTGGGGTTGACAAAGCAATAAACATACAATGCCAATTGTTTTTAGTACCAGAATTAAACCGGTACGTGATTCGTTACACTCCAAGTATAGATGGATATAGAAGCATTGCAGAAGTATTTGCGGATGGTTCAGTATGTACTAGATACACTATGAAGCCAGGCAATGGTAGATGGAGCTTTGAACAAACCGCACCAACTTTAAGACCATGAGCAGATATGTAGATGTGTTTACAGATGAAAGCTCTGCGCATGAGATAGCCAAATTGCGTACTAAGCTTGCAGAGTCGCCCTACCCAGACAAAAGCATACGTGTTTGGTATACATACAGTTTAGGTTTTCATGAAAACCTAAGAGGTGAGGGCGTTCTAACACATACAGTACAAGATGTGTTCACGATGCATACCGTGCAGAATTTCGCGTTTGCTTGTCATGCGAATGGAACATTTATAACCACAGGAAGGTTAAAGGAGTCGGCCTTACCTCAACACTGGGGATACATCGATGAATGACACAGCAACCGCACATGAGAAAGCGCTGTTGCTGAAAAAGCTTGAAGAAGCACCTATGTACTGGTGCTCTTCATTCGGGTGTAATTCACATGCCTTGAACTGTAGATACCAGATTTTCAATACTGTAAATCCACCTAAAGGATTTCAATTTCATCCTGGTCTATTATTTTATATACCAAATAGACCTGATGCTTTAATCCATGTTTTAACGCACGAAGGTCCACCATTTTATAGGACCTTGAGATCAGTTAATTTTGACGGTACAGCAAGAGTTCCAGTGGGAACTTTGACATTTGTATGGGAGCTTATAGATGAATGATGATAGCACAGCACATGACAAAGCTAGAGTATTGATGCGATTTGCCCAGGCCACGCCATACGAGAAGAAGTTCGGCGTGAACGTGTTCTATTGGGGCACTTCCGCGTATATAGGAAACATTGTGGGTTTAAGTGAGAAACCAACTACGCACTACAGGGCAACGTTGAAATTACTGGGTGATAAGCTTGTGCTGCAGGCAAAAGCGATAGGGCGTAAGACTGACATACCTGTGGATTTTGACGGCAGGTTTCTTTACAGAAATACAAGTGAAGAATTTATGTGGAAAGGTCTCATGTGGAAGTTTGCGGATGTAGAAGAACAACCAGATGAATGATAATGAAGATACAGAGCTACCCACCTACCATCAGATCACCAATCTGTTATCCCGGGTGGTAGCGCATGTTAAAGACGAGCCAGATCAGCTGATTATCCCGATTAAATGGGGATATTATAGTGCGTTAACGGATACTATGGAGTTTGGCGCAAGAAATGGACAACTTGTCATGAACGGGACCACTCCAGAAACTTGTAAGCTGATGCTCGTATCTCCTGTGGTCATGTGTCGGGTGAACTTCAATGGAAGTGTGTACCGAACACCCAACGACCAAAAACGGTGGTGGTTTCCAGAAGATGGTCCACCTCATCCATTTGCGAAACTATATGCCTCGTAAGAAGAAGTTTAATTTAGCCGCAATGCGCGAGCACATATTGAAAACGATGGATCCAATGGAGGAGTATGATCCAAACAAGCATGATTGTGACGCAGTGCTCTATGAAGATCTAAGGCGTGTAAAGATTGCATACGATATGGCGAAATCTGTAGAAGCCGGATATGATACACGCCAGACTCTTCATGAACGAGTACGCGTGCTATCTATATTCGCCAATAGACGCGGACAGCGCTACAAGCGTCGTGTTCATTTCAATGTAGGTGACAAAGGGTACACCTACTATGGATTCATGTGGATGACACGGGCGGGCTACTTGCTTGTAGATCTCAGTCCTGCGTATGAAGATGTTCAGGTCTTTGTTCGTACCGATGGTTCCATGTGTGGTGTTAATTGGAAACACGCCAGGAAAGATGAAACACCAAAAACCTACCCCAATATCAATTGGTGGTTCCCAAAAGATCAGCCCCCAAACCCATGGATACACCTATCCCCTCCGATTCGGAGTTACACGTAAAAGAAAAGTTTAATACCTGGTGGAAACGTAAATTCGGTATTGACGTTTACTACCTGTGCGAAGAAGGACGAGTTCGTGTTGGGCTACTAACACTTTGCTCGAATGATGTTCTTATACTTCAATTATCGCACGGTTGTTATTCGGGAGATAAATATTTGGTAAATAACGATGGAACATGTACTGAACAAATTAAGATCAGTTACCATGAAGTAAAACCCATTCGTAGATGGTGGTTCAAATGAGTGACTCCATGCATGAACGTGCGGCATTGATAAATAAAATAAACAATGCCAAAAATTACTGGGAATTGTCAGTAACTATACATACATCCATCGCAGGTCATTACATAACAGGTCAGTTATCAACTAGGGATGGAATGATATTTGTAACTGCACATAGATGGGATGGGAAACATCTAGACACTTATCCTGTGTACGCTAGCGGTAGATTTATGGGATCATCTAACCCTAACAATTATTGGCAATTTCGATACGACGAAGATGGGCAACCTTTAATAAATAAACAACGTGAGCAAGCACGCAAAAGCGCCGCCGCTGATCAGTCAGGTGGATAAGAATGGAAATCCAATTCCAAGATGTTATTTTCCGATTCCAGCAGAAGGAGTAAAGCCGGGTACCCATAGGGGACATAAAGGAAGAAGCAGAAATCATTCATCTTTCGAGGAACTCTGCAAGAAACATAGATTGAAGGAAGAGGAAAAGGGAATTGATACTTCAAGCGCACACGATCGATTGGCTGTGCTTATGAAGTTCGATACAAAACGCAAAGCCCGGGTAGGATTACCCATCTACTATAGATGTAAGGATAGCGTTTACTGGCATCCTGGCAGATTAACAATGGAAGATAACAAGTTCTACATAGGCGTGACTGAGCAAGAAAAGAAACGCGCTAATGCAGATGGCACCATGTTCGTCCGATATGAAAGCGGGGGAATCGTAGAATGGAAATTCCAATAAACCAACATGAGGAGTCCACCTCAGCGCATGATAAAGTACATGTATTGTCTTACTTCAAGAACGAGGCGAGCAAGATTAACGGCGTTCCTATTAAGGCGTGTTTTAAATACAATCATGAGTATGACGTATATGGGTACCTATTCATGGAAAGCAGAGGACAACTGTACATTAAACTCAAATCAACAAAGTCCCTTTTTACGTACAGAGCTTTGTACGACGGTACGTTTACCGAAGACTGCGTACTACACCGTTGGTGGTTTTATAGACCTGCAGCAGATCTACTATAATAAGAATAAACTAATCGGTATGGAAACAACAAACTTGGATGGAGCTAGTGCACATGAGAAAGCTGCAATCCTAAAACGATTCAGTTCACGGTGGAGAAGATTCTGGGGGGCAAAGATCTATCTTCGTTTTACCAGGGAGGCCATATTCATGGATAGCCGTGCAAATTTATTCATGCATGAGGAGAATGGTGAAATGATCCTGGTGGCCATCCATGATTTCAACTTCAGGACCCAGTTGAACTTTGATGGTACTGGGCGGTACAAAGAGAACCATGTACTTAACTGGGAGTTCGTATGACGATTCAACTGAGAGATGACACAGCTACTGAGCATGAGAGAATATGGGTAAGGCTTATGTTCAAATCAGTTTGGGCTATTCATTATGGTATCCGAGTAAAGGTTATATACGAAGATTATGAAGATGAGGCCCACAGTAGCCAAGGTAGGCTGTATTTATGCCATGGGGCGCTTCATCTGGTGACCTACTACAGAGAGCGTTACTGGGCCAATTTTGATGGGTCTGTGCAACGTGGTTTCCCACCTGTTAGATGGGAGTTCTTTAAACCTGGTGAAAAATGCGTATTATGCCGACTTTTGTTGAAGATAAAGCGAGTATTCACGAGAAAGTAGAAATACTCAAAAGATTCGAAGATAGTTGGTGGAATCGTACTTTTGGTATCAAGATTGTGACGGTGCACCAAGTATCTGACGAGGAACGTAGGCTTTGGGGAAATGATGATAAGGAAATGACATTCGACGCTAGATTGCATATAACTAAAAATAAAAAGAGAATATACATAAAACGCGGAGGTCTTGGTTGTGGTGAAAAGGAATATATCATGGCCAACTTTGATGGTAGTCTTCGCACAAGATACGGTACATGGCTTAATGAATGGAGGTTTCGTGTCTAATGTCATTTAGAAGACAAGATGAATCTAGCATGCACGATAAGATCAACGTGATGACGCGGTTCAATTGGTGGAGACGCCGGGTAGGTATACCAATCAAACTCGTGTATGCTGAAGATGCAGAGACCCGCGCGTTGTTTTCTCATGACGTATTCAGTTACGATAGAGCCAGGCTGTTCCTCAGCAGGGATAATGTGAGACTATACATTAAACTGAAATGGAATGGTGCAATTATGTATATAGCAAACTTTGATGGAAGCATGCATACTTGTTACTGGAATGGTGCAATTAGCTGGGAGTTCCTATGATAAGACATTCCTTAATGCTTGAGTATTTGGAATTAAAAACTAAAATGAAATGTCATGTTGATGCAGCCAATGGGCATGAAAAAGCACAGATATTACTCCGATTCAAACCTTGGTGGAGAAGGTTTATTGGTATTCGTGTCTACATGGAGTTTGGTGTTAAGATCGCCAACATTCCAGATGATGTGTTCAATGCGGAAATGCAAAAAGCATTATTGCTAAGGAAGAAGACAAACTGTTCCTTGGTATTCATTAAAAATGAGTTACGGATACGTACGGAAAATCTAGGATACTTTCGTGCCACATTTGACGGAAGAGTAAACACACCTACATCGTGTATAGGAACCTGGAGTTTTGTGTAATTACTCTGTTTTGTGTTATATACATTTGTATGCGCTTAAATAATATCTATGCCTCGTGATCGAATAATACTTAGTGAAGCTGGTCGCCCACAAGGATGCAGAGGTTGCTCCTGGGGTTGCTTTTTGTTAATACTGATGTCCTTTCCAATTGGGATCATCATAACCATCATGATACTTCGTAACATGTTATGAAGAACTCCGTGATAAAGGCTGTATTACAACTGACAGTGATAGCCTTGACTATTTCTCTTATGTCTATTGTGCATAGGCATGGAGGACTATTCCATATGATAGAAGGAATAATCTTTGGTACTGGATGGGTTATTATGAACGTAGTGGAAATGCGGTTCAGTACGCCACCCCAAAGAAAAGAAGATAAAGACGTTAAAATAATAAATATGTCTTTTACCAAGTTGGCTGAAAGCGACTTGGTCGTTACCGACAGGGAATTGTGTCGGGCCTTACTAGTATTCAAAGATAGAATGGATGAGGAAGGTAACATCATGCCTAAGCCTCCCAAATTTCCCGGAGTTATTCCTCCGCCAAACACAAAAGTCTACCTTAATTAACTACCATGAAATACGCCCCTAGAACAAACGTACCAGAATCAATCGCTGTCAAAATTCGTCCTCTCTACACCATCCTGGACAATGACCTGGAAGATGAAGATGATGATCTGGAGGTGGAGCAGTTCGCTGACCTCTCTGGTAACATCCTGATTGACCGTGACGGCGGTGACGGCTGCGGCCTCAGCTGCAACCAAATCGCGTTCGTCTGCGGCCCAGAAGAACACCGTGATGGTGAAGACTTCTTGTCTGACTTCTTCAGTGCCTACGACTGGATGAAGGATGCTCTGATGGAGTATGTGGAATCCCAAGGCTGGGATCTGGAGATTGGTGGTGCGGAAAACTACCACATGCTCACCATTGATGACATGACGGTGGAACAAGCCGATGCAGCTTTCATCAAGTTCAAGGAGCTGCTCACCGCTAAGCTTCCTGAAGGTGTCTCGCTGAATGATACCAGCGTGATCACCGGATACCACAAGAACTAAGGTATGATGCCAGGATTTTACGCAACGTACGATTTAAAGTCCAAAGATACAAAAAAGGTAATCAATCAATCTGGGATGCCTTTATATGGACAAACTCCTGGTGATTTATTGAAAAGAATCACTGAGATGCGAGGAATGCTGAAACGACACGATTCCTCAAGAGTGATGCGTAATATTCGATATTTCGAAGTTCACAGTACATCTAGGTATGCTCTTGCATGCAAAGCTGGTTACATAAAAAAGCCGAAGATAACTACCAAAATCAAACCAATGAAATCATCCAAAAAGGGATTCACCCTCCTCGAACTCATCGTCGTCATCACCATCATCGCAATCCTTGTCGCTATCGGCGGGGGTGTGGTGAGCAAGCTCGGATCACACCAGGATCAGTTGCAGGAAGATCCTGTGTACTTCCCTGATCAACCACAGCCACTGCCTGTGGATGAGCAGAAGCGTGCCAACGACCTGAAGGAGCAGGAGCTGCAGTTCCTGAAGCAGAAGTGGGAAGCTGAACAGAAGGAGAAGGCCAGGCCATGAGTAAAGGTGACTTTTTTCTGGCTGTGGTAGGGTTCGCACTCATACTGGTGCTGGTAGCTTTCGCGGTTACAGGCATGGCTGCAAAGCGGCAGGAACTGCGCACACTGGTCAAAGAGAAGTACCACAAGACAGTTAACTAAATGCTTAGCATCGAAGAAGGATTGCTAGCATTGCCAGCTGCATACAGAGATCTGGCGTTGGAGAATCTTCGAAAGTATAGCATCAAACGAGACGACGATAAGGCCACCGATGCAGCGGTGGCCTTATTTCGTTCGTTTACCTGGCGATACACGCCAGAGGGATACACGTTTTGGAGTGAGGTGCATTGTTATATGTGCAACCCAGAAATTTGTGAGTTACCACCATTACCTGAGTAAAATATGGATGAAGTTATGAAGATCGAGGAGCATTTGCTCAAGCTTCCCGGAGAGTACAGAGACCGGGCTATCGCTAATATGCATGTATATGCAAAGTGTAATAAGATGGATCTAAACGAGCAGCGAGCCGGAAACTTGGCTAGCGCCATAGATTACGGATTCTGCTGGGCAAAAACTCCTGAAAAAGAATCGTTCTGGGCACGGCTGAATGAGTTACTTGATGATGACGAAGACGCGCCAATAGAGGATTATCCAGCCATACCAGATGTACCAATCGCAAAGTATTAAACATGGAAAACAAAACTATTGAGGAATGGTTGTTAGGTTTGCCTCCAGGCTATAGCAACAGGGCTTTGGAAAATGCAAAGAACCACCCAAGATATGATGTCACCGGTAAAACAAACGCTATGGCGGATGCTATCAATCGTGCATTCTCTTGGGCGAAAACTCCAGAAGGAGATCAATTCTGGAATAAAATTTTCATGGCTTATTCAGATGTTGAGTACATGGGAGATGGTAAAGAAGTGAATACATCAAAGTTTCCTCCTTTACCTGCAGAAAAACCTACTAAAGCAAAAAAATGACGATCCCCGAAGGATTGATGGGATTACCCCCAGGCTATTCATCCCTGGCATTACAGCGGCATCAGGAAGCTCCGTTGGTGCATCAGGATGTGCCTAAAGATGGGCAGGTAGACGGTCCAGTAAATGCACTGCAATATGCGTTCCTGTGGCGCAGAACAAAAGAAGAACATGTATTTTGGGAATCAGTGCAGGCTGCCTGTAAGCGGTATGGTGATGATGTAACAAAGTATCCGCAAATACCTAAATGACCGCAGAAGAATTCTTCTTGTCGTTACCTGGAGAATATAGAGACCGGGCACTCGCTAATTTGGTTCCAAGACATAAGGGCAAAGAAAGAGGATGTCTTGCCTCTGCACTCATAACAGGATTCTCCTGGGACGAGTCTCCAGAAGGCGGTGGGTTCTGGAGTGATATGCATGAAGCATGCAGGGGGGATTTGGATACAATCGATTTCACTAAATTACCTCCAATACCAAAATGACTATTGTTGAATATTATTTAGCATTGCCTAGAGAATACAGAGATCGGGCAATTGCTAACTGTAATGAGAAAAATAAGAACAAGGAAGTTCCATCCCTATCGGAAGCTATACGTCTGGGATTTAGCTGGTCAGCATCTCCTGAAAACTCAGATTTCTGGCTTCGTACTTACGAGGAGCTGGACGGTCAAGCAGAGGACTGTATGAATTTCGATGATTTACCCCCGATACCTAAATGACTGTACTCGAACATTTCCTCGCGCTTCCCGGAGAATATAGAGACCGGGCAACCCGTAACTGTCTAGAAAGAAGAAAAGACAATTGTGTGGGTACACTGTCAGAAGCTATCATGGATGGGTTTTCATGGGTCGAGACAGAAGAGGGCGAAGGATTCTGGCTAACCATGCATGATGTATGCTACGGCAGAGATACAGTTGATGTATCTCAACTTCCTCCTATACCAGAGAAGAAGGCTCCAGTTATGGAAAAGCCAAAAGCGAAAGAGATCGTCTATAAAATCGATCCAAAGACAGCCACAACCTACACAACAAAGCTTGTGACATATAATTACGAATGAGTGTATATAATAAAAGCGCCAAATACCCAGGCGCTTTTATTTAGCTGTGCAATGACCTATATTTTTGTAGTATGTATAGTTGTACTACGGTACGACCTAAAATTTTAACTATGCTTGATATACTAAAAATAAGAGAAATGGATTCAGGAAGCTACCAGGTAAAAGGTGGTTGGAAATTCTGGAATAAGACTGGGTGGATCAAACTTTCGAGAACACCCAAGGGAATTGAGTTGATGTGGTCCAGTGGAAAGGACACGCACTTTATGCTTAGCGGTCCTGCAGTTATTGTTGAAATAACGTTCACAGGCGAACTACAGGCTTTTTGGGAAAGTGCTATCACTATGTGGCCCAAGTGGGGATATGGTAAGACTGATCCTAAAGAGTATGCCAGGGGATTGGAAGAGGCAAAGTGGATGATTGATAAAGTATGCAATAACAGTGCTTTTCGTGGTATGTAGCTTTGATGGGGTACCGATTAACTGGTACTTCACAACTCATACATATACACCATGATCACTGCCATCATCAGACTCGAAGACGGATCCACACGTAAAGCGATCCTCAATAAAACCTACAACCTTCTTGTTGTCAGCTGCGTTGCTTGCGCATGCCTCAGCACGGACGTTACCATGGTCGGAGCTAAAGCCCAAAAGGCTAAACTTGGCGACTGGGAGGTCGTCGACATTCAACATGCTCCGGCCAAGGACTCCCCCAAACCAGCCCAAAAGAAGAAAAAGAGGACGGCGCTGGTTTGATCTGATTCAGTAGGTAAGAAGCGACGGGTTAACACCTGTCGCTTCTTTTTTATGTATTAACAACAATTTTGTGTTATATAACTATGTACGCAACACCACATTTATGTAGTGCTGAGTAAACTACCAACAACAGGCACGTTGTATGGCGTAGGCCTCACCAAAAGGTGTAAGGCGAACCTGCGAACCCCTTTGTGTTCATGTAACAGTATAGAATGTCCAAAGTTCTATTGTTGTTGGTAATACCATTTTGACAATTTTTTATCTAACGTCTTATGACAAGTAGACCAAGGCCAAGGCCAGTACCTGATTATAAAAAATCAGGTACATCAATAAGTGATATGCAGCAGAAAGTAAAGCTGCAGCAGGATAGAGAAGGAACCAAGAAGGCCGGATACAGAACCTTCAAAGAATGGAGTGCTGCAGGATTCATGATAATCAAAGGATCCAAATCTTACTGCAGACGTGAATCAGATAACGTGTGCTTGTTCCATGAATCTCAAGTTAAAGAAAAAGATTGGGATCCATATCCAGGAGGAGATTTGGATAACTACGACGAGGAGGATATGTATTAAAATATGAAGAATCTATCATGGAGAACGTCAGTGAGACCTACATATGACCTAGGGCAGGGATTTTCCTGGGAATACTGGACTCAATGGGAGATCAAATTTGGGTGGTGCTGGCCAGGTTACAAACGCGTCTATTGCGATGGATGGCGCTATCAAGTCGACTTCATTATAGGAAGTCTGAATATGCAAAGAAACGATAATCACAGAGAGAAACACAAGGAAAAACATGCTGAAAATAAATCCAGTCAGAACCACATGTTGCGACCAATGTCCGTTCGCAAGATCTACACCAAAAGACTATCTTGATACCCGGGGTTATAATGGTGACCGGTTTGTAGCGCAGGCAAGTATGAATGCGCTGTTACCATGTCACATGGATAGTTCAGAAGGTTTGGCAGATGTATTCGGCAAGAACCGGCAATGCTGTGGTGCTGCCATCTTCAGAACGCATATTGGTGCTGATGTAACCCCACCTCTTGCCACGCTGCCAGAAGATAAAGAAACCGTGTTCGCGACCCCCGCAGAGTTGGTTGCTCACCACGCAGGTGTTCCTATAGAGGTTGCCCAGAAACATTTGGACGACGTTGGTATGGATACATTGATAGAAATTGAGATACATGCAGCAATGAGCAAAGGATTAGTACAACCAATCAAACAATGAACAATCTTCGTGATATGCATCGTAACATAGCAGTAGTAGGTATAGCTGCAGCGAATCACCCGGATATTCTTGGGGTGATGATTACTTCCAGAGAACGGAAGCTTCAGTTACTTCCACCCCCAACTTCAGATTCGACACGCATAACGGTGGAGATGCCAAAAAGCGCGGCTGACAAAATCCTTGAGGATCCAGAAGCGTTTAAAGCGTACATCATGAAAGAACTGGGCATTGAAATCACTCAGGTCCTTACCGGTGAGAAGCTAGGTAATACGGTGAAACTTTGTCCTTCTGACTTGTGGGGTAATTTAGGGGATGCACTGCAACGGGATCATGAGAAGGCAAAGCTTATGGCGGAACCCTTCATTCCAAAGGAGTCATCCTTTGAACGCGCTCATCGTGGTAGCCCACACTTGCTCAAGAAACGCGGATGGCGAAATAAATAATCATGCCTAAATGGAAAGTTGAACAGACCTTGGGGAACTTTGTGGGACACATCCATTTCCAGGTCAGAGATACAGACGGCAAAGTTATCGGAGAAGCAGTTCTGGAACATTGCAAAAAGAACCGGGTGGAATTTACTCATTTCCTGGTTAATCGTAAATATCGTGGTGAGGGAATAGGCCACGCAATCCTAACCAAGATGTGCAAGTGGTTGGATAAGCATAATGCTACTTGTGAATCCTATGTCAGCGAATTCGATAATGGTGACATGGATAACGGAGTTCTTATGGCTTGGTACATGCAATTCGGTTTCGTATGCACCAACAAATTCAATCTAACCATTTTAAGAAAACCTAAATGAAAACTTTTGTTGAAGAAGACGTCCTTATCGTATGGCAATGGCAACGTGTAAAAAAGAATTGGATTCGCAGTGACGGAACTAACCCAAACAGGATCTCGTTAATAAAATCGCAACGCTTCATGCGTTCGAATGTGATACGTGACACGTTGGTAGTTTCGTTCAACACGTCCAAGGGCCAGAATGCCACTGAGTGGGCCAATGCTATCGATGCTAACAACCCATATGGTACAGAATGAGCAACCCAATTCTATTTTTGGATGACAGCGTTAGTCGTACAAAGACATTTCAACGACTGATACCTAGTGCGTTATGCACCTCGACTGTGGAGGAGATGTGGGGATTGATCCAAGCACAGTCTATCCGACCTGCAGGCGCAAGGATAAAATACATATTCCTTGACCATGATTTGGGAAATGAAGAAGGTGTAGATTCTGCACGACCAGACTGCGGTATGGAAATTGTGCGGAGGTTGGTAGAAAATCAAATCTGGATTCCATACATCATGCAAATCATCATCCATTCCCAGAATGAGCCTGCTGCTTTAGAAATGCAGGCCAAGTTGAAGGATGCTGGATACAACGCCATCCGTTTGCCGTTTATTCATTTCCGAGAACTTATGGAGAAAGGAAACATCACGTTATGATAAAAGAAAAAATCACACGCGTGTGGCAGATGTTTAAGAAGATGTGTAGAGGAATAAAGCATATCTACTGGTGGACAATATTAAATCCACGTCAAGAATATGTAGAACTTGGTGTGGCATTGGCGCATCATAAAGTTGTCAGTAAAATGACAGATCGCCAAATCAAGGCCTGGAACAAACGCGCCAGGCGTTACAATGAAATGCTCCCATACAAAACCCCATTCAAAGAACTGACATGAAAAAGCCACATGAATTGTTACTTATTTACGCCAGCATTATTGGGCTATGCGCTCTGATGATGACCTCGTGTGATCCACCAGGAAAAATATCAGATAATCGCCCACCGATCGAATTTGATCTTCCTGGAGCTGGTACCTTCATCCGGTACGCAGTTTCCGATGGTGCTGGTGGAACGCACTACATCTATGTCCGCAAGGAAAAGCCGATGGAGCAGCCGATTAGCGTTACTTCGCGCGCGGGCAAACACACCGTCACTACCATCATCGTCGACGGCGTTGAGTATGTCCCAGCCAACCCTCCGCCAAAGTAACATGAGTACCCATGGGCATATCCAGTTTCTGGATACCAGTGGTAAAGTAATTTCGCATGCGTATGCATATCATGATGGGCATACAGACATAGCGATCCAAGATATTTTGGAATTGCCTAGAACTTTAGTGGAACGCTGGGCCAGGTTTTACGCATACAGGCCTATCGAAGAACGGCTTATCATCGAGAGAATGGTTCCTTTACCAAGCCCAATAAACCGCATGATGAAGCGGTACAGTGCCAATTCCCCAAAGAAAGTAGAATTGGATGATTTAGTAGATAACGAGCCAGACTTCATGTATTTAAATTCCATGTCTCTGGCTAATTTGTTTTGTGGATTGTATGTAGATAGATGGATGATCATGCCTGTGAAATGCATGTCCTATCCCGGTGTAGACATGATCATCCGGGATGAAGGATATGGAATATTCACACTGTCGTCAGGGCGTGATTTATCTGACACCATACAATTCAATTGGACACACGAACTGTTGTTGTGTCTTCGTATTTATGATCGGGTGTTACCAGTATATAAATGAAAAGGACTGTATCGAATTTAGAGAGAGGTAAATTTAAGAATACATTGGCGCTGCTGGTTAAGCAGATTGATCGCGTCAAGAATGCTACAACGAAGATGATTCAACTTCGTATAGATCTGGAGTTCGGTATCCAGAAACCAGCCAATGTTGTATTACTAACGGGTATCACATGCTCAAGATTGTTTCAGTTCTTTGCCACCAAGGAAGAATTGAAAAAGGGTATGGATATGGTGTTGGACAGTATTAGGAAAGATGCTGCGCGTGAATTTCCGCAAAGCACTGAAGAAGTGCCTTCATTCTACGATTCAGTGGAAGCCTCTTGGAAAATCATCCAAGCAAAAAATAAGGACAAGTCAAAGAAGAAGAAGCGCTCTACTGCCGAGGAAAAACGGCTAGCTGCGCAAATTGTTATACTGACACGACAGCGCGATGAGACGAATCATAATCTCAAAAGAATCATGGTAGCACTTAAAAATTACCATGAGGCTGAAGAAGTTTTCAACCAGAGAAAAGAGTACTTGAAACAAGAAATGCAATTTGTTCAAGAGTGTGAAGAGAGTGGAACTTGGTGGATACCATAAAGTAAATACAAAATAATGAAACACGATCAAGACTGGTTTATTGATAAAATCAAAAGGGCTGAAGAGTTTACAGTAGCCGTAAGAGTTAATGATGAGACAATCTCATACGTGGGTATCGAAAAATCCACGGCCATCCAATTGGTTACTCAGGGAGCGGAATATGGATACTTCGCAGAACCTATGCTTATTATAGGAGCTACCAGCCAGGAGAGTGATCAGGCTGATGTCAAAATGGGCGAAGATGCGCCTAAAGTAAAATCGACTTCGCCTGTGCATTGCGTGAAGCGGATACCTATACCTTACAACCAGCTTGAAGCGATCATGCAGGATCTTCTGGATCGTGGTTACGTGTTTCTTACATCGCACCAAGCAGGTGATGAAATGATTACGTTTTGGGATATCGTGAAATAGTCGCTTTAATTCTACATTCCACTCACTATATTTGGTGGAATGAGAACATATGTAAAATTAATTTGTGATAATTGCGGGAACTCTTTTGAACGCAACATAAGCGAGTTCAATCGCAATCAGAAGGAAGGTACAAAGTTATTTTGCTCAAGACCATGTAGTGGTAAAGTTAGCATTCGAGGTCTGAGGGCTAGAGGTAAGTTAGTTGGAGATGATCTGTCCCCTTTTAGGTTTCATCTGACAAGCATACAGGTGCGCCTGAAATTACAGAGGCAAAAGCGCCCCAATTCGCCAGTTAAGGAATTATCCATAACCTTGCAAGACCTCAAAGATCAGTGGGACTTGCAAGGTGGAGCATGCCCGTATACAGGGTGGAAATTGGTTTCTCCTCCAAATACCACTACATGGAAAAGATTGGAAAAATCTCCTGATCGGGCAAGTGTGGATAGGATTGACAGCAGCAAAGGTTATGTGAAAGGAAATATTCAGTTTGTTTCACTGGTGGCTCAATATGCCAAAAATATGTGGAATGAAAAACAACTTTACGATTTCTGTGAAGCCGTTGTCACTAATCGTAAACAAAAGAAAACGGAATGAAAAACGTATACAATGGGTAATGAGAAATGTCTGATACCGTCAAAAATTAGTGTGGGGTTCCAAGAGAGAGCTGGCACCTACACTGGTAAGTTAGCTTATGTGGTCTATTACGATGTAAAGGGTGTTCGTCGTAAAGAGAAGTCCTGGGAAAGCTGGAGAGACAAAAAGATTCCTATTATGGAATTTGCCAATGAGCCAACTGATGGGTTTGTGCTTAATAAGGGGGTTGGAGGCGCAAGAGAAAGTTATGGTTACAATGCCCGTAATGAATACATCCGGGTGTATGATCCGCGTAACTTTGAGTTCGAGATCTCGGTAGCCAATCTTTTGTTCATCTTGCAGGAATGCAATTCGTACAAAGGTAAAGGTCTTGAAGGTAAGTTTGTGTACTCGTGGCAGGGTACTGAACTTGTTCTTTTACCTGATGGATGTGAGGACTACAAGAAGTCATCACTGCACACAGAGATGCAGTCTATGGGGGTCAAAATGAAAGAACTGGTTCCTGGTGCTTACTATACGACCAAGAAAAATGTGGATGTGATCTACATCGGGAAGTTCACACAGTACGACATATTCTTAGCACACGATAAATACAGGTATAGAGGAGGTGTTCGGAAAGAAAACAAACCACCAGAACCCAAGCATACTTTCTGGGATGCTAAAAATGAAACCTGGGTGTTTACGAAGGATCTTAAGTTTCTGGCGCATCGTAAAGGTGATGCTATTGCTGAGAACTTTGCGGAACTTTCTTTGAGCTATGCGGAATCTATGCATGCATCCAAGGCTTCACGTTTGGAGTTGCGTCCAGCTGCACATGAAAGAAAATATGTGCATTCATCTTCGACTCATTGGAATTACGAGAAGAAAGGAGTATTTTACCAAAGGCAATCCAATTGGTATGGTGCCACACCAACAGTAAATACGCCAGACTATGCCTACGCGCTGTCTTCGTATGTAATAACTCCAGAAGGTGTTATTAAAGCGGATTATGATGGAACTACTCATTATGATCCCGCCCATCCAAATGCAGCTCAGCGCAGATTGGATTCTACCAACAAATGGATACCCCCAACTAACTTTGAACTGTGGGTTATCATGGAAAGCGGAAAAGAATACATCATCCGTGACGAAACGTTAATCGAACCTACATCACTCAAACCACTCAACACAATCGAATCCCATGGCTAAGAAAGCATCAGGAAAATCATCAGCAGACAACGTGACCAAGCAACTCATCGAAGAAGTTGCAAAACGTAAGAAGGAAATTGCCGACGCAGATCGGCCCAACTGGAAAACCAACTGCCTGTTTTCCTTCACTGGCACCGGTACATCAGGAGGTACCAATCTTCATGTTGAATCCGACATGGGAACACTCATCCGCATCGCCGCGTTTGTGCGTTCTCAGCATGAGTGCTACGACGACATGGTGCGTGAGCTGGAGATCAGCAATGCACCTCCATTCAAATGGATGGGCTTCTTGGCCAATGACTGGATTGAAGACGTCAAGACCAGGCTCAACAAGGTGCAGATCGCCTCAAAGAAAAAGAATCTTGAGACACTGGAAGCGCGCCTCAACTCCATCATCAGTCCTGAGCTGCGCCGGGATATGGAACAAGAACTCATCAAGAAGGAGCTTGGACTGTCATGAGTAATCTTATGTCACAAACTGCTATTGTAGCCATCGTTCGTGATTCATGGGAATGGAAGGTTGTTAAATGCTATCGTGAAAAGAATAATATTCGCGAAGCTACGGCGGATGAGTACACCCGAATGTCTCCTGGCTGGAGAGAGGCTTACGGCAACTCAAACCAAAAGCCACTAGGCGCAGATAAAGACGCCTGGAATAATAATCGCGATAACTTCTATATGAAGCATTACGATATTTATCTGAACAAGGATGATTGCATAGGTCATCAGATGCGCGAGCATAAGGCCATGCTGTGCAAATGGCCGACTCACGCAACAAGAGAGTTTATTGCTGAAAATGGGCACCTCGCTACCGAAGATGATAAAAAGCAAATTGAAATGGTTAAAGCAATGGCTGCACCGCCAGTACGGGTGGATGAGAAGAAGGTTTCTTACCTACTCATGGTGTCGGCTCTACGAGGTTAGTTTGAACCGTAGGGTTGAAGTATCCGCACTTCTTTCGGAAGTAGCCGCAGGTAAACGCGATCTACTTACCCGGGAGGAGTGCAGGGCATTGGCGCAGAAACTTGAAGTGCCAGTCGAGTGGATGAATAAGAGACCTACAATCGATGATGTATGATCCCGTTGTTCAGTCACAAGTTTTTCACCGATGAAGAATTGGATGTGGTTCACAAATTTGGACAATGTGAACCACATTACTTCACCAACAGGATACGTATAAAAGAAATAAGCCAAACGGATAATGAGGATGCTACCTACTTTGGTAACAGAGTGCATACCCCAAGTAGAAACGCAGTGTTCTTCACCGTTAATGCTGAAGTAGAAATATGTGGCAGGCTTCATGACTCCTGGGTGTGCCCTCAGGAATGGGTTCTATACAAAGGGAATGAGTTGGTCAGCAAATACAGCGACTTGGCTGACCTAACAATACGCATGTACGGGGCACCGCTGTCATGGGGTCCTGTATTCCGCCCTAGTCATAGAATTATATTTATACTTTCAGCTGGGGGAGCTTATAACAAAACCCAGATGACGAGAGGAAATCTTGTGCAAAAGCTGTGGACTGAGCTTTGGTTTCAATTGGTACAAGAGGCAAGTCCATACAATTGTTTTCTAGAACTACAGTTATGCCCAGAAGGAAAAGATCGG
>ERZ650304.458-NODE-458-length-21476-cov-4.669903_pt1 | contig 21476 bp, 21 predicted proteins | sample MGYA00376240_ERZ650304 | MGnify/ENA primary metagenome ERZ650304 (study PRJEB26733, sample SAMN07839271) | wastewater metagenome | biome: small river; feature: stream; material: water | place: USA: North Carolina | collected 2016-03-01 ... | reverse complement strand
GGCGCATCACATTTAATTAGCGGTCATAGCATTGCACATGACTTGCTTGAAAAAAAATTAGCTGCCTGCGAGGAAAAGCATATTCCCAACGCAAGAGCGCTGTTCTTTAGTACTGGCTATCTCGCAAACATCAATGCCATCACTGGTATTTCTAGACTTGCCGAGCAGGGGCAAACCAGCATTTACTCAGCCAAACTCAATCACGCCTCTTTGATTGATGGTGTTCGCTTAGCAAGCGCACAAACTAAAGCAAAGGTGACTTTATTTGATCACCAAGAACTCGGCTCGCTAGAGGAATTATTAAAACAAGATGTCCACCCCCTCAAATTGATTGTGGTCGATGGGGTATTTAGCATGGATGGGGATATCGCGCCCGTAGAAAAACTCCTTCGCATGGCCGAACAATATGATGCTTTGTTGATGGTGGATGACGCGCATGGATTTGGCGTGCTTGGCGAACAAGGCCACGGTATTTTGGAACAAGCAGACGTGAATTCCGAGCGGATTATTTATGTCGGCACACTGGGTAAAGCGGCTGGTGTTAGTGGCGCATTTATTTGTGCAGCTGCCCCGTTTATTGAGTGGCTCATTCAAAAAGGACGCCCCTATATTTATAGCACCGCAACACCACCAGCTATTGCGCATACCTTAATCAGCAGCCTTAAATTAATCGAAGGCTCTGAGGGTGTTGCTCGTCGTAAAAAACTCAATGAACTGATTCAGATTTGGCGCGATGAAATGATTTTCTCGAGCTGGGAAAAAACTCCTTCATCCACTCCAATTCAACCAGTAATCTTAGGTAGTAATGCCAATGCATTGGCAGCAGCCAAACTCTTAGATGAAGCAGGCTATTGGATTCCAGCAATTCGCCCACCCACCGTTCCTGTCGGCAGCTCTCGCCTGCGTATTACCTTTTCTGCAAACCATAGCGTTGATGACTTACGCGAGCTGATTCGGACATTGAAAATCATTGAGCAAACAGTGGAAAGTAATTCATGACAGTCAATAGCCCTACTGGTTTTTTTATCACGGGCACGGATACTGAGGTTGGCAAAACTTTAGTCAGCGGCGCTTTGATTGTTAAATTAAGAGGGGCTGGTGTAAGCGCAATCGGCTTTAAACCCGTCGTAGCAGGCACCTACGCTAATTCCAGTGGCCAGAAGTTGAATGAAGATCTCGAGACCCTAAAAATTGCCTCAGGATTAAATTCTCAGGAACAGAGTCTGTGTCCATACATCTTGAATGAGGCAGCCGCCCCACATCTTGTTGCCAAGAAAAATGATATTTATCTAGATTCCTCCATCATCTTGGGTGATTTACATTCTTTAAGTCAACAATTTGAGGCGGTCGTTATTGAAGGTGCGGGCGGATTTTTAGTTCCCCTAAATGAGCAGGAGGATTTGGGAGATCTAGCCCAGGCAATCGATTTACCAGTCATCCTCGTAGTAGGTATGCGCTTAGGCTGCATTAATCATGCTCTACTTACTTGTGAAGCAATTGTGTCGCGCCAGTTGACGATTGCCGGCTGGGTAGCGAATACGCTTTCAGAGGAAATGCCTCTTTTGGAAGAGAATATTCAAACCTTAAAAGACCGAATTTTTGCGCCTTTTTTAGGCGTCATTCCCACCCTTCCTCAGCACCTTCAGAAACCGGAGAATGCCCCCTACTCCATAGAAACCTTACGATTTGCTGCGGAGCATATAAAACTACCTGAGTAATTTCAGATAAGATGAAGCTATGCGATTACTTCCAGAAATCATCGACTCCGCATCAGCCATTCAAGAGATTCGCCGCAATATTCACGCGCATCCAGAATTGCGCTTTGAAGAAAACCGCACGTCCGATCTCGTAGCGGAAGCACTTTCGAGTTGGGGCATCACAGTCTATCGCGGCCTCGGAAAAACTGGAGTTGTCGGTAGGCTTGATGGAGACTTAGGTCCTGGAAAAATGGTTGGCTTACGCGCAGATATGGATGCACTGCCACTACAAGAGCACAACAACTTTGAACACACTTCAAAAAATCCCGGCAAGATGCATGCTTGTGGACATGATGGTCATACTGCCATACTCTTAGGTGCCGCTCAATACCTCTCTAATCATCGCGATTTCAAAGGCTCAGTCATTTTTATTTTTCAGCCAGCAGAAGAAGGTGGTGCTGGCGCAAAAGAAATGATTAATGATGGCCTATTCAAGCAATTTCCCTGTGACGCTGTCTTTGGCCTGCACAATTGGCCAGGACTTGCTGAAGGTCATTTTGGTGTGACTTCTGGTCCAATGATGGCTTCAAGCAATACTTTTGAAATCACCGTCCGAGGTAAGGGAGGCCATGCCGCCTTGCCACACAACAGCGCTGACCCCGTTCTTGCGGGCGCTCAAGTTGTGCAAGCCCTACAAAGCATCATTACGCGCAATAAACGTCCAGTAGATGCAGCGGTCTTATCGGTAACGCAGTTCCATGCAGGTGAAACGAGTAACGTCATTCCGGATAGCGCCTTTATCGGCGGAACTGTTCGCACTTTCACTATCGAAGTTTTGGATTTGATTGAGCAACGCTTGAGAGAAATCTCGCACAATGTATCTAGCGCATTTGACTGTCAAGCAGAGGTTAGTTTTGCTCGCAACTACCCCCCACTCATTAATCATGACAAAGAAGTGGAATTTGCCAGCGAAGTAATGAGTGAATTGGTTGGAGCGCAAAACGTCAATACCTCTATCGACCCAACGATGGGCGCAGAAGACTTTGCATTTATGTTGCTAGAAAAGCCAGGTTGCTATGTTTTCCTTGGAAATGGCGACGGTGACCATCGCTCCGTGGGTCATGGCATGGGCCCCTGCCACCTACACAATCCTTCATACGACTTCAATGATTCATTGATTCCAGTAGGCGTGAGCTATTGGGTCAAACTAGCTCAACGCTTCCTAGAAAAAAACTAAATTCTTTTTTGAATTTCTGTAATTAAGAGTTGGTAAATTTAGCTGGGCGTTTTTCCATAAACGCAGCCATACCTTCTTTCTGATCATTTGTACCAAAACAAGCATGAAACAGACGGCGCTCAAAATGAATGCCTTCAGACAATGTAGTCTCGTAGGCAGTGTTAATACTTTCTTTGACCATCATTGCAGTCAATAAAGGCATATCTGCAATTCCTTTGGCAATTGCTTTAACTTCTTTCAGCAAATCTGCTTGCGGGAAAATTCTGGCGACCAAACCAGAGCGCTCAGCTTCGGCGGCATCCATCATGCGGCCTGTTAGAGCTAAATCCATGGCTTTTGCTTTCGATACTGCGCGCGGTAAACGTTGAGTACCACCAGCACCAGGAATGATGCCTAGCTTCACTTCTGGTTGAGCAAACTTCGCGTTATCCGCAGCCATAATGGTGTCGCACATCATGGCGAGCTCACAACCACCACCCAGCGCATAGCCAGAGACAGCAGCGATTACAGGCTTACGAACTTTTTTAATCTCTTCCCAATTGCGGGTAATAAAGTCACCGCGATAAACATCTTTCAATCCATACTTCGCCATGGATGCGATATCCGCTCCAGCTGCAAAGGCCTTTTCGCTGCCAGTAACAATCATGCAGCCAATATTGTCATCTGCATCAAAAGCCAATAATGCAGCGCCAAGCTCTTCCATCAATTGGTCATTCAAGGCGTTCAATACTTCAGGACGATTCAAAGTGATGGTTGCAACCTTGCCATCCACTTCAGTCAAAATTGTTTTGTAGCTCATTGATTTCTTTCAGTAGTAAGAATGAATTAACGTGGAAGCAGCAGCCACATCCTGCCATTTTGTTTCATGCGACCTGCCATCTCTCCAGCAGAATCCCCGGATCCCCAATAGTAGTCCGCTCTGACACCGCCCACAATGGCTTTGCCAGTATCTTGTGCCATCACCAACTTTTGTAAAGGCTGATTACTCAAAGGCTTTGTTGTAGCTAAAAATACTGGTGCGCCCAAAGGTAAAGCCTGCAAATCAACAGCAATGCTACGCTCACCAGTAAGCGGAACACCTAAGGCTCCGTTGGGACCTAAATCTGCAGCCACATTACCAGGCAACTCTTTAAAGAAAACAAAACGCGGGTTAGCGTTAAGCATTTCATTAACTCGATCGGGATTACGTTTAGCCCATTGCGAAATGCCTTGCATCGTTGCTTCGCTACGCGTAATTTCTTTGCGATCTAACAACCATTGCGCAAATGATTTGAATGGCTGATCATTGGTTCCAGCAAAGCCAAGACGTAAGATACGGCCATCTTCAAGACGAATTTTTCCAGAGCCCTGAATTTGCATGGAAGCTGCTGCTACAGGGTCTTGCACCCAAGCAATTTCAGATCCATTTAAGACCCCTGAACTCATAAGCTCTGCGCGCGTCGGCCCAGGATTCGGTTTTGATTTACGCCACGCGCTTGGGTAGCTATAGAGCGGTACGTTGTATGTACTAGTCCGAGTGAGTGAGCCGTTCATGACTGGTTCGTAATAGCCAGTAATTAAGCCCGTATCGTTTCCAGAGCTAGTACGAATTTCATAAACTTGAAAATTACTTTCAAAATATTTACGGACTGCCTGTGTGTCACGACCTGAAACATTGCTCGCTTGAGCGCACACTTGACGCCAATTTACTTCGCTACTTTTCTTGCGCAAAGCGTCACAGCTTTTTAACCATGCAGGCCAAGCTTGAGATAAATCATCTTCTTGCCATCCAGGCAATGCCTGCCAAGAGACAGCACTAAAACTTGCAATGGAAGAACTGTAGCTTGATGGCGAGGCACCAGAACCACTTGAGCGATATCCCGCGCCACGCGTGGGGGGAGTGGAACATCCCGCAATCAAGCTAGCGACCAGGATTGCGAATACACTTAATGAAACATATTTAAATTTAGAAATCATGATCGCCAATTTACTCGATGAATACCCAATGCTACTGTTTGTCTTTGAAGGAGCTGTTGCCTTAGGACTTTTGTTGTTTATTGTCCTCTGGACAGGTAAAGGCAAAAAATAGTCCTGTGACCCCGCCTTGCGCTAGTGCAAGGTACGGGGCATTACCAGGGCAAACTCAGGAATAGGGGCCTGAAAGAACTGGGCATCTTCAGTCACACAGAAGTACTCCCCACGCATAGTCCCTGCAGGAGTAGGCAAAGTCGCCCAACTGGTGTATTCAAAATGCTCCCCGGAGCGCAAAAGCGGCTGTTGACCTACAACCCCCAGGCCACGGACCTCCTGGACGTCGTTATCCCCGTCTGTAATAAACCAATGACGCGCTATCAGCTGAATACTGGCCGTGCCTGTATTTCGTATGGTGACGGTATAGGCAAAGGCAAATTGGCGGTTATCCGGGTCAGATTGCTCTGGAAGATACTGGGCTTTGACCGTTATGCTGATTTCGTGGGGATTCATGGTCGAATTCTGCTCCATCCTAAGGTCAACTGCAAGCTAGAATCTAGGGATGGAAAGCCAAAAAACATCCTCAAATAGCCAATTTGTTATTGCCCCATCGATTTTGTCTGCTGACTTCGCCTGTCTGGGCAAGGAAGTACAAGACGTTTTAGTGGCTGGCGCCGATTGGATTCACTTTGATGTGATGGATAACCACTATGTTCCCAATCTCACCATTGGCCCCTTGGTTTGTGAGGCTATTCGTCCGTATGCAGTCAAAGATGGCAAGCCAGCCGTGATTGATGTGCACTTGATGATCGAACCAGTCGATCGCATTGTTCCTGACTTTGCCAAAGCTGGCGCTAATTTAATTAGCTTTCATCCTGAAGCAAGTCCGCATGTCAATCGCACACTGAACCTCATTCGTGATCAAGGTTGCCAAGCAGGTCTTGTATTTAATCCAGCAACTCCACTAGATCATCTTGATCACACGCTGGAGCTCATTGACTTGGTATTACTCATGTCAGTTAATCCAGGGTTTGGTGGCCAATCATTTATACCAAGCACTCTCAATAAGATTGCTCAAGTTCGCGCGCGCCTCGATCGCTACCAAGCAGAGACTGGTCGACACATTCGTCTTGAAGTAGATGGTGGCATTAAGGTCGACAATATTGCTGAAGTTGCAAAAGCGGGTGCCGATACTTTTGTTGCTGGCTCAGCAATTTATGGCAAAGAAAATTATGCGCAAGTAATTGATGCAATGCGCGCTGAATTAGGAAAGTCAGGAAGATCCTAATGCAACGCGAAGAATTTAATGCCCTAGCTAAACAGGGTTTCAATCGCATTCCTCTTATTAAGGAGGTCTTGGCCGATCTTGAAACGCCATTGTCGCTTTACGTAAAACTCAGCCAAGCGTTTGGCACAAAAAATACGTATCTGTTGGAGTCCGTTTTGGGTGGCGAGCGTTTCGGCCGCTTCTCCTTTATTGGCCTACCCGCCAGGACAATTGTCAGAACTATTGGCACACCCACTGCGCCGATCAATGAAGTAGTTACAGATGGAAAAGTGGTTGAAAGCAATACTGATAATCCACTCGACTTTGTGGATGCTTATTTCAAACGCTTTAAGGTTGCACTACAACCAGACATGCCACGTTTTTGTGGCGGCTTAGCTGGTTACTTTGGGTATGACACAGTCCGTTATATCGAGTCACGCTTAGCTAAACATCAACTTCCAGATGAACTAGGTGTGCCTGACATTCAACTGATGTTGACTGAAGAGTTAGCAGTGATTGATAACGTCGCTGGAAAAATTTACTTCATCGTTTATGCAGATCCAAGCATTACTGATAGCTTTGAAAAAGCCCAAGAGCGTTTAAAAGAATTAATGACTTGTCTTGGTAAGCCAGTAAATATGCCAGCATCTTTACCAAGCACCAAAACAGAACTCATTCGTAAATTTAAGGCAGCTGATTTTGAAAATGCAGTTCTTAAAACCAAAGAATACATTTTGGCCGGTGATTGCATGCAGGTGGTGATTGGTCAGCGCATCAGCAAACCATTTACAGATTCACCCTTGGCGCTCTACAGAGCCTTACGCTCACTGAACCCATCTCCATATATGTACTTCTACGACTTTGGGGATATGCAAATTGTTGGTTCATCTCCTGAGATTCTGGTTCGCCAAGAAAAACGTGCTGCCGAGAAGATTGTGACCATACGTCCGCTGGCTGGCACCCGCCCTCGCGGAGCAAACCCCGAGGAAGATGAGCGCCTAGCCAAAGAACTCTTGGCAGATCCTAAAGAAATCGCTGAACACGTCATGCTGATTGATTTGGCGCGCAATGATGTGGGTCGAATTGCCAAAACGGGCTCAGTCAAGGTGACTGACTCCATGTCGATCGAGAAGTACTCACATGTTCAGCATATTGTGAGCTCCGTAGAAGGCGACCTTCTAGACAATATGAGCAATATGGATGTGTTGCGAGCTACCTTCCCAGCAGGCACCTTGTCAGGTGCACCAAAAATTCGGGCAATGGAAATCATTGATGAGATGGAAATCGTAAAGCGCGGGGTATACGGTGGTGCAGTTGGCTATCTCTCCTTCTCCGGAGACATGGATGTAGCTATTGCTATTCGTACGGGCGTTATACGTGATGGCATGCTGCACTCACAGGCAGGTGCTGGTGTCGTTGCTGACTCTGACCCGACTGCCGAGTGGAAAGAAACGGAAGCAAAAGCACGTGCAGTATTGACTGCAGCAGATTTAGTACAAGGAGGACTTGATGCTCCTAATGATTGATAACTACGATTCTTTTACCTATAACCTTGTTCAGTATTTCGCAGAACTAGGTGAAGAAGTAAAAGTGTTTCGTAATGATGAAATTTCCGTTGATGAGATTGCCAAGCTCAATCCTGCGCGCATCTGCATCTCCCCTGGGCCATGTAGCCCAGCTGAAGCAGGTATCTCAGTTGCAACCATCAAGCGCTATGCCGGACAAATTCCGATTCTTGGAGTTTGCTTAGGTCATCAAGCCATTGGTGAAGCATTTGGCGGCAAAGTCATTCGCGCCCAAAAGGTGATGCACGGCAAGACCGATAGTATTCATCACACTGGTGTGGGTGTATTTAAAAATTTACCCGATCCATTTAAGGTGACGCGCTACCACTCTCTCGCTATTGAGAAAAGCTCCCTGCCTGCGATGTTAGAAGTAACTGCAACATCGTCTGATGGAGAGATTATGGGCGTACGTCACAAAGAGCTGGCGGTTGAAGGCGTGCAGTTTCATCCAGAGTCCATTCTTTCTGAGCATGGTCATGCCCTGCTCAAGAATTTTTTACAAAATAAATAAGCAACCTTAATTACAGCGCTATGCCAATTACTCCGCAAGAAGCCTTACAACGCTGCATTGAACATCGTGAACTCTTTCATGATGAGATGACAGCTATGATGCGTCTCATCATGAGCGGCGAGATGTCGCCAGAGTTGGTTGCTGGATTATTGGTTGCACTTCGCACTAAAAAAGAAACAGTTGGTGAAATCGCTGCTGCTGCACAAGTAATGCGTGAGTTTGCAACCTCTGTAAACGTGGAAGACCGTAGTCACTTAGTCGATGTCGTGGGTACAGGCGGCGATGGCGCACATACATTCAATATCTCCACTGCGGCAATGTTTGTTGCAGCAGGTGCAGGAGCAAAGATTGCTAAACACGGCAACCGTAGTGTGAGTAGTAAGTCCGGTAGCGCAGATGTTTTGGAAGCGCTTGGCGTTAATCTTGCGCTGTCTGCTGATCAGGTGGCTAAATGCATCTCAACGGTTGGCGCAGGATTTATGTTTGCACCAAACCATCATCCAGCAATGAAGAATGTGGTGCCCATCCGCAAACAATTGGGCGTACGTACGATCTTTAATATTCTGGGACCCCTCACTAACCCTGCTGATGCTAAGCGCATTTTGATGGGCGTCTTTCATCCTGATCTCGTAGGCATTCAGGCTCGCGTATTGCAAGCACTAGGGATGGAGCACGCATTAGTTGTTTATGGACGCGATGGTCTGGATGAGATTTCTTTAGAGGGCCCCACCTTGGTTGGAGAGCTCAAAGATGGCGTGGTGCGTGAATATGAAATTCATCCAAAAGACTTTGGCTTAAATACAGCCCCAACCAATAGCTTCAAAGTGGCAAATGCTGAAGAATCCAAGAAGATTGTTCTTGAGGTTCTCGATGGCAAGCCAGGCGCTGCAAGCGATATTGTTTGCCTCAATGCAGGCGCAACGCTTTACGTTGCGGGCGTAGCAAAAGACATTGCTAGCGGTGTAGAACTTGCTAAAACCGCTATTGCATCAGGGGCTGCCCGTCAGAAGTTAGACGAATTCGTAGCAGCAACACAATCTAAATAAGTCATTATTCATGAGCGATATCCTCGACAAAATTGTTGCAACTAAAAAGATTGAAGTTGCTAACTGCCTCAAGAAAGTGTCACTTGCCAATCAACGCGAGCAAGCCGAAGCAAACAATCTAGACGCGCTTCTGAAGCCCAGAGGCTTTATTCAATCTATAGAGAGAAAGATTTCGGCCGGCAAAGCTGGCGTGATCACTGAAATTAAGAGGGCGAGCCCAAGCAAAGGAATCTTGCGTGAGAACTTCATGCCGGCAGAGATTGCTAAGTCCTATGAAAAACATGGCGCCGCTTGTTTGTCAGTTTTAACGGATGTGGATTATTTTCAAGGCTGTAACGACTACCTCCAGCAAGCTCGCACTGCTTGCAGCATTCCCGTTTTGCGTAAAGACTTCACCATAGACCCATATCAAGTTTATGAAGCTCGTGCGATTGGTGCAGATGCAATTCTGTTAATCGTGGCCTGCTTAGAGCTCAATCAAATGAAAGAGCTAGAAGCCTGCGCTCACGAGCTCGGTTTAGATGTATTAGTCGAAGTTCACAACGCTCCAGAGTTGGAGCAAGCCCTGGAACTCAAGACACCACTACTTGGCATTAATAATCGCAACCTCAAGACTTTTGAGGTAACCCTGCAAACCACCCTCTCTCTGCTATCTATGGTTCCGAGTAGCAAAACATTGGTAACAGAGTCTGGGATATTAGGTCGCGCTGATGTTCAGCTCATGCGCGAACATCAAGTAAATGCCTTTTTAGTAGGTGAAGCCTTTATGCGTGCCGCCGACCCAGGCGCCGCTCTTAGTGAGCTGTTTGCCTAAATTTTCTCAAGAGATCTAAGCAGTATTTGATTAATGAGATCAGTAGCAAAGAACCCAATACGTCGCCTATAAACATCACTACAAAGTGATTAAAGCTGCCGGTATCTTCTAGGGTCATTGTAGAAAACCACCATTGATGTAGGCCCGCTGACAGCAGAGAGTAGATCAAAATGCAGGAAATCAATTTTGGCAAATCAAGGTTGCTTAAATCTGATTCGAGCCGCAGATTACTAAATACGAAAAATCTCGCTAAGTATGGGGCAAATCCAGAGATCAGGCCAACACCAATGCACAGGGTTAACTCATGCGGAAAGTCGCCGTAATAGCTAATCAAGAAAGAGGCGATTGCAATTCCGAGAGCGCCAGGCAAACCAAAAATCAACGTTAGAAATAAACGTAAGCCGGCAGGAAGATAAATCCAATTTACTCCCAAACCAAATACCAAACTGTTGGTTAGCCAACCATTGAAATAAAAAAGAAATGTGTACGCCATCGCACTAATAGCGCATCCAATTAACCACTCTGAAGAAATTGTGAGAAATTTAGGCATTACTTGCAGTATGGATTAATTCTTTTAATTGATGTCGGTCAATTGCTAAAGTGAAGATTAGGGAATACACTGATGTTAGCCTTTAAGCTAATGTCCAATTATCACCAGCAAATATGTCTACTGCAAAAACCTCTACTTACATTAAGTTTCTAAATCTGATTGATGCTATTGATCGCATCAATCCAGGGAAAAAACTGGATTCCATAGAAGAAAGCTTACTGGACAAGATTGTTGCCTGTGCTCATGCAAAGCAGGCGATTTTGGTTGGCGATCTAATTTCTATTGCTGACCTCGGCTCACAAGCCACCCTTCATGGTCGTCTGAAAAATCTCAGCGCCATGGGTTACATCAAAATGGCTGCCAATGCGGATGGTCGTAAAAAAGAGGTTTTGCCGACTAAGATGGCCCTGAAGCGCTACGAAGAAATCTCCAAATGCCTTGAAAAGGCTGTTAAAGCTGTTTAATCGGTAGCTCGGCCTCTTCTGGCTACATAAGCAAAAAGCCCTTTTCAGGGCTTTTTTATTTAGCTGCAATAGAACTTCGAACTTCTTAGACGTTAAACAAGAAGTTCAACACATCCCCGTCCTTCACAACATATTCTTTACCTTCGGCGCGCATCTTACCTGCTTCCTTGGCGCCCGCCTCACCTTTGAACTGAACGAAGTCATCATAAGAAATGGTTTGCGCACGAATAAACCCGCGTTCAAAATCTGTATGAATAACACCGGCAGCTTGCGGCGCTGTATCACCTTGATGAATAGTCCAGGCACGAACTTCTTTAACGCCAGCAGTAAAGTAAGTTTGCAAACCAAGCAATGAGTAGCCCGCACGAATCACGCGATCCAAGCCCGGCTCTTCCATTCCCAAATCAGCCAAGAACTCAATCTTGTCGGCCTCATCCAAGTCGGCGATTTCTGCCTCAATTGCGGCACAAACCGCTACAACTGGCGCACCCTCTTTTGCAGCATGTTGTTTAACAGCATCGAGGTGCGGATTGTTTGAGAAGCCATCTTCTTTCACATTCGCAACATACATTGCTGGCTTAGCTGTAATCAAGCACAAAGGTTTGATCAATAATTTTTCGTCATCACTTAAGTTCAAGCTACGAACTGGCAACGCAGAATCCAGATGGGCTTGGACTTTAGTCAGCACAGCAACCAAAGCTGCTGCTTCTTTGTCATTGCCAGACTTAGCAGCCTTGCTTGAGCGATTCAGGGTTTTTTCAACCGTTGCCAAATCGGATAGGGCCAACTCGGTATCAATCACGCCAATATCGGCGATGGGATCAATTTTTCCGGCAACGTGGATTACGTTTGGATCCTCGAAACACCGCACCACATGGGTAATGGCATCGGTTTCGCGGATATTCGCCAAAAACTGATTACCGAGACCTTCGCCTTTTGAGGCGCCAGCCACCAAACCAGCAATATCGACAAATTCGACTGCTGCCGGCAGAATGCGCTCAGGCTTCACGATCTCAGCCAGTGCGGCTAAACGGGGGTCAGGAACCTCAACCACGCCTACATTGGGCTCAATCGTGCAGAAAGGATAGTTTTCCGCTGCGATTCCAGCCTTGGTAAGCGCATTAAAGAGGGTAGATTTGCCGACGTTAGGCAGGCCGACGATGCCACATTTCAAAGACATGACGTTATTGTAAAGGGGCTGGTTTCGATATCATCGAGTTATGTCAGAAGTTCACTTAAATTCCTTGTCCAAATCCTCAGGCCACCCCTCCCAAATGCGCACAGCAGACGTTGTTGTGGTCGGCGGAGGCATTGCTGGTAAGGCTTGCGCCCTCGGCCTAGCCCAACTGGGTCTGCAAACCATTGAAATAGCCCCTGATTTAGGACAAGGCGTTGCTAGCCCCCAAGGTACTCAATGGGGGCAACGAATCTACGCTTTTTCTCCAAGCACTCAAAAATTGCTGGCCCACCTACAAATTTGGGATGCCCTTGATCATGGTCGTCTGCAGCCCGTCCGAGATATGCGCATTTATGGTGATCGGGGCGAAAAAAATGACCAACTCCACCTTTCGGCATTTGAAGCAGGAACACCTCAGCTTGCCTGGATTGGTGAGTCCAACTTAATTGAGCACACACTTGATCAAGCATCACGTTTTCAAAACAAGCTAGAACGCATCAGTGATGTCGTAGAAAAAATCCATGTGGATGCAGACGGAAGTACTTTGCATTTAAAAAATAGCGGCAGCATTCGCGCTCAACTGGTAATTGCAGCCGATGGTGCCAACTCTCCTATTCGCAACGAGCTTGGGATTAGTGCCAGTGAAGAAAGTTATTCGCAAAGCGCGGTGGTCGCTAATTGGCTCTGCACCTACCCACACTTAGAAACTGCTTTTCAGTGGTTCTTACCAGGTGGCGACATAGTTGCGATGCTGCCTTTACCTGGCAAACAAGTTTCCATGGTCTGGTCCACCTCTCCCGAGCATGCGGCAGATTTATTAAAGCTTGATCAAGCCCAATGGCTAGATCAGTTTGCTTCGATTGCGAATGGCGTCATACTTAAGCAGCTAGGCGAACTCACCCTGAACTCCATACCAGCGGCCTATCCTTTACGAAAAATTCGAGCCAAACGTTTTATCGGCCCAGAAGCCTCTCCAAAGGTTGTACTCATTGGCGATGCCGCGCATGTCATGCATCCTCTAGCGGGGCAAGGCCTCAATTTAGGTCTTCGTGATGTTGCTGTCTTGCTGAATATTTTGGGTAAACGCGAGTCATTCCGCTCGCCAAGTGACGTTGTATTACTTCGTCGCTATGAACGTCAACGCCAAGGCGATACCAGCGCCCTTTTGTGGGTTACCGATAAACTGAAGAAACTATTTTCTGCAAGCAGCAATACGGAACGACAACTTCGCAACTGGGGTTTAGGGCTTGTGAATAAAAGCCACTTTATAAAACAGCGCTTAATTGAACGCGCTTTGGGAGAAATTGATTTTGAATAAATTCTTATCTACGGTTGCTTTTATTGGCGCCAGTCTTATTTATGCTGGATTAGTGCATGCGCAACCAGAACAGCAAATCAAAACAGAAATTCAGAAGAAGTTAGGCACTAATGCCAAAGTCAAAAGTGTTTCTCCAGCTCCGATATCTGGAATATACGAAGTATTGGTAGGCAACGATATTTTTTATACAGATACCTCAGGAAAATACCTCATTCAGGGTGAAATCATTGAACTTGCAAGCGGCAAAAATATTACTGAGCAAAGGCAGGCAGATTTAAATCGCATTAAATGGAGTGACTTAACCCCTGCTAACGCCATCAAAAATGTTCGGGGTAATGGTAGTCGTCAGCTTGCTGTTTTCTCTGATCCTAATTGTGGCTACTGCAAGCGCTTAGAAAAATCACTACAGCAACTGGATAACGTCACCATTTACACCTATCTAATTCCAATCTTATCGCCAGATTCTGCGCAAAAATCAAAACAAATTTGGTGCTCAGCAGATCCATATAAGGCCTATATGGATTGGATGATTAACGGCATTACACCGAGTGGCAAAGGGGATTGCAGCACGCCACTAGACAAGAATATGGCTTTTGCCAAGACCTATGGAGTTACAGGCACGCCAACTTTATTCTTTACAGATGGCAGCCGCTTCCCTGGTGCCGTACAAATCACTGACATTGAAAAGAAATTTAATTCACTGAAATAATCATCATGAATAACGCCGACTTACCTGCAATTCAATATACGGTCTGGCCGGCTGATCTCCATGGTCATCGTTTTCGTGTAAAGCTACACATTACCAACCCTGACCCTAACGGTCAGATTCTGCAAATGCCCGCCTGGATTCCGGGCAGTTATTTAATTCGAGATTTCAGCAAACATATAGAGTCACTTGAAGCATTTTCAGTGACGGATACTAGAAAGAAGCTTGCAGTTGAGCGGATTGATAACGACCATTGGCGATTACCGCCATCAAATAGTTCTATTGAAGTCTTAACGACTGTTTACGCATTTGATTCATCAGTTCGTGCGGCCTATCTCGATACCGAGCGCGCCTTCTTCAATGCAACCAGCCTATGTCTTGCAGTCAAAGGCCAAGAACATTTACCCTGCTCTCTCGCCGTCACTGCACCTGAGCTTGCTTTTGCAGACCACTGGACAGTGCAAACGACTTTAAGAGCAGCAAAGACTGACGAGCGTGGATTTGGTTTTTATCTAGCAAAAAATTATGATGATTTACTTGATCATCCTGTTGCTATGGGCGAGTTTCAACTGGTGCACTGGAAATCTAATGGCGTATCCCATCGCATGGCTATTCAGGGATGCAATCACATTGTCGACTCTAAGCGCCTTGCTGAAGATCTTCAGGCAATCTGCAGCAGCACTATTGAATTGTTTGAACCCAAAACCAAGCGCGCCCCATTTGGGGAATATCTCTTTTTAGTTAATGCCGTTCTGAATGGCTATGGCGGGCTTGAACATCGCAATAGCACTGCATTACTTTGCCGTCGGGATCAAATCCCTCAGGAAAATATTCTCTTTGAAGAGTCTGCATATAGAGAATTTCTAGGTCTGTGCAGTCATGAATATTTTCATGCGTGGTTGGTGAAACGTATTCAACCAAAAGCTTTTCAACCTTACGATCTTGCAAAAAGAAATCACACTCGCTTACTCTGGGTATTTGAGGGCTTTACCAGCTATTACGATGACCTTCAACTATTGCGCAGCAAACGAATTGATTTGAAAACCTATCTGAGACTCGTTGCAGATAACTGGAATGGCATCTTACGCGGTCCTGGACGTCAAAAGCAAAGCCTTGCTGATAGCTCATTTGATGCCTGGACCAAGTATTACCAAGCAGATGAAAACACCCCTAATGCAGTTGTTAGTTACTACGGCAAAGGTGCATTACTAGCTCTTGGTCTCGATTTGCAAATCCGTGCATTCTCCAAAAATAAGCTCTCCCTAGATGATTTAATGCGTCTCATTTGGCGCAAGCATGGCATCACCTTAGATGGCATCGCAGAGGATGGGTTAGATGATTTGTTAATGGAGTTACTAGGTGAAGGTTTCAGCAAAATTTGGGCAAATATAAAATCACGCTATATTTTTGGCGTTGAAGATATTCCATTGCAAAAATGGATTGCTTCAAATCTTATTGCCGTAAAACCGAAGCACCAATCAACACTAGAAAAACTCAAGCTGCAATTTGGAATGCGACACATAGATTCCAATGGTTGGCTGAAAGTGACCCATGTACTAGATGGCGGCATTGCTCAGCTAGCAGGTCTAGCAGCCGGGGATTTACTGGCTAGCGTTGATGGGCAAAGGGTCACCAGCGCACGTTGGGATAGGGTTTTAGGCAGTCTTTCTGAAAATGCTCAAACACGCATCACTTTTTATCGAGATGATCTTGAGCATGAGCGCATGGTCTCACTGCAATCTGCCCAAGCGCCTACACAATATGAACTATTGCCAAAGAAAGATGTCTGATCAAAATTGAAGGCGCTATTTTCAAAAGACGATATCCCTAGTGATTGGCGTGCACTACTAGGAAACTATTTTGAGTCGGCAGATTGGCTATCGCTAGAAAAAAATTTGCAGGCTGTTTTGAATTCTGATCCAGATGCCGTAAGGCCAGAACCGCAAAACTTTTTTAAAGCACTCAAACTGACTCCGGTCAATTCAGTTAAGGCAGTGATTCTGGGTCAAGATCCTTATCACTCTCCAGGATTAGCCCAGGGACTTGCTTTTTCAATTCCTGCGGAAATTGCAATCAACTCTCGAGAATTTCCCAGCTCGCTTCGCAACATCAGCAAAGCACTTGCGCTAGAAGGTTTTGGTCAGCTGCCCAGTGGTGATCTGCATAGCTGGGCCAATCAAGGGGTTCTTTTGCTCAACACTGCCTTAAGCGTCAAGCTGGGTGAAGCAGGCAGCCACACCAATTTAGGGTGGAAAAGTTTGATTGATCATTTAATCAATGCGCTCTCTAAATCTAGGCCGCATTTAGTTTGGATGCTCTGGGGCGGTCATGCGCAATCTAAACTGCCCTTGATCGAAGATGGCGAAGACCAATTAATTTTGCAATCCTCACACCCATCAGGCTTAGGGGTATATAAAACTGATAAGCCCTTTTTAGAGCCTGGCGCTAAGGCAAGCTGCAATCACTTCAGCAGAACCAACCAATGGCTTATTGAACACAAAAGCTCACCCATCCGCTGGGTGGAGGCTGTTCAAAATGACTTATTTAGCTAAAGCAGTAAACACGCAAGCTACCGCGCATGAGGCAAAAATAGCGCTAGCCCACTCCAATATTTGCCCAGACTGAAAAAATCCCAAGTATTGCCCTAAAAACGAGCTGCCAGCAGCCGCAATGAAGCCGAGCAAGAAGGCTACAAGGACCTTCCCAGGCCTAAAGCCCTGTGAGGGTCCGGGATAAAAGATCCAGGCTGAGACCCCAGAAATACCCCCGATTACCAGAAAAGCTAAAAACCCCATTGATACCCCCATTAATGCTGCCATCAAATCTATAATTGCCATTATGAAGTTGTTGACACTCGGCATCAATCATCACACAGCGCCGGTCGCCATTCGGGAAAAGGTCGCCTTTGACCCTGAATTTCTTCAAGAAGCGTTGCACGATCTACGCCAACATTTAGTTGGTGCGAATCATGCTGGGCTGCCCGAAGCCACTATTTTGTCGACCTGCAACCGTACCGAGTTGTATTGCGCTGCGAATGATGACAATGCCGCAGGTATCTTGCATGAAGCAACTTTTGATTGGCTAGCAAAAACTCAACAACTTGCGCCTAGCAGTCTTGAACCTCACATTTACTCACTGCCACAATCCGATGCAGTTCGACATGCCTTCAGAGTGGCATGCGGTCTAGACTCGATGGTCATTGGTGAGACTCAAATCTTAGGACAAATGAAAGATGCTGTCCGCACAGCCAATGATGCTGGTGTTTTGGGAACTTATCTCAATCAACTCTTTCAGAAAACATTTGCGGTAGCCAAAGAAGTTCGCGGCTCAACTGAAATTGGCGCTCACTCTATTTCAATGGCTGCAGCATCTGTGCGACTCTCTGAACGCATCTTTGAAAAAATTTCAGATCAAAAGATTTTGTTTATTGGTGCTGGTGACATGATCACCTTGTGTGCAACACATTTCGTTGCACGTAAACCTAAAAATGTTGCGATTGCCAATCGTACTATCGAGCGCGGGCAAGAATTGGCAGACTCTATTTCTGCACAAGATGTACAGGCTGAGTCCTTCAAGCTTTCTGAGCTACCTGGCCGCTTGCACGAATTTGACATTATTGTTTCTAGTACCGCCTCATCCCTACCAATTATTGGTCTTGGCATGGTAGAGAGCGCCCTCAAACAGCGTCGCCATAAGCCGATGGTGATGATTGATTTGGCAGTCCCAAGAGACTTCGAACCAGAAATCTCTCGCTTAGATGATATCTATCTATACACAGTGGATGACTTAGGAGTCATGATTCAAACTGGCACCAATTTACGTCAAGCTGCAGTAAGTCAGGCTGAGGCGATCATCGAAGATCGTGTTGGCAACTTTATGCATTGGATGCAGGGTCGTAATTCTGTGCCACTGATTCAGGATATTCAGCAGCAAGGTGAACGCTTGCGGCAGCTTGAGCTCGAGCGTGCAATGAAGCGCTTAATGCGCGGTGATGACCCGCAAGAAGTTCTCAATGCGATGGCGCAAGGCCTCACAAATAAATTTTTACATGGTTCGCTTCATGCGTTGCAACACTCTAATGGCGCTGAGCGTGACGCCTTGATTAAGTTGTTACCTAAATTATTCGCCTCGCATTCCAAGCCAGAAGACCATTAGATGAAGCCCAGCATGCGGGCTAAGCTAGACCACCTAGACACGCGCTTAGCCGAACTCAATTCCTTATTAACCTCCGAAGAAGCAACCAAAGATATGGATGCCTATCGGAAGCTCACGCGCGAGCATTCTGATATTGCAACAGTAGTTGAGCAGTTCGGACTCTACAAGCAAGCTGAAGCAGATGCTCAAGCAGCAGAAGATATGCGCAAAGATCCGGAAATGAAAGATTTTGCGGATGAAGAGCAAAAGCAGGCTTTGGCGACGATGGAAACGCTTGAGGGCACACTCCAAAAGCTCTTGCTACCTAAAGATGAGAACGATGAGCGTAACGTTTTCTTAGAAATTCGGGCAGGAACCGGTGGCGATGAGAGCGCGCTATTTGCAGGCGATCTTCTACGTATGTACACGCGCTTTGCTGAACGCCAAGGCTGGAAAGTAGAAGTAGTAAGTGCTGCTGAATCTGATTTAGGTGGATATAAAGAAGTGGTCTTGCGCCTGGTGGGTCAGGCCGTCTATTCGCGCCTAAAGTTTGAATCTGGTGGCCATCGCGTTCAACGCGTTCCACAGACAGAAACCCAAGGTCGTATTCACACCTCTGCTTGTACTGTAGCTGTAATGCCAGAGGCAGATGAACTTGAGGCGGTCAAGATCAACCCAGCTGAATTGAGAATCGATACTTTCCGCGCCTCAGGTGCTGGCGGTCAACACATTAATAAAACAGACTCTGCAGTGCGCATCACCCATTTACCTACAGGCACAGTAGTGGAGTGCCAAGATGATCGTAGCCAACACCGCAATCGCGAACAAGCTATGAAAGTATTGGTTTCTCGCATCATGGATGCACGCGAGCGCGAGAAGCATCAACTCGAAGCGCAGACCCGAAAATCTCTCATCGGCTCTGGTGATCGTAGCGACCGTATCCGAACTTACAACTTCCCCCAAGGCCGTATTACCGACCATCGCATCAACCTCACTCTATACAAAATTGATGCAATGATGGATGGTGACATAGACGATCTGTGTAATGCCCTTGCCTCCGAGCATCAAGCCGAATTGCTTGCTGCCCTTGGTGATAACTAAATCATCAATCAACGATCGCCGAAACTGTGAGTGCAAATTTAAGCCTACGCGCTCTATTGAGAGGCTCGGCACTTGCATCTGCTGATGCAAAAGTACTTATGGCGTATGTTCTGGAAAAACATTACCAGCTTCCACGCTCCGCCCTACTATCACGCGATGAATTAGAGCTTAATGACATTGCGCTTGAAGACTGGAAAAAACTAGAGTCCAAGAGGCTGCAAGGTGAACCAGTTGCCTATCTCATTGGTAAAAGAGGTTTTCACAAGATTGAACTTTATGTTGCTCCCGGCGTTTTGATTCCGCGCCCGGAGACAGAACTTCTTGTGGAAATTGGTCTGCAAGAAATAAAGCGTTTAGATGCTCCAACAAGCATTTTGGATCTTGGTACAGGTTCAGGTGCGATTGCCCTAGCGATCGCAAGTGACGCCCCTCAGGCAATTATTACTGCAACTGATCAATCTACCGAGGCATTGGAGATAGCCAAAACCAATGCAAAACAATTGGAGATTGCCGATCGCGTACAGTTTTTCCAAGGTAGCTGGTATGAAGCCCTAGAGACTGGCGCCTCTTTTGACGTGATCTTGAGTAATCCACCGTATATTGCCTCCCACGATTCACACTTAAACCAGGGCGACTTACGTTTTGAGCCTCTTTCAGCCCTGACCGACCATGACACAGGACTTAGTTGCCTGGAAACCATTATTTCTGGCGCTCAGAAACACCTAAAGCCGAATGGCTTGATTGCGGTAGAGCATGGTTTTGACCAATCAGAAGCAGTTGTGTCCCTGATGAAGCTGGCGGGTTTGCGCGACATTCAAACCCATCTAGATTTGGGTGGCCATTACCGCGTTGCATCGGCCAGAAAATAAGGCCAAATAACCTTTTTTCACATTAAGTCTTAAAATCAACTAAACCTTATTTTCAAACTGTCTTAGTTATAAGACCGCTGCAATAGAAATTTATTAGAAAGAATGTATGGATACTCAAGCTCAAATTAAAGAAATCGTTACTAGCCACCCAGTTGTTCTGTTCATGAAGGGGACTGCACAGTTTCCGCAATGCGGCTTTTCCGGAAATGCTGTGAACATCCTGCGCGCTAGTGGCGTTGAAAAACTCCACACTGTAAATGTTCTCGAAGACGCAGGCATTCGTCAGGGCATCAAAGAATATGCAAACTGGCCGACTATTCCTCAGCTTTATATCAATGGTGAATTTATTGGTGGCTCTGACATCATGACTGAAATGTTTCAGTCTGGCGAACTCCAAAAGCTTGTTAAAGCTTAATTGCTCTTTTTATAGAGGACTATTGACGCTGTGAGTTTTGATTTAAGCTCTCTTCTACTGTTTGGCCTGCCATTAGGATTATGTGCAGGCCTTTTAGTTTATGCGCTTAACTTACGTTCCACCCTTGCCCGCGTTGAGCTCCAGGCCCAGACTGAGATTGCATTAACTCAAAGCCTTCGCATCGAACGCGATCAAGCTTTGCAAAATGCAATCCGTCTTGAGGCAGAGTTAGATTCAGAGCGCAAACAGGGTTTAGGCAGAATTGAGTCGCTCAATGAAGCAAAAGAAGCATTGACAAATCAGTTTAAGAATTTAGCCAATGAAATCTTGGAAGATAAATCCAAGCGCTTTACCGAACAAAATGCAGCAAGCTTAGATGCTCTTCTTAAGCCTTTGCAAACCAAGCTCACTGAATTTAAAGAACAAGTAAGCAACTCCTATGGCAATGAAGCGCGCGAGCGCCATGCCCTGAAAAGTGAAATTGAACGCTTAGCAAATCTCAATCTGCGTATGTCAGATGAAACACGTTCCTTAACTCAAGCTTTAAAGGGCGATTCCAAAGTTCAAGGCAATTGGGGTGAGTTGGTACTGGAATCAATCTTAGAATCCTCTGGCTTGCGTAAGGGCGAAGAGTACCTGGTTCAAGATAGCCAGA
>ERZ650304.456-NODE-456-length-21533-cov-5.687308_pt1 | contig 21533 bp, 28 predicted proteins | sample MGYA00376240_ERZ650304 | MGnify/ENA primary metagenome ERZ650304 (study PRJEB26733, sample SAMN07839271) | wastewater metagenome | biome: small river; feature: stream; material: water | place: USA: North Carolina | collected 2016-03-01 ... | reverse complement strand
TTATTAGCTTTACAACTACAAGTTTACGGGATGTTCCGTTTTAGTTTAGTGAACCGTTTTTCCGTACGACTTGTACAGATTCTTTACTTCAATAACATTTTCTTTTGGCACGCATATCTCCTTCGTTTACGACTATTTTATCACTTTGTTGTCTGGAGACTCGCCAGATTTCTTGTTGGTAACTTTATTTTTGGCTTTGTTGTAATGTGCTTTGGCTCGATCGAGCAGACTTTGTGCCCATACGAACTCCGAGGCCAGAATTGCCAGTCCAGCAATAATAACCACAATACCTGGCCCAGGTAGTACTAATAGAGCTATGCCAATACCAACCAGCGTCAAACCTACTACCATAATGACTACACGCTTAGCGTGCTTAAGTACTTGATTCACTCATCTATTCTAAAGTAGATCTCATCTGTGGGACAGCTCATAGCCCCAAACAATTGAAGAAACCTCTACTTCTGGGCTAAGTGTGCGCGTTTTGCGAGCTCAAGCTGGTCTTCGATAAGGATACGGTTAATGCGTGTTAAGTCGGCCAGAACTCCCAGTGCTACGCAAAGAAGCGCTGCGATTAATAGAACGCTGCCAAGAACAAGGGATTGCAAATGACTACCATGAGAACCATCTATGAAAAACCACAGGTATCGCACGAAAGGCACCGTACCTAGTGTGGCCAGTAGGCCGCCGAGACTTAAGAAGAGCACGTATGGGCGATACATTACATAGGCTCTAAAGATAGCTGCTGCTGACTTTAAAACGTGCTCAGGAGTGGAGTTAAACAAACGAGATTCACGAGTCTTAGGGTTGGTCACGACTGGTACGCTAGCAATTGCTAATCGCTTATTACCCGCTTGAATAATGGTCTCCATGCAGTAGCTGAACCGTGTGATTGTATTGAGCTTTATAATTGCGTCACGAGAGTAGGCTCTAAAGCCACTGGCCGCATCTGGCACATCCGTACCAGCGGCCTTATTCACTACACGACTACCAAAACGCTGCAATAACTTCTTAGGTGCTGAGAAATGGGCGATCTTGTCGATCTGACGGTCGGCCACGACAATATCTGCTTCTTTACGTAAGATAGGCTGCACGAGCTCAGCAATACTCTCCTGAGGGTATTGGTTGTCTCCATCGGTATTCACGACAATATCTGCACCAAGCTCTAGGGCCTTCATCACTCCATCATGGAAAGAAAGACCGAGCCCTTTATTACGAGTGTGGTGCACGAAGTGTGTAACTCCGAGCTTCTGAGCTATTTCCACTGTCCTATCACTAGAACCATCATCAATAACCAGGATCTCTATCTGGTCGATACCATCGATCTTCTTAGGAATAGACTTCAATACTAATGGTAGGGTTTCTTCTTCGTTAAGACAGGGGATCTGTACAATCAGTTTCATGTCTACTACAGTACCACACCCTCAGCTTAATGTTCGCTTAAGAACTCCTCATCATTGTTTGTCCAGCTCCGGAACGGCTGCTTATAGCCGCTGGCTGCAGTGAATACTTCTGTCTTAGGTTGTAGTTCTTGCTCAGTTTGACTCTGTTGGTACAAATCTATCTGTCCGTCACGGTCGTCATCACCCAAGGTAAAATAGATATCCCCCGTCGTCGGCACTTCTGTCTCCCAATGCCCAACCTGCTCAGTAAAGTTCTTGGCTCCACTCAGCACGGTGATTATTCGTTTAGCGTCAGGCTCTGGAGCACTAATCTTGTACATGTCCAACGAACCGTCGCCGTCGTAATCGGCAATCTTGTAAGCAGCCTTGGCCGTCTGCTGCGTTGGTTCTATAGTTCCCCATGACCCAAGTAAACTTGTATAGCCTTTAGCTCCGTCCATTACGCGAACCTCTGTTTGGTTACTGGTGCTATGGGCATATTTAACCTGGTACAGATCCAGAATGCCGTCAGCATTGTAGTCCGCTAGGTTGTAAGCCATCTCATTGGCGCCATGACTCATTTCACTCGTTGCCCAGGTTTGCTTCCAGGTTGTGTTGCCATCTTCTAGGTTTGAAATACTTAACTCTACTCGCCCGGTTGCTGTACCTGAGAATCGAATCTCATACACCATAACATTTCCACTCTGCGGATCACGTACTACCTCGTAGTTAGATTCAGGAGTGCTTGCAAGTGGTCCGTTCTCGGTCAATGCGGTTGGTAGTGGCACGAGCGTATCCCGAAGGGCTGCAACTGGCTGCCCTTGCTCCTTGACTCCCTCTTGAGTAGTTGGAGCGCTTGCTGGAACACCAGGCTTGGTACTTGGCTCTGCGGGCTTAACAGGTGCTACATGAATATATTTAGGTGCACGTACTCGGGACTCACGACTAAATTCACCAGTGCCAACTCTGTTGTACTGGTCCACGTTAACCGAGCCGTCTGCATTGACTTCGGATACGTATGCTACATGGCCATAGTAGCCCTCCCAGACAGCTACATCTCCTATGCGTGGCGAAGCGTCGACTTCGTACCCCGCCGTCTGTGCCGACTGGTCCCAGTCACGTGCGTCACCCCAACCTGGAATATCAATTCCAAACTCATGGTTCACTCGCCATGCAACATACGAAGTACAGTTGCGTACGTCATAGCGCCATGGATCGCTTTCATAGTGCAGTTGCCCGTCTTTATAACCATTATGGTACTCGCATGCATCTGCCTGCACCATTGCTGGCTGACAATCTGTATATCCCCAATCGTAGGTGTACCTGTTCAATAACAGCGCGTCAGCCCATGGATACTCGCCAGTCTCAGCCGCAAGCACCGGAGTGCGGTGACTAAAAGATGAGATACCTATTCCCAACACCACTAAACAACTTAGGCCGCCACAAATAGTGGCCTTGAATTTCTTCATAGCTCCCCCAGATTTATATAGTGCCATCAATATAGCGGCATGATTTTAGAAGTCAAATCTTTAATATATATTTAAGATTCTGCAACCTTTGCGCTATGTAAACCCTGTAAGGTATCTCACTGTTATTTATGAGCTAGTTCCGTATACTTGCCATTGTTAACCAAGGAGTGGACAGATGCCTTTATTTAACAATGAAGCCGAACAAGATGCGTTTTTACAGGAAGAAGATTTGCGAGCCGCTCAGCGATTTAACGGCGAAAGTAAGTTCTTTGGAGCCTGGGCTCTATTAAAAAGCTCACGTTTCGCGGAAAATAGAGAAGCTCGAGCACTGGCCCGTGAACAACGTGCAATTGAGCGTAAACGTAGAGAGATAGAGAAAAAAGAACAAAGCGCTGGGCGACACAAACGTAGCCTGGGAAGGATTCGTCAGCTCGGCCAACTCTCACGACGCATGGTTACCTGGTCACGATAGCAAAACAGTCAAAATTTCTACCATTTAAAAAGCCCCAGAATATCGTGGGGCTTTTTTGGAATGTCTGAAACTCAGTCTTGTAATCGAAGTGGTGTGGGGCGCTTGGTCATTTTATCAATCAGCTTTTCGTAGAAAGATTCGGCGTATTCTACGTCGATCCGTCCACCTTGTGGGATTGATATATGTTTTCGTGCCATGTACTGCTCCTTTTATTGTTAACAGTACCTATATAGTAGTTATGCTTGCTGAAGATTGTCTGTGAACTATCTAACATATGGTTATAGTGCTAAGATCAAAGACATGTTTACTGTAGACCAAGCTGAATTCGAACGCCTAGTCTCCAAGGCCATAGACAATATTCCTGAGAAATACTTCAAGGAGCTTAAGAACGTTGCCTTTGTGTCAGAAAACGTACCCACACCAGAACAACGTCACAAACTCCAACTCCGGGGAAACCAATCCCTATTTGGCCTGTATGAAGGCATTCCTATCACTAAACGCACTAGTAGCTACAACCTCGTACTCCCTGACAAGATAACCATCTTCAAGAACCCAACTGAATGGTTTAGTAACACACATGAGGAGCTTGAGAAGAATATCCAAAAGACCGTGTGGCACGAAGTAGCCCATTACTTCGGCTTAGATCACGACCAGATTCATGAACTAGAGGATAAAAATTCACCAGATCATTAAGTCAACTAAGCGGCAAGCTTAAAGAATTGCTGGTCAGTTTGTAGTGAAGCAGCGTTAGCGCGTACTTCATGAGGGGAAGTCATATATATTCGCCGCATGGCATTTCGAGCTATAGTTTTTTGAGCATGAGCCACACCAAGTAAGGATAATGAAGCAAGGTCGGTTGCACCCTCAGGTATGATCCCCCGCTGAGCAAGATAACCACTGCCATATAGTAATGTCGCGGAGGCAACTGCGCCGCCGAGGTGTGATCTACGTTTCATGCGCTCCATGGCGAATCTTTTACCTATAGTACTAAGTGCAAAACTCCAATCTAACTCACGTGAATGAATCACATGCTCAAGTTCATGTAATAGCGCCCTGTTCATACGCTCAAGAGGCGATAAAGATTGCCACTCCTTAGATGAAAGTAGCCACTCTTCTGGTGTGAAATACTTTCGCTGCTGCGTTTGCTGGACGATCTCAGGGACAAACAAGGTAATTTGGTTATTAGATGCCTCACCAAGAACACGGCCACGCATTTGAAAAGAGTACTGACGTCTTGTGCTTCGATCAATAGCAGTTGTTGGTATGTCTCGACCAGGTACACTCCGAGCTGCAATATAGCTAGAGATTGCAACCTCATCAGTAATAAAATCACCAAGATACTTCTGCACATTAACATCGGCAGTGACAACAGCGAGTCGCTGCTGCTCACTTCCACCACTAAATTCAGCTGTTTCATGTTGAAGCATCAACATATTCTACAATGTTATGTGCTTATTTTCAATTCTGTGGGTTATTAATCGTAACGGTTGCCCTTCACCCTAAAGTGCTTGAAGATGAGACCATCAAACAGGAGATGACTAAAATAGCCAGCTACCGCAGCACCATATACCAGCAGTGCTGTCGGCAGTATCTGAGATTTGTTGGCATATGGCACGAGGACAATAGGCAACGGCACGAGCAGCATGGCTATCTTGCTATGTGTCCAACCTCGATGCTTGCCTAAGATTGGTGTCATGCCCAATAGCCCCAGGTATGCTGCAGCTTCAAGCCGCCCATTCACGATCAGCAGCACGTCTGTGATAAAGGCCAAAGCGAAGAAGATATCCTGCCCTTTGCTGTTAGTATCTACATCCGGCCATAACCCAAACAGGACAGCAATTACGTACAGACCTATTAGAAACTGCCAGTTGCTTAGTATTCCATTAGTATGCGCCAGAACGTCCCCAGGAGCTGCTTTGAGGGCTGCAATATACGCCGTGTTGAGCAATACACCGCCAACTACATGCCCTTTATAGTTGGCCATCTATTTCTTCCCAAAATGCATCCGCCCAGTTTATATATGCTCGGTCATTGGGGTGGAAGTAGTCTGCTGCGTAGTTCTGTAAGCTATCTCGTTCCTGCGTAATAGACTGCAAGTTCACTAATTTTACGCGAGGGTTTTTGGCTACAACCCGTTCAATTATCTTAGTAGCTTCAAGTGCTATCGGTCGGCGATTGGGCCGACTACCAAAGTACGGCATGTTGGTCACATAGGTATCTTTCGGTAGCTTTGTAACCAGCTCGGTGAATTCATGCTCAAACTTCTGGCTATCGAAGCTGGCGATATCATTGGCGCCAATCTCAATGGTTACGACGTCAGGCTTCAATGACGCAACGGCTGGCAATTGGTCTTTAAGTACATCTTCAACCTTACCGCCAGACTTGCTGACATTTACTACCTGCACTGTCTTGCCCGTCTTATCTGCCAACCGATTTGCCAGCAACCCGACGTATCCCTTCTGAGGTTGGCTTGCACCTATACCTTGGGCAGCACTGTCACCTAACGCAACATACAGCAGTTCGCCATCCTCTTTGGCACGAGTAGTCCAGTAGTTCTGGTAGCTCGTTAAGCTACGGTACATTCGTAGTAACGCAAGCCCCTCAGCAAGCACAAGAAATGCGACCAGACATGCAAAAGCTACCACCATTTGTTTTCCCCTCATAACCGATTCATTACAGCTGCTACGAGCACAATTACTCCAAGCAACCTACGAAAATAATTACTACCTTCAAAGATCTCTAGCCATGCCCAGGTAAACAATGCACCGAATCCCAATAAACTCGCAAGGGACTGAAGTTTGCCACTTGTTAAGTGAGTGAGTAGAAGCATCACAAACCAGATTGATATAGGCAGGTTCGGTGCTTGGAATAACGAAAGACGCCCGTCTGTGTCACGAATACATCGATCGACAAATGAGCGTCTTACGTCTTTAGGCATAATGGTCCTTAGAAAGAACCAAGTTGCTGACTAGCGTCTGGACTTGAAGCTGCTGGATCAGCGGGAGCTGGTGCGGCATCTTCAACTGGAGATGAGACTCCACTTAGGTCAACTGCCGGTGCATCAACAACGGGAGCTGGTGCATCTACGGGCGCAGGCAGTTCAACAGAAGGAGTTTCTTCTGGCATTGGAGCTGGTGCTGGGTCAGTTGGCGCAACCGTACTGCCAACAGCTACAGGGTCTGCAGGAGTTACGTCACCACTTAGGTCAACTGCCGGTGCATCAACAACGGGAGCTGGTGGGTCAACGGGCGCAGGCGCTACTGTTGGATCTACTGGAGCAGCAGGATTAACAGCTGGGGTTGGGTTAATAGTTGGGTCGTTAGTTGTTGGGTCCATAGGGATTCCCTCCTCCACAATGTAAACGAAACTTAATATTCAAGATTAGTATACCACGACTAGTATGAAGCGAGACTCACCAACAAGTTAACTAAGTTGCACCCCTTCCACAGTTGTCGATACAATATGAAACTCTGTGAAGAATGAGTCATGACGTATCGGTAATACATCATTGGAAGGATTTACGCCTAAGTCTGGCTGGGGTAACTCTATGTCTCCCGCTACTCCAAGGGCTGTGAATCGAGCAAATTCAGTGTGTAGTAGGCCTACATACCGTGCCGTGTACTCACTGTGGTCAAATGCTTTTGGGTCGACAGCGTACGCTTTGGGGTCGGTTCGCCGGAAAATGCGCTGAACGACAGAATATAGTTCCGGCGTTTGTTTACCCTGTGAGATATCGATCAGGTTATCCCTCATAGCCTTGGCGGTCCTCTTTAGGGAGAAGCCGAGGAATGCGGCCAGCTCAGCGTCATACCGTAACCCTACAACAGCTAGTCCGTCACCACCTGCAAGATGTGCAGCCCATGCATGGAGATCTAGACGATCTTGATCAATGCTTGTTTTAACGTCAAACTCTTCAACCTCACTACGGCCAGTGCGCCTGCCATCAATATCTACATACTCAACATCTGGTCGAAGTCGGGCTTCATATTTTCCGTCCGCAGAAGTTACTAATAGGCGCTCACGTGACATAAAAACTACTGTACCACAATTGAGCTATTTTACTATAGTAGTGTGCCCACGTAAGTCATCTCATCAATGTACTCTTTATGCACCCGTTCTAGTTCATCTGCCGCTAGGGCTTCGACAAACTGGACATGTCTAGCAGACTGACTGACAAGATCTCTATTAAGTTCAATAACCACCGGGTCTACTTGCAGAGCTCGGTTGTTCATACCAAGCAAACTTAGCGTGTCTAGACTGCGTACTCGAGACAGAGCTACATACCCCATGCCAGGTACAAAGGATTTGCTGAGGTCAATAACTGCAGCGTCCAGTGTCATGCCTTGGCTCTTGTGTACCGTAATCGCCCAGGCCAACCGGATTGGCAATTGGTTAATCTCCGCCACAACGTCTTCACCTTCTTCTACGCGCCAACTACCCATAGCTGCCGTTATCCTTTTACCATTCAGCGTTTCAATCACCGGCATTCCGTCGCCGTCAAACTTCCGTACCACTCCCAGCGTGCCGTTCACATAACCTTTGGCATAATTATTCTGGACGAACATAACTAGCGCGCCCTTTTTGAGCTGCAGCTCTTCGGGTGCTAGACAGTTATTTGCCAAGGTCTTAGCAAGCGCTCGGTCGCCACGGTGAGTCATGGTAAATGTCTCTGCCTCACTTGGTAACGCCTCAAGTTCAGCTTGGTTAATAGCATCTACGTCGGCGTTGTGCGTAAACAACTTTGTAGGTGTTAGCTTTTTACCCAGTTCTGCGCGCGTTCGTGCCTGCAAACGCTCCAGGGACTGCTCACTTACTTCACCGGCTCGCATTTCATTAAGCAGCTGACTTAGTGTGTCATCTTCGTGTCGGTATTGTTCAGTTAGGTAGCAAATATGTATGTTCATGCGCTCCCAAACATCAGCAGAGGTTATGTACTCTGCTCGTCCACCACGAGTTACGGGAGGAAGTTGAAATAGATCACCACACAAGACTACCTGTATACCGCCAAAGGGTTCGTCTTTGCCATGCACTTTGCGCAGCACTGCGTCTACCATATCCAGCCGGAAGTGGTGGAGCATAGACACTTCGTCGATAATAAGCACTTGCGCTTCAGCAATAGCCATACGGTGTTCCTTGCGCTTAAACAGATGCTGTAAGTCTGCTTCAGTCAGGTAGTCCTTAATGCCGATATGCGCCCAAGAATGGATAGTCTTACCGTTCATGTGTGTGGCAGCAATACCTGTAGAGGCCGTGACAGCTACAGTCACATGGTGCTTCTTGAGATAGGCAATATATTGATTCAGTACATATGTTTTACCGCTCCCAGCTGCACCGGTCAGGAAGACGTTTTTGCCCATCTTTAAGATATCGAGTGCTTGCTTTTGAGTCATGGTCTACCTATTGTAGCGCAGCAAGCACAATCCGCGGGGTGCTATAATTACATCAACCATGAGCGCCATAACTCCACTCCTTGCAGATACTTCCATCGTTATCTTTATCTACATGACCACCTGGTACATATTTTCCTTAATCCGCAAACGCATGGATATCGTAGACATTGCCTGGGGCCTTGGCTTTGTCGTCGCCACAGCCACTGCATTCTTCCGCATACGAGTGCATGGAGAGCTAGCCTGGCTTGCGCTGTCACTAGTAACTATCTGGGGGCTACGCTTAGCAATACACATCAGCACACGTAACCGAGGCAAGGCCGAAGACTTCCGCTACGCCCAGTGGCGCAAAGATTGGGGCAAGTATTTCCTACTTCGTAGCTACCTCCAGGTATTCCTGTTCCAAGGACTACTGCTCATACTAGTAGCTATGCCTGCACTGCTAACTGCAGGGCTACTGCACACCATGGAAGTTTCAGCCTGGACTCTGGCAGGTGTTCTTACATGGGCATTTGGATTTTACTTTGAGGCCGTTGGAGATTGGCAGCTACGAAAGTTTATTAGCAACCCGCAGAACAATGGTAAGATCATGGACCAAGGACTCTGGCAGTACACTCGCCACCCTAACTACTTCGGTGAAGTAACTCAGTGGTGGGGTATTTGGCTTATTCTGTGTTCTACTTCTGTAGCTGGCAATTATAAGCTACTAGGTCTGCTTGGGCCTGTTGCGATCACCCTACTAATCTTATTTGTTTCAGGAGTACCGCTCCTCGAAAAGAAGTATGCAGACAATAAAGACTTCCAAAAGTACGCTAAGCGCACCAACAAGTTCTTTCCTTGGTCACCAAAGAAGTAGTATTGCTTATATTGTCATAATGTGTCATTATATATGTCATGAATCGCAGTGTTTCACCAGAAGAATCGCCTACACTCACCAATGTCGGCCGTAAAGCGGTAGGGAGTGCAATTGTCCTAATCGGTGGTGGGGTGGAGGCTATTGTGGGAGTAGTTACGGCTGTTAAGGCTGATGGCAATTTAGGCTTGTACACATTAGCTGCACTAGAAGGGGCTCTCGCTGTAGCCTTAGCCCGCGAAACTCGTTTTCGTTGGCATGATACTCTCGAGGCTATTGCCCAGCACGAATTAGTTGAGAGTGCCGCAGCCGCACAAGCCCTTGCTCAAGTACCACACTTAACTGTAGAGGTAGACCATACTCCTTGGATGCCACCTCAACCCCAGGAACCGGTACTAGCAGCTGCTGTTTGCAAACAGTAGTCATTCTGCTTTTGTTGTGCTATAATAGACCTAAGTAAACCGCTCAAAATGGCGGTTCTTTTATTAAGGAAGCTAATGCAAGTTCTAGACCCTAAGAAAATTCGTAACGTTGCTATTATTGCGCACGTCGACCACGGCAAGACCACTCTCGTAGATGGCCTGTTAAAGCAATCTAATACATTTCGCGACAACCAGGCTGAAATGAGCCAAGACCTCATCATGGACAGTGGCGACCAAGAACAAGAACGTGGTATTACCATTACGGCTAAGATTACTGCCGTTACCCACGACGACTACCGCATTAACATTATCGACACTCCAGGGCACGCTGACTTTGGTGGAGAAGTAGAACGCACCCTCAACATGGCTGACGGCTGCATCCTCATCGTAGACGCCCAAGAAGGCCCAATGCCACAAACCAAGTTTGTACTTACCAAGGCGCTCGCTCTTAACTTGAAGCCTATCGTGGTTATTAACAAGATCGACAAACCAGGAAGCCGAATTTCTGAGGTAGAAGACGAACTAGCTGACCTATTCCTCGAACTAGCTGTACATGAAGACCAACTCCACTATCCTATCTACTACGCCATTGGCCGTGAAGGTAAAGCCTGGAAAGAAGTTCCTACTGACCCAAGCGCAGACGCAGATCTCACCGTTATTTTTGACGGTATCATCAACGACGTACCATCTCCTGACGTACAACCCGAAGAACCATTCCAAATGCTTGTTACAGCTCTCAGCTGGGACAGCTTCCAGGGTAAGTATGCCGTAGGACGGATCAGCCGAGGTAATATTGTAGCGGGAACTCCAGTTGCCGTATGTAAGAAAGACGGTTCAATCGCTAAAGGTAAGGTAGATAAGATCTACAACCACCAAGGACTTGCGAAAATTGAAACTAAATCAGCAATTGCTGGTGACATTGTCAGCATTACTGGACTTGGTGACGTCCAAATCGGTGAAACCGTAGCCGACGCTGACAAGCCAGAAGCCCTACCAATCCTCGAAGTAGAAGCACCAACCCTGAAGATCTACCTTGGCCCTAATACTTCACCATTTAAAGGACGAGAGGCTGATTTCAGTACAAGTCGCCAGATTAGCGACCGCCTGAAGAAAGAACTTGAAACAAACGTGGGACTAGAAGTAGAACCAGATGGCATAGGTTTCTTAGTAGCAGGTCGCGGCGAACTGCACCTGAGTGTACTTATCGAGAGCATGCGGCGAGAAGGCTTTGAATTCGAAGTAGGCCGCCCACAAGTTGTGACTCACGAAGAAGACGGCAAGACCATGGAACCGTTAGAGGAAGTAATTATAGAAGTTGGCGGTGACCATGTCGGCACCGTACAAGCAGAACTTGGCCAACGCCGCGCAAACCTCAAAGACCAGTTCACTACCAGTAAAGGTGTAACCAAACTTATCTACGAAATGCCTACCCGTACCCTACTTGGTCTACGTAACACCCTTATGACCGCAACCAAGGGTACAGCGATCATGAACAGCCTAATCATTGGCTACCAAGAACTTGGTGCAGCACTGAACCAACAGCGAAATGGTGTTCTCATCGCCTTCCAGACTGGCAACACGACCGCCTATGCCCTACAGACTGCAGAAGAACGCGGTACTTGTTTTGTTGGTCCCGGCACCGAAGTATATGCCGGTCAAATCATTGGCCTCAACACTAGAGGAGATGACATGGAGATTAACGTAGCTAAAGAAAAGCACCTCACTAACATGCGTAGCTCAAGTAGCGACGGTGTCGTGCAGCTAACTCCGCCAACTATCTTCAGCCTAGAGCAGTGTCTGGATTTCCTCGAAAACGACGAACTGCTTGAAGTTACTCCAAAGAGCCTCCGACTCCGCAAGCGTGAGCTTGACCCTGGTATGCGCAAGCGCCAGAAAAGCAACAGCTAGTCTGCTGTGAAATTATTTACTGCTTAGTCACTCTGCTTTCCTTATAGTTTTACCTGCACTATTGAGAGAGGTGCACAATACATAAGGAGAGAGCTATGGGAAAACTTCTCGATCAGGCCCAGCTTAAGCTGGAAGAAATGGAACACAAAGCCTACGAGAGCAAAGGTCGTCTTCGTCAGAAGATCAAAGACATGGCTGACGACCATGAGACCACGGACACATACTAGATATACGTTTACGCCTGGCGCCACAAAGAATTGAGAGCCTAATGCGTGACAACAGACAATAACAAACCCTCAGCCCACGAGGGTTTGTTTTGTTATACTGGTAACATAAAGGGAGTATTAAGTGAATCTATTTGCACACCACACCGCCGAGCATAGTCTATCCAGTAGTAGTGAATACACCACACTGATTGTTGTTACGGTACTCGTTATCGTTGCAGTCGCTGTAATAATCCGGGGGAGAAGTAAATAATGAGTCTAAGTCTATCTGGAGACAACCTAAAGGTAACTGCCCGAGCAACCGCTACAATGAAGGGTCCTGACCTTGAATCTGGTACTGCGACATTCACCGAATACGATGTAGACGGTGCTAAATATGTACATATTAAACTTGAGGTCAGTGGCAAGCTCGCCGCGGGTAACCATGCTGTACATATCCACGAGAAGGCTGCGTGTGACTGCGAAGGCTTTAAGTGCGCAGGTGGTCACTTTGATCCAGGCCCTAACGGTAACACCGACCCCGACGCCAACCACGGCTACCATGCCGGTGACCTGCCAACCATTACGGTAGACGAAAATGGCAACGGTACTCTTGAGGCAATCACTACTCGAGTGACACTATCTGACGGCCCAGTATCGTTACTCGGCAAAGAATCTGCCCCGGAAGGCACCTCCCTCATGATTCATGGCAACCACGACCCCTACACTCCAGGTGAAACAGGTTCCGGACACAGCGGGGGCCCGCGACTAGCCTGTGGAACAATACAGTCAGCTTAGTCACACAACTAGCTAGTCATTGCCATAATCTACAAAGACACAATACGCAGCGTCGCTCTATCACCTATTGCTCGTGCCATGTCATCGAGTCGCACATAAGCCTGTCGTACCCGGTCTCCAAGATATGCAGTACCTAGCGTTGGCGACTCACTGCCTTCTATAAGATAATGATCAATATGTAGTGTATTCATGGGAGGAATAGGCGGAGATGTGGGGATTAAAGTTCCTTCAGATACGCGTTTAATTCCACTCTCATCAGAAGTGGGTTTAGCCAGTGGAGTATATTTACGAACAGCATCTACGCCGTTAGTAATAAACCTAAGATACCTACCAAATGGCAACTCAGTTACTAGACGGTTAATGTCAGTATTAACTTCTTCACTTATCTCCACGCCCGCGAGCCATGCGCGAGGCATGGCGGATTGTTTTTGTATACCGCGCTGTTCTCCAAGATATTCTGCAAGATTGCGAGACGCGACGTGCAGATCTCTACTTTGTCGCAGTTGTTCAATCCGACTAGCCATTACTTAATTTGCTATTCTCCTGGCGCCACTTCTCAATTTCAGCGTGATTCCCACTGAGTAGTACTTCTGGCACCTTCATATCTCGGAAGACTTCTGGGCGGGTATACTGAGGAAACTCCAAGGTTCTGCCATCACTAAAGCTCTCGATAACTGCACTCTGTTCACCGCCCAACACCCCAGGAATAAGTCGTACAATACTGTCTGTAATCACCATAGCTGCCAACTCGCCGCCGGTAAGAACATAGTTACCAATCGAGATCTGGTGGTCGACCAGACTCGTTATACGTTCATCATAGCCCTCGTAGCGGCCACAGATAATAATCAAACCTTTGCCGTCGTCAGCAAACCGTTGGGCTTCTGCTTGCACCCACCGTGTGCCGCGAGCAGTCATGAGCAATACTAATGCGTCTGGATCATTCTGTTTCGCTGCTTCTACGGCCGCAAAGAGTGGTTCGGGTTTGAGCAGCATGCCGTCGCCACCACCGTACGGAGTATCATCTACCGTCTTGCGAGGGCCTAGACCAAAGTTACGGAGGTTAATGTAACTAACTTCCAGATGTTTCTTATCCTGTGCCTTCCAGAGCATACTGGTATCCATAACACCGGGGAACATTTCAGGAAATAGTGTAATAACTTGTATCTTCATTTAGGTATATTTTACCACATTTTAGATATTCTCGCACATACAAAAAGAACCCTTTTCAGGGTTCCGTTTGTCACATAAAGCTCCCAATAACCTTTTGGTCATTGGCTCGCAAGAGCTTCTCTTTTCTTTTGCAAGTTTCTGTCTTTGTAAAGACTGAGGACAGTATACCTCTAAGTAGGCGGTCAGACAAGACTTAGATGTCGAGGTCGTCGAGGTCTTCTAGATCCTTACGGTGCCGTTTAGCCATATCACTTGGCTGGTCGTCTTCGACTTCTGTCTCCTCAACTGGTGCTGCTGGAGTCTGTACTTCTTCTGGCTCTTCACTGTCATCGTCGTCGGTGACGGGTGTTGCAGCCTGAGACGAAGAACTATCAATGCTAGTATCGTTGTCGTTGCTTGGGCCACTTGCTGCTGGCGCTTCACTACGCTGTGGTCGCTCGTAACCCTCAGGACCGTTATCTACAATCTTTAGGTTGTAGCGAGCTTCGTTCTTAGTACCCAGTGCACGAAGCAGCGTACGGAGGCTCTGTGCCGTAGCACCGCGCTTACCAATAATCCGACCAAGGTCTTCTGGATCTACGGTAAGTTCTAGCAGAACACCCTTTTCGTCTACGCGACGGTCAATGACTACTGCGTCGGGATTACTTACCAAGGACTTAACGACAAATTCTACGAACTGTTCATCAATATTGCTCATGTTCAGACACTCCTGTTATTACTGATACCTCTAGTATACCAAATAAAAGAGTCTCCACGAGGGAGACTCTTATGTAAACAAAAGTGTATTGTTATTCTTTAGCTTCTTCGGTGTCTGCAGCTGGCTCTTCAACAGGCGCTTCCGTAGTTTCTTCAGCTACTGGTGCTTCTGCCTCAGCAGTTGTTTCCTCTGCAGGAGTTTCAACTGGTTCTTCAGGTGCTTCGGCAGCTACTTCTTCTTTGACTTCTTCCTTAGGCTGGTTCTTGCGAAGCTTTTCAGCGTTTCGGATAGTCTTGTTGGTTTCACCAGAAAGGCTTACCCATTCAGGAAGCTTTACGCCTTCCTTCTTGAGCAGACGTGCAACACGGTCAGATGGCTGTGCGCCATTGGTTAGGTAAAAAGTAGCTTTTTCTGTATCAACAGTTGCGGCTTTAGTGTGTGGGTCGTAGTGACCAAGTTGGGCAACTACCTTACCGCTGGTTGGGGTCTGACGGGTGTCCTGTACCACAACGCGAAACATTGCGTGTCCTTTGCGGCCGGTTCGTTGCATTCGAATAGCTAACATATGTGTTGTTTTGTCCTTCTTCGTTCTTATCTTAGATTAATAAAAAGACTTCACCCTATTCTACAGATAACGACCTCAGTTGTCAACAGGCGCGGCTAAGACGCGTATTTTGCAAGCGCTTCAGTAGCTGCCGCCTGCTGTCCCGCCTGCTTGCTCGGACCTTCACCCTGACCTTTGAGCTTGCCGTTCACATATACGCCCACGGTAAAGACCTTGTCATGGTCAGGACCGTCTTCACTGAGTACTTTGTAGACCGGCGTGGAACCTTCCTTGCTCTGGGCTGCTTCTTGGAAGTGTGACTTAGGGTCCATCCAAGAACCAGTATCTAAGATCTCCTGGAAGGTAGAGATAAGGCTGGAGTGAATAAAGGCAGCTGCTGCGTCATACCCCTGGTCTAGGTATAAGGCACCAACAACCGCTTCAAAGCAGTTAGCTAGGATCTGAGCACGTGCACGATCCGTGCCATGCTTCTCGCCGCGGCTCAGCCGTAGTAACGGTTCAAAGTTGTTACGCGCCGCTGCAGCACTAATACTTTCGGTGCGCACCAGGCTACTTCTCCAGTTGGTGAGTACGCCTTCTGGATCCTTGAAGTTGGCATATAGGTAACTGGTAACAACCAGTTCGAGGACTGCATCGCCCAGGAACTCTAGACGTTCGTTATGTTCACGAGCCGTTTTACGATGTTCATTCACATATGAGCGGTGAGTGAAGGCTGTGGCTAGCAATTCTATGTCATTAAAAGTAACGCCTAGAACGTCCTTAGCAAATGCAATATATGCGGTATAGTCCATTATTTCTGTCCTTGCATACCCAACTTGCCATCGCGGATGCGTTTGAGGGCAAGCAGGATAAGCTTTTCAATATCTTCGTATTCAATTTTGTCCAGAGCTACCTTGGCCGGGAACCACTTAATACCGTTCATCCAGTCTTCTGGTGTCAGGTCGTCGGTGTCGCCTTGAGCCTGTACCAAGAAAATCTCGGTGGTCATGAGCACTAGGCTGTTAGTACGGCGATAGCGGAAGTTAATCTTACCAAGCCAGTTGAGGACCTTCATCTCCTTGAGGCCGGTCTCTTCGCCGATTTCCCGCTTAGCTGTTTCTTTAGCTGATTCACCTTCTTCGATGTGTCCCTTAGGGATAGTCCAGCGATCCTTAGCATCCTGAATGAGGAGAATTTCTACTTCATTATTCTTATCACGACGGAATACCACACCACCGGCGGTTGGCTCACGTACTACCTCAGAGATAGCTGGACGTCGTTTTACAAACTTCTTAAATCCTTGGAAAGGTTGGGGTCGTTTCATTATGCACTCGCTTTCTGCTGCATAGAGTCAAATTTGAGACTGGCGGGAAGTTTTAGGGACTTGTCCTCCATACTTCTGAGTACGGTCCCCAGCACACCGTTAATAAACCGAGAGCTGTTCTCGCCACCGAACGCTTTAGATAGTTCTACTGCTTCGTTAATGACCACCTTAGGTGGCACATCGCCGCCTTTGAGCAGTTCATATAAGCTCATACGAAGCACAAGACGGTCCATGCGGGCAATTTGGTCAATGGGCCACTCAGGTGCTACCGGTTGCAGTACGCCATCTAAGTCGATCGCCTTGTCGACAACTCCTTTGGCAAGGGTTGCTATAAAGGCTTGGTCATCTACGGTCTTACTGTAGCGTTCAATATTACGCGACAGAATCTCGTCCAAATCGGCAGCCTCATCGCCGCAATCACGACGAAAGTCAAACTCATACAGAGTCTGCAAGGCAAGAATGCGACCGAGATGACGATTAGATGCCATATGTCTCTTTCTGGTAACTCTATTGTTAAATATGCGCGAATAGTACTATTCGCTAGCAGTCAGGCACACCCCTAGTATACCGTACTAACGCTTACTTGCTTGTGCTTTTTGCACTCTCGCGGCGAGTAGTAAATGCCTTAACAGGCGACTTACCATTAACAGCGCGAGCTAGCTTAAGCACGAGGTGACTTCGACGTGTACCGGTTCGACGGGGGGTTGTTCGCTTCTTTGGCTTACCCATAGAAAACAGAGCTCCTGATTACTTACTTGATAAAGTTACTGATCATTATAGCTGAAATGCCCCGTAAGATCAATGAGTAACCTACCCCCCATTGACGTATTACCATTTTTAGTTTAAAATAACAGTATGAAACTAGAAGGCCTCACTAAGGCACGACAGGACAATCGGCTCGCAGACAGACGCGAAACTGTTGCGCCAACCCTCAGCCTCTGGCAACGCTTTGGTGCGCGCCTCATGAATGGCACTGGCGTAGCTCTTGATTCTGTAAACCCTAACAAAAACTACTTGTCAGAAGTTAGCAAACTCAGACAAGATGCATACGAGACCAACGCAAGAGCTAGCAGACTCCGGAAACGTGCAGCAGCCATAGGGACCTCCGCAATAACAGGGGTAGCACTCTTCGCTCTGTCTTGGACCGTAGATACTTATGATAACACCAATGCCTGCTTTGACAGTGAGACAACCACTATCGACCTCAATTTCGGTGATAACCTTGCGACACTAGCCGAAGAGATACCACACGAGAATACCCCAATCGATGCCGTCGTAGACAACATGATGGCTATGAACACCGACCTTATCGGCAAAGATAGCAACGGTGACCCAGACCCAAAGCATGCTCATCCCGGACAATACACAGTATATAAAGACTGTAGTAGCAACCGGGATATAATCCCAACCTCTCTAACATTTCTCAATGACCTGCTTGCTGCAGGAGCTACACGACAAGATTTAGGATCTTCCCAGGGATAAAGATTTCCTTGCGGATATCCTTGCCTGAGACAAATGACTGGACATTCTCGTTAGCTTGAGCAGCTTCGAGGGCTTGTTCTTTGGTAGCGCCAGCCGGCAATTGCAACTGAGCGCGCACCTTGCCATTTACTTGGACGACAATAGTCACCGTATCTTGTACCAGCAGTTCGTCATCCCAGGTAGGCCATTCAGCAATATGGATAGAGCCTTCGTTACCGAGTTGGCTCCATAGCTCGTCGGTAATATGCGGAGCAAACGGTGCCAAGAGCAGCAACAGTCGCTCCAGGGCATCTTTCTAAGACGCACTGCCAAAGCCGTGCTTTGCTTTAATCCGGTACAGTTCATTAACGTATTCCATTAATGCAGCGATGGCCGTGTTAAAGCCCATGTCGCTCAGGTCTTCAGTGACTTTCTTAGTTACGGCATGTGCAGCTCGCTGTAAGTCCTTATCCTCAGCCTCGAGGCCGGCCTTGTCACCAGCCTCTAGGTATTCTTGGGTGATCGTCCAACTACGTTGCAAGAAACGGAAAGATCCGCCCATGCCTTCAACTGACCAGTTAGCTTTCTGGTCCCACGGGCCAATAAACAGCTCCATTATGCGGATCGAATCTGCACCATAGCCTTGGTCAATCAGCTCATCAGGCGCAATGACATTGCCCCAACTCTTACTCATCTTGCGGCCGTCAGGTGCCTGGATCATACCCTGATTACGGAGGCTCTTAAATGGTTCGTTAAAGTCGATAAGACCAGCATCATTCATGACCTTAGTCCACATACGGGCATACAGCAGATGCATCACGGCATGTTCAGCCCCACCGATGTAGTCGTCTACTGGTAGCCAGAACTTGGCCTTTTCTTTACTAAACGGTTCTTTGTCATTGTGCGGATCGGCGAATCGCAGGAAGTACCAACTACTACAAGCAAAGCCATCCATGGTGTCAGTCTCACGTTTTGCGGGTCCTCCACACTTAGGACAGGTTGTGTTTACCCACTCAGGAACACTAGCCAGTACACTGGTACCTTCACCGTTCGGCTGGTAGCTTTTTACCTCAGGTAATTCTACGGGTAATTGGTCTTCTGGTACTGGCACAGCTCCATCTTTTTCACAGTGAATAATAGGGATGGGAGCACCCCAGTAGCGCTGACGACTAATGAGCCAGTCACGAATAGAATAGCTTACTACACGTTTTCCCATACCGTTCGCTTCCATGAGATCCATCATTTTCTCTGTAGCATCATGGATATCTAAACCATCTAGCTCTCCAGAGTTAATCATCTTACCAGACTTCTCCTGGACTTGCTCTTCACTGACGATTGGAGACGTGTCACCATCTGGGCCAACTACTACACGCTCGATTGGGATATCGAATTGCTTAGCAAACTGGTAGTCACGCATGTCGTGACCCGGAACACCGACAACGGCGCCAGTACCAAAGCCAGCCAGAACAAAGTCCGAAACCCACACTGGTAGTTTTTTACCGTTAAGAGTGTTTTCAATGTATAGACCAGTAAAGGCTCCGGTCTTTAGCTTGCCTTCTTCTTGACGTTCAACATCACTCTTAGCTAATGCCTTCTGCACATAATGCTGTACAGCCTGCCAATGAGAAGGTCCTTCACTCGGGACAATCTCTTGGTTCATGACTTTTTGTATAAACGGATGTTCAGGTGCAAGAACTACAAATGTTGCACCATAGTTGGTATCTGGACGGGTAGTAAACACCGTAATTTCTTCATCTGTCTTAGCGTTAACTACCTTATAGGTGATATTAATACCACTCTTTTTACCTATCCAGTTCCGCTGCATAGCCTTAATGCCTTCGGACCAATCGAGATCATCTAAATCTGCAACTAAGCGATCGGCATAGTCAGTAATCTTAAAGAACCACTGCTTCAAAGGCTTCTTAACTACTTCATTACCACAACGCCAACACTTACCAGCTTCAACCTGCTCATTAGCTAGCACGGTCTTATCTGTTTCACACCACCACTGCAAACTATCTTTCTGGTACGCCAGCCCACGGTCAAACAGTAGCTTAAAGAACCACTGAGTCCACTTGTAGTAACTTGGATCACTGCTGTTGATCTCGCGTGACCAGTCATAGCTGAATCCCATTTGAGATAGCTGCTGCTTAAACTTTCCGGTATTTTCAGCAATGGCCTGCTTAGGGCTAATATTGTTCTTAATAGCATAATTTTCTGCCGGCAGACCAAAGGCATCCCAACCCATGGGGTGCATAACGTTGTACCCACTCATTCGGTAGAAGCGAGCCATGGCATCACCAATAGTGTAGTTACGTACATGGCCAACATGCATAGCAGCACCGCTTGGATACGGGAAATACTCCAGAACGTAGCGTTTAGGTTTTTTAGGGTCTTCAGAGGCCTCATAAATCTTCTGGTCTTCCCAGATTTTTTGCCACTTGCTCTCAATATCTTTTGGGTTGTATCGCTTCATTACTTACAGTATACCCCTGTTATACTAATGAACAAAGCATCAGCTTAATCAGGCTTTAGATAGCCAAGCTTGGTCATAGTCTCCGTGACGTCATCAAGTGTGTAATGCCTACCATCTGGGTGTATCAATCCTGAGCGTTCTACGTTGCGTAAGAGCATTCTAGAATCTAGCTTACCGCTCGTACGGAAGTTACCGATGTATCGCTCTAACGGAGGTCTTTCATCGACTTTAGGAATAGTTTGACCGTGCACTTCTGCGCTACGGTCGCCAGCAATTCTAAGACGTACAGCGCGCAACCAGTCTTCATCATCAGCAGGTGTCGGCTCCGGCACCCTGGTCGTAAGCCCGCGAAGAGGAACATCTGTAGGTCGTGACGGCTCGGTTTTCACAGGTTTTGGCACAGTAGTCTTTGGAATATGCTGTCGAGTTGGTGGCGGTACGGTTGGAGGCTCTGGCTGTATCGCAGCAACAGGTGGCTCTTCGGGAAGTACAGTAGGCTTAATTACAATATTCCGAGGAGTCGTCGCCTGTTCATCACAGGTAATACGCAAATCGGTATATAGCTTATAACCGCCTCTGTCTATCCCTCCGAAAACTATCGCCGCTTCGTCTCGTCCGAAGGTCTTTAGTATCTGCGCTACATGCTTTCTGTCCTCTGGTGAAGGGTCAGTCACCACCGATCCCGTAATTATATCAACACTCAGTAGACTTGTACGCCCCTCAACATGGTGCGTAATAAGCATCTCCAGAATACGGCGCTCAAGCTCCCGAGTACTGGAGGCGGTCGAACCGAAGTTACGCTCCATTTTCTGTCCGCGGAGTTCGGTAGATAATTTCCATCCGCTAACAACTACAGCTCTGCTCGACTTTCCGCTTTGATCCATTCGCAAGTGATGCTCAGATAGTACATCAGCCTCTGGTAGATTTATGTTTTCTGGATTCAACTTGACTGGAGTCGTAACAACTTCAT
>ERZ650304.455-NODE-455-length-21597-cov-13.056958_pt1 | contig 21597 bp, 33 predicted proteins | sample MGYA00376240_ERZ650304 | MGnify/ENA primary metagenome ERZ650304 (study PRJEB26733, sample SAMN07839271) | wastewater metagenome | biome: small river; feature: stream; material: water | place: USA: North Carolina | collected 2016-03-01 ... | reverse complement strand
GATATAACCAATATAAATATTAGAGGAACAGTTCCTCCATTTGCCCCAACAGATGCTATATCTGGATTTGCTCAAATACCTTCATCTGCTTCTACAAATTTAGAAATAAACTACTCAGTAACATACAATGAATGCGGTATTAGCAAAACAACTACATTGACAGAAGATTTCCCTTGTGATATTCCTGTATGTTGTGAAGATTGTGAATTGGATTTAGATATTACATTTGCAGATTGCTATATACCTTATTCTGATGGTGGATTAGTGGGCGGTGCAGTAGAAGTAACTATCGTATCAAACGGTTGTGTAAATGTTAATGATATTGATTTTCTTAATGCTACTGTTATAGAGTCTGCAATAGTGACTACTAATATTTTAAAGTTTGTAAAAATATCGAATAAGTGGCATATTCTTTCTTCTGAAAGCTCGTGGCCAAGTGGTGTAATTAATATTTCATTCCCATATACGGTTTGCGGGGTTTCTAAAAATTACTCAGCTAGTTTTGGGAGAAATGACATAACACAATGTTGTGCAGATTGTCCTGAAGAAAACGCTTTCACTGTGACTATAGCAGATTGTTATGAAAATATAGCAATGGATGGCATATATATATTAGCAAACTATGTTATAAATTGTGCAGGATGGACTAATTCTAGCGGAGTTACTGTTAGTTTAAGAAAAAATGGAATCCAAATAGGAACTATGGTTCCTTATCTTGGAGGACATCGAATTAGATTTTCTACAAATGATTTCTCAGAGATATGTGGAGTTGAATTAGAATTAGTATCAAAAATAGACAATTGCCAAGGTGATCCTACTTGGTACTATAATACGCTAACTATTCCGTGTGAGTTACCTACATGCGAACCTTGTGTAGATTGCGATAATACTAATGAAGCGAATTACAACATAAATGTAAACGAATTGTGTTGGTCTGAAACGGTAGCTGGACTAAGTAAATACGAAGCTGTGATTCCAAATGTTTTCACTTGCGCTGGTAGGATATTAAAAGTAAAATCAATAGTAGTTACATCTTCAACTGGTTGTGCTTACCATACGGCTGTAAGAGATGGAATTTGGTATCTACAAGTAGATAAAAACTGTGCGGATACTAACCCCAACTCTACAATATCATTAAGAATTTGTTGGAATGATTGTGACTAAAAAATAAACGAAATGGCTACAAAATGTATAGATAAGACGCTAGAAGTTCTTACAGAATTTAATAAAAATTGTTGCGGTTGTCCACAGATTGATGGATCATATTACCCATCAAGTAGTCCTTATATATCGTATAGGGTTGATTGGGATGGAATGTTAAATTATTCCCCTACACAATGGATTATACCTATTGAATTTCAGTGTGGCTGCACATCACAATCAATACCAGGAGGAGGCACTACTTTTTCAAACGTTAAATCAAAAGTTCATAATGTTAAAGTTGTTGGGGCGAATCCAGCAAATGTTTCATTTGTTTATTTAAATAATGCTACTCTATTTGGTAATTTCCCTACTTTATGGGGGGGGAATACTTATAGTCGAACACTTGTCACAGGATGGTGCATGGTGGTAGATAAAGACCCTTCAAACGTAATGACAGCTAAATCTTCTGGAATTGGCGGAGTAACCATAGAGGTACAAAAGTGCTCCACAAGCACCCCTTTTTCATTTCAATTATTTACAGAAAATTTCTTTAGTTGGAATTTTAAAAAGAACCACATATCTGGAGGAGCCACTTGTAATTCAACACCACCATCCAATAGTACCCCATTTATAAGAGGTATTACATCTGGGAATATGGTAAATACAAGTACCACTACATTTTATGATGGCACAGTTTTAACTAGCTTACCATTTTGTCTAAAAGACAATACGACATACTTTAGCGCTCCAATTTCTTATAGCAATGGATGTATGTTGTCAAGTATGAATTTTCAGCAAGTATTAAAAACTATTCAATCCATAATAGTAGTAGGCTGTAGTGAACCCATGACTTGGGGAACAGGCGCTGGAGTTTGGTTTACATACAATGGTTCTTTAGGCGCATGGATGATAAATGTCGATAAAAACCCAGGAGGGACATATCACGTAAATCATGTAGCTAACCCATCTTTGCAAACAACTATAGATGTGGAAATAGTATTGCTTGAAGATAGCGATCCATGTAATGTGGCTGATCCTAGTATGGGGTTTAATGGACAAATACGCACCAGTACTCATACGGTATCCACTTTGGCATTAAATGAGTTTTACACGACAAATGTCTGTCCATTTTAATTAATAACGATGAACATTACACACGAAATAAGAAAGATTAAAAATGCTATTTGTTGCATAAACAAGAAACTTCCAGGCTTGGACAAGGTGATATTTTTCTCATATGAAGGAACTAATGATTTACCCCCATTGGCTGTTCCTGGATTGTCAGAAAAGCTATATATAAATATTGATACAGGTGAGTCTTTTATTGCAAATCCTACAGGGTTAGCCCCTTATTATATACCCGTTGCTAAAGATATTATAGAAGCAGATGACTACGCTGAACTACTAACAATTACAGGGTCAACAAGTGTAATTTATGTAACCTTAGACGATAATAAATTATATCGGTGGACAGGTTCTACTTATGTGGAATTGTCATCACAAAGTATAGTTCCTAATGTTCAAACGGTAACGAGTTCTGCAACAGTAACGCCTGTTTATGGAAATGATTTAGTAGTTATAACAGCGCAGGCTGCTGCGTTAGCATTAGCAAATCCAACAGGGGCGTGGGTACAAGGTAGAGACTTAATTATAAGAATTAAGGATAATGGAACTGCAAGAGCAATAACATACGGTACAAAGTATAGGGCGATAGGAGTAATATTGCCGACTACAACAGTAGCTAATAGCGAGGTCTATTTGAGTATAATTTACAATTCAACAAGTGATAAATTTGATGTAATCAGCGTAGCAGCAGAAATACCTATAATAAATAAGGTGGTTTATGGATTTAGTGCATCTAACTACTATCAAGCACCAACTAATGTATTTGGAGGCGTGGTTACTGGAACGAAAAGACTTGTTTTTAGAGTAGAGAGTTTACCTAGTGGAGGTCAAAAGGTTATTATTGGGAAAATTGCTGGGCTTACTGGATGGTATATACGGACAAATGGAGCGGACATAGACGTAGTAATGGATGGAGGAGCTGTTATTAGTTCAGGATTTACGATACTACCAGGTCACGTTAACCAGTCTTTTGTTTTGCATTTTACAAACGACGGAAATACTTTAAAAATGTATATTAATGGATTACAAGTAGGTTCAAATGTTGTATCTACGGGTTCTCCTAATCCGTCAGCAGGTGCATTTTTTACCGTTGGAACTGCTCAACCTTTATTAAGTCTATCTAATCCACATTTGGGGGTATTTAATTACAATGAAACCGCATTGGTACTAACAGACCCCGATATATATGACGATGCCATGTCTATAATAAATCAAACAGGTGGGAAAACGTATGGTGAAATGACTTCATCTATACATAATTTAGTAGCGGATGATTTAACTAATGGTTCTAGCTGGGTTGATAAAATATCAGGAACACTAAATGTATTTGGAACACCTACAATAACTACAATATGATTACATTCGGAACACATTTAGGCAAAATAATATACATAGGGGATAGTATTACAGTGGGAAACAACTCCCTTACAGGTGGATGGAGAAAGCCATTGAATAATTCACTTGAATTAGATTCTGTAGTTTTTAGCTGCGTAGGAAATTATACGACTAATTCGCCTGGAATGACAAAACCTAACCATGTCGGGCTTAGTGGAGATAGAGCCACTTATCATAATTCTGTAGACATAGGGTCTATAATGACTACCTATAGTCCTCAATCGTTTATTTTGGGATTTGGAATGAACGATATTGGAAATGGAGTTGCCCCAACAACCTTTATAAATGCTTATAAGGTTATTATTGACGCTATAAATGCGAATAAATATTGTAGAATATATGTACAGAAAATAATTGTACCAAGTCAATCGCACCCATATACCAATTATTTGGCTAATTATGCAACGGCTAACAATCTAATAGCAGACCTAGTAAATTATTCAAGCAATATTAGGATAATTGAGATAGACAATATATCTTTATCTGATGGAGTACACCCTAATGATGGAGTAAGTGGATATGATAGAATGGCAGAGCAAATAAAAGATAGAATATTAAACTCGAACTGAAAGGCGAGGAATAAAACTCCGAGAGAATAAAACATAAAACAAAATGACTCTAGATAATTTCGATCCATCTTCTTTTGTAAAATCAACATTAATTACTATGTTTGGCTTTCTTTCCCCTATATGGGGACTAGCTTTGTTGGTTGGTTTCGCAGTTCTATCAGATACTGCTTATGCTATATTTGCCGTAGTGAAGAAAAAAGGCTGGAAAGCATATAAAGCAAACACGCTATTCAATATTGCCCCTAAAACATTCTTCTATATGGGGAGTTTATTATTTGCGTTCCTTATTGACAAATACATTATAGATACAAATGTTGTCTTAGGCATTGATTTACTGGTATCTAAAACGATAGCAGTACTTTGGACGTATATAGAAGTAAAATCCATAGATGAAACATCTAAGAAATTAGGCAATCGCTATATCTACGTGATTTTAAAAGAATTAATCAAAAACGTCAAGTCTATAAAAAAAGATGTAGACGACATAAAAGAATAGTAGAATGGTACAATACATTATTCAAGCAAAAATAGACAGCCTAATTGCTGGCGGGATTTGCGCCTATTTAGGACTTAAAGAAAACTTAAGTTCAGTAGAGTACAGCATGAAAGCGCTATTTATAATAGCTATATACGGAGTAGTCGGATTGATTGTCATGGAATCATTAAAATGGGGGAAAGGCAAACTGTTTAGGAATTAGCTTTTTGACAAAACCACATTTTTTTCCATAGAATTTTAGTGCGATACTAGTTATCTTTGTATCGCTATGACCCACGAGGAATTTACTGTACTTTTAATTAAGGCTTTCATTAAAGCCATCACCATTGCTTTGCCTTGGTTATTCGCCACTTTCTTTAAGGGAGGTAAAAATAAAAGCGATGAAGATGATGAATTTTAGGTATATTTGTGATAGGATTTTACAATAAACTATTTGTTTAGTGAAAGTAAAATCTTTAAAATTATATAAAAAGCGATAAAATTTACGAATATAATAAATAATGGAGATCAAAATGATTGAAAATGAAAATAAGCAAACACTTAACTTTATCTGAACTAACTACTAGCCAAACAGCCATAAGGAGAAAAATAGATAATACGCCATCTTCAGAGACCATAATTAATTTAAAATTAATATCTGCAAAAGTATTTGAGCCTCTTAGAAAGAGTTTAGGACAACCAATAAGGATAAGCAGTGGTTATAGAAGTCCTGAATTGAATAGAGTAATAGGGGGTGCTAGAAATTCACAGCATACTACAGGGGAGGCATTAGATTTGCAAGGTATGGGAACTCTGAAAAATAGTCAAATATTCAAGTACATCAATGATAATTTAGAATTTGACCAATTGATTTGGGAGTTTGGAACTAATAAAGAACCAGCCTGGGTGCACGTTAGCTATAAGAAGACAGGCAATAGGAAGCAAGTATTAAAAATAAAATGAAAGGAAAGAGGCTATTTATGGCAATATGTAATATTTTCCGTATATTTGCGCTATGAATATAGGCGAAAAAATTAATATGCTAGAACTTATTTCTGGTGTAAAAAAGGGAGAAAGATCAGGGGTCTTCAAATGCGATTGCGGCAATGAAAAACTCATTTCATTGCATAATGTTTTGTATGGGAGAGTTAAGTCATGCGGTTGCTATCGTAAAATATCTCCATTAAATAGAAAGCATAATCTTTCAAATTCTAAAGAATATAGGACTTGGGCTAAAATGAAAGAAAGGTGCTATAATAAAAATAGCAAAGATTATGTAAATTACGGCGCTAGAGGGATAATAGTTTGCGATGAATGGATAAATAGTTTTGAAACGTTTTTAAAAGATATGGGCAAAAAACCTTCTTGCTCTAGCATTGACAGAATAGATAATAATAAAGGTTACTGTAAATGCAATTGCAAGTGGGCGACAAGAAAAGAGCAAAACAACAACAGAAGAAACAATGTAAAAATTATATACAATAATAAAGAATACACAATTGTTGATTTGTCTATTTTACTAAATCTTAGTTACGACCAAGTAAGATACCTTGGTAAAAATAATTTTACACTAAAAAGTAAACAAGAAAAATCTAAAATAAGCCAAATCGCTACAATAAATAATGGACAAGCCAAGCAGACACAAGTTTTTAAGGATAATACTTTACTTCATACTGCCCCTACTTTATCGGAGGCTTGTAGATTAGTGGGATTAAACCCATCAAGGCATTCTGGCAAGGCATCTATGGTGTGCAGGGGTATTAGAAATCACGTTAAAGGGTTTGTTTTTAAATACGTGACTTAATGTCGAAAGTACAATCTATGGACTCTAAATTAACTTACATAGCATTTTTATTCGCAACGGGAACTCTTGCTTTCATTTATAAAACAGTAAACGGCGGAACAATAGGACTAGATGATTGCCAAAGAATCTTCCCTATAATACATAAAATATTCGTCAAGTGATTTCCCTGGGATTTATAGTCATAGCAGCTATATCAGCGGCAATAATGGATAAAGTTCAATTCCATTTCTACGAATCAATATTTAAAAACTTCCCCAAATTTTGCAATCCAGAAATCTCCTGGAAAAATAAATGCAAAGAAGGCACAACAATCCCTAAATTCTTTGGATCAACTACTTTTTTAGTTTTCACTACAGATTTATGGCACCTAGCTAAATTCATAGCTATCATATCGTTTATACTGGCTATTGTATTTTATAAAGTACAATTCTCTCTAGGAATGGATTTCACTATTTTATTCACCGTTTATTCGGGAATATTCGAATTATTTTATTCTCAACTTTTAATAAAAAAATAAATGAACACAGTTTTAGGCAAAATCGCTAGTGTAGCGATAGTATTGACAATTTTAGCAATCTTAATTTACTTCTTCTACGGAGTAGTTTTATCGCTTTTCGAATACCCTTCTCTTTTGACTATTGGGGGAGCAATATTCGGTGTGGCCGCTGCTGCATTCTTCGTTTGGGGCGTGTTTTTCAGAAAGTGAATTCAGTTAAATCTTGTTAAATATCGCTAAAGTGTTTGATTTTTAGCACTTTTTGATTATATTTGCAGCTCAACTAAACATTGTTAAATGAAAAAGAACAAAGGCGGAAGTAAGCAATCTTACAAAGTAGGCATAGTCTCCGAGTATATCGAAAAATTCCCACAAGCCACTACGGCAGCAATATCGAGAATGGTTCATAATGAAAACACAGTAGACTTCCCCACCTATAATTCTGCACTATGTATGGTTAGATATTATAGAGATGGTAGAGATGGGAAACAAGAAAGAGTGAGGAGCGAAGAGCAGGCAAAGGAAGCTCGCAGAAGATTTGCTATACCTGAGTCTGACTATGTTGAATTAGATCCGTATCTCATTCCAAAAGGTCAAAACAAAATACTATATCTCACAGACATTCATATCCCTTATCACGATGTAGATGCCGTGGAAATAGCGCTAGAATATGGGTATAAGCACGGCGTAAACACCCTATACTTGAATGGCGATATAATGGATTGCTATCAAGTATCTAGGTGGGTTAAAGATAGAAGACTGAGGGATATGGGGGGCGAACTAGAGATGACAAGAGTGTTCCTCAAAATGATAAAAAAAGAATTTGATTGTCCTATTTATTATAAGATGGGAAATCACGAAGATAGATGGGAAAATTTCCTAAAAATGTCAGCCCCAGAATTGCTAGGAATATCTGAGTTCGAATTAGCTACATTGCTTAGATTTGGAGAGCTAGGGATTATAGAAATAAGCAGCAAGAGAATAGCGAAGGCTGGAAAATTAAATCTAATGCATGGGCACGAATTTGGGCATAGCGTTTTTAGCCCAGTAAACCCAGCTAGAGGACTCTACATGAGAGCCAAGGAAAACTCCATTATAGGACACCATCATCAAACATCGGAACATTCGGAAAAAAATCTTACAGGGGATGTGGTTACTACTTGGTCTGTAGGTGCGCTTTGCGGTATGCGGCCAGAATACTATCCATACAATAAATGGAACCTAGGATTTGCAATCATAGAGACTTCCGATAACGGAGATTTCGAAGTTAATAACAAGCGAATTATAGAAGGCAAAGTAAGATAATCAATGAAAGACATTCTTTTACTATTCCGCCTCCTCAAAACACTAAAAGATGACATCTATAAAATGATTGACGAAAACCCAGAAATGACAAATATGGAATTGGCAGAATATATTTTCGGGAGAATAGATGATTTTAAAAAATTACAATAATGGCAAAAAGCATAACTTTAGACAGAAATGGGATTCCTCACGTTTTTGAATTCTTCATCGGAGATACTGTTTACTTGAAGACAGATGCAGATCAAAAGCCTAGAATGATAACAGGCTATACATTGAGACCAAATGGCGCCGTGTCATATATGTTGACTTGTGGGGAATTCGAATATTCGCACTATGGCGTAGAAGTAAGTGCAGAAAGAGACATCCTAATCGTAACAACAAACTAAAAAATATATGAAAAACCAAATTTCGATCATTTTAATTTTACTCCTTTTATCTGGATGCTATACAGTAAATAAGGCCAGCAAGCAAGTAATTAAAGCCCACGTCACATACCCTCAAATTACAGCTAAATATTGCTCAGAATTCTACCCCACGCATGATAGCGTAATATTTACGAAAGAATTTATAAAGGGGGAGACAGTTACTGAAGTAGATAGTTTTTGGGTAGATTGCGATAGTATAGTGAAAAATAATCCAGGAGCACTATCAAACACTAAGGTTCCTTGCCCTCCATCGAAGAATAGTTTTAGAGTGGACACAGTTTATGATTCCAAAGAAATAATTCGGGAAAACACAGCTAGGGTAGCTAATTTTGAATTTCAAATAAAGGAGAAAGATGCTACTATCATAAAGCAAGGGGAAGATATTTCTTTTTACAAAAAGTTTATGTGGACTTTCTTTGGATTACTCGCAGTGAATGCTATTTTATTTATATTGAAGGTTAAGAAAATTCTCCCTTTCTGATGGAATTAAACAATCCAGAATATCGCAAACCTCCGCTAAGAGACTCCTTAGAAATATCTATCAAAAGATGGGCTAGCGGATCTGAATTATTGGCGGATATAGCCGCTTTAGCTTTGAAGTATGGAGCGGAATATAAAATTAATGATTATTTTGGAGACAAGTCGACATTGTTATCTTTCGATGAAACTTACGATCTACTAGAACTAAAGGATGTAAAGGCTAAATACATAAAACAAATTCACCAGGCAAACGTATTGGCCAATATTTTAGTGCTAATGTTTGATGAAATTCAAGAGAAACAAGGGATAAACATCCTCGATAGCATTTCGTTTTTTACAATGGCAGATGAAATAATCATTGAGGGTTAAATCAAGTTTATGTCAACCGAAATATTAAAAACTATTGAGCTAATAAGAGACTCATTTAATGGTTCGGTAGAAGTTTACGCTTTAGGCTCCTGTATTAAGTTGTGCATGATTTTAAAGCATTTGTATCCAAAAGGCAAAATACTTTACAATTGCGATCATGCTATATTTGAATATGATGGCAATTGCTATGACATTAATGGACTTGCAGTAAATAGTGAAAACCACATTCCAATTGAGGAATACGGAATATTAAAATGTTACGAATTAATGAATCTAAAAGCTACTGCTTCTTTGGTACAATAACCAATTCGTTAGATAAGATAAATTCTTCCCCTTCCAGGGAATTTACGAATTCCTTTATTTCATAATACAATGGCGTAGGCGTGAGTTGGAATATTTTGCCTATTGATTTAAAGCTAGAATACAAAGCTATCGGCAATTCTTCTTCAGACTTACAACACTTCGACAAAACTCCGTAAATAGTATTGTTGACATCTTTTGATTTAACAACATTCGGATCATGTCTTTTCAAATACCCATTACTTAAACAATATTCGTAAGCCAAAACTGCATCATCTCCATTATAAATTAAGTTTGCTAAAAACTCCTGGGTGCCAAAACCTATAGCCGATTTAACTCCCCCTACATAATTATCCGTTTTTTTATAGTTCTCATATAGGGACTTAATGATATACCTGTACAAATCTAACTTTGTGGCCGAACTTTCATCTATGTAAAGAAGGGGAATCTTAAAAGTCCTAAAGCTATTCAGCATCGGCAGTTTCTTCTTTTTCGTTTGCTTTTTTCAATAATTCTGGCTTATTCTCCAACATATCAGCGTAGAGAAATGTGACATTTTCTCCATCTATAATATATAAATCAGACCCACACTTTGCGCTAGGCTCTAAAAAGCTATTTATGACATCGTATTCTATCTGAGCAGTATGCCATAAAGCTCCGTGCCATTTTTTATCTTCCTTGGGAATACTCTGATTGGTGACGTATCCTTGGCACATCTTGATAATGTTAGCCAACTCATCTCTCTTATTTGATAATCTTACTTGCAAATCTTCCACTCTTTATTAGTTTTAATCGTTTTTCAAAATCTATTCCATCTATCCCCTCTAGCTCTCCCCACCACTTAACTATCAGCTTCCTTATATCTTTCTTCTTTGAAGCATAATATGCCCGATAATTCCCTATTTTGTTTTCCTTGGCATCTGAATATAGAGCCAAATCTCTCAGATACTCTTGTATTTTCAGCGCCGACTTCGTGTTTGTTATTTTAAAATCAACATCTTGTAGTAAGTTTATTGATTTCAATTGGGTAGCTAAACTAACCTCTTGCTCATAATGAAGAAGCATTGTTAAATATGCAAATCCTTCGTCTAATATTATTTTCGATCTATTGAATCCTAGCGCCTCTGCGTAATTGCAATACATATAGACAATTTCCCTTAAATTTACCGGGGCATTGAATACATTTACGGGCAACTCTCCAATGAATTTCTTTCTATTTTTGTCATCTATTTTCCCTATATTAGCTACGTGTTTCCCGTTTCTATAGGTTTTAAGGGCGAATTGGAATTTCCATTTGTTCGCCCTATTCCTCTTTGGTTTAGTATTTTGGAGCTTTGCTCGTTTTAAGGTTCTTTGATTCACTTAAAGTGTTGTAAATCAATAATTTAGAATGGCAAATCTGTATCGTCATCGTCTTGATTTGCAGCAACTTCTGATTCTTTATTTTTTGCTTTTTCTTCCATAGCTTCTGCATGAGATTTTCCTGCTCCATTACTTTTAGGTGCTGGCGCATCATCTGTTTTAGCTATTTTCCAGCCATTGATAGAAGGGAAATATTTGTCATTCCACATTGTGCCGCCAACATTTATAGCCACGACCACTTCATCTCCTTCGGAATATCCGTCCAACATATCCACATCATCTTGTGTGAACTCTATCGGAATGAGATTTTTATATTTAGCTTCAGTTCTTACTACTAATAGTCTTTTTCTAAAGCCTTTTTCGCCTATTAATTCTGTTTCTTTTATTAAATGAATTGCGCCTTTAATTTCCATTTTTATATGTTTTTAATTGTTGAATTATCTTTTTCCGTTTGGGATTACAGAATTTCCTGGCTTTCTCTGCTCCATTACTTTCTTCTCGATCAAAGCAAATTGATTATTAATGTCCACTTTTATCTTATCAAGAACATCTTTCTCTATCACTTCATTATGAATGTTTTCCACTCTTTCGTTAGCTTCAGTTAAAAGTTCAAGATATGTCTTGGGGTCAACATTTAATTGCTGAGGAGTAAGTCCACTAACTAATTCCCATATAAATCTAACATTATGGCAATTTAATTCGCCATCAGATAGTTCTTTATAGTCGGATCTTCCAAGTCCCTTTAAACTCGTGCCAGAATAATGCTCTAACACTTGATTGACAGACATAGAAGGAAGACATTTAAAAATATCTTTTTCCTTATACGGAATTTCTTTCAATAGTGGGGTGATTTTTGCTTGAAGCTCTTGTTCAAACAATTGTTCTCTTGTCATTTGGGGTTGCTGATTGTACTGCATTTTATTTATTTAAAGTTATGATTTTATTACATTTACTATGTTTCTGTACTATTTTGTTACGATTTTATTACATTTTATTTTCTATTCCCATTTTGCATCTTAGTTATCTCGCCATGACACTCCTTGCATATTGCTTCTACTTTTTCAATATCGCTAACAAATAGTCTTTCGTAAAATACTTGAATATCATCGAAGTCTTTCAAACTCCCCACTTGCTCAATGTGGTTAACTTCTATATTTTTCTTCAAGTGAAGTTTTTGACATTTATAGCAATAGTATTTGTTCCCAGACTTAATTCTTGCCAACACTTCTTTACGAATAGGGTCATGCCACATCCATAATCTTCGCAAATAAGAACGAATACCGCTAAAGAATTCCGATCTAGTTTTTGTGCCATTACAGAAGTCTCTCACCACTCTAGTAGATGCTTTTCGTTTAGTTTTCTTTGCCATTGCTTAATTCTTCTAAAATCCTAAATTCCTTTCTCCCCGTTTCCACAACTAAATGCTTGAACTTATTGAATTGTACCAATATTTTATCAAGTGCAGGGAAATCTTCTAGCCAATTTTTATCATTAGCATTATCATCAAACATATAGTGACAATTTTGATCGCCACCTAAAACAGAGGCACAAAGATAAACAGCATTATCTAAATTTGATTTTACGCTTTTAAAAAATTGCTTAGGCAAAACATGTGCCACGTGAAAATGCGATGCCTGTATTCTTCCCTTACAATTAATGCAATAAGGATTTTTCTCTATCTGAGATATGTGATAGGCAAAATAAGGATTAAGTTCGTTTGATTTTGGTAAGCTGGACTTTTTCTTGTCGCTAACTTTTTTAATAGAGGAAGCATCTTCAATAGAGCTACATAACTTGCAGCGACCCCTACTCCATAAATACTGAGGAGTATTGCAATTTTTGCAAATCTTCTTTTTAGCCTGTAACACTTACCTATTTTCTTTTTCATTGCAAAGATAGTAAAAATAAAACAAATAGAGGAAAGCAAAAAATTAGAAAGCATCTTCATCTCCTAGAAACGATTTTTCGAATTCTGGGGTAGATGTTATTGCTTTATAGTTACTGGCTGGGGGAATTAGCGAAATAACTTCATTTTTAAAGTCATCTATTTTCATTATCTCTCCTGTAAATCTAGCTTTTGCTACCCCTGTCGCTCCATTTCTATTTTTAGCTACTATGAACTCGATTATCCCTTTCAGTGAGTTGCCTTCTTCGTCTTTCGCTTCCTTGTCATAATATTCTGCCCTATAAGCAAACATAACAACATCTGCATCCATTTCTATACTTCCCCCCTCCCTAAGATCCGACAGCATTGGTCTTTTGTCTGTTCTAGTTTCCACGGCACGAGACAATTGCGCTAGAGCTATTACTGGAATGTCCATCTCTTTAGCTATAATTTTAAGCCCCTTAGATATTTGAGCTATCTCTTGCTCTCTATTACCTCTCTTTTCATTTGACATAAGCAATTGTAGGTAATCTATAACTACGAGCTTCAAGTCATTTGTGCGCTTTATTTTCCTTATTTTCCTTTTCAGTGTATTTAGCGTCATAGAGTGACTATCATCTATTATGATTCTCTCGAAAACACTTCTTGAGCTTATTAGCTTGTTGAAATCAGCATCAGACATAATTCCTCTTTCAATACTACTATAGTGTATTTTAGATTGAGAAGACATTAACCTGAACATAATTTGCTGACTTGGCATCTCCAATGAGAAAAATGCAGAAACTCCATTGTTAGCTACCAATTGATTAAGTGCAGCCACGGTTTTACCCATAGATGTTCTTCCTGCTAAAATAATCAAATCGCCATTTCTCCACCCCCCAGTTATCTCGTTTAACTCAGATATTCCAGTATTCAATCCATGCATTCCGTCTTTTGGATTAGCCTTCAATTCGGCCACATACTCTAAGCACTCATCAAATAACTCTACCCCATCCCTTGGGTCAATAACCGAATCGCTAAACAATCCTGATACTTGATTTTCTATCCTATCAATTACATCGAACACATCTTTAGTCGGAGTGTAGGCATCTTTTATAGTTTCGTGAGATAGTCTTATTAATTCCCTTTGAATATATTTTTGAGCGACAATCCTACAGTGAAATTCAAGATTAGCGCTACTGACTACCGTATTTGTCAATTCAATTAAATATTGAACTCCGCCAGCTAATTCTAAGCTTCCATCCCTAGAGAGTTGTTCGCCGATAATAGATAAGTCTATTGGTTCTAATCTGTCTGCTATTTTTATAGCTGCCTCAAATATCTTTTGATGCGATGGTAGATAAAACGACTCTGGCTTCAATATTTCCGTAGCGACATCAATGCCATCTTTATCAATAATAATGGCGGCAAGAACAGCCTTCTCCATATCCACACTTTGCGGAGCTTTTCTACCTAAATCTACTTCATCTATTCTTTTAGCTAGTAAATTTAAGGGCTGTTTTTTGTATAATTCTGGCTTGTCTATCATTTTAATACAGTTCTTTTAGATTCTCCTGAACATTCAATTGGCTTGCATTTCGATTTAATTCTCTCAAATAAATGGAAAGATTCATAATGTAAAAGCGCTCCTTTTTTTGACAAATTTGTAGCTATCACTACTTTCCAGTTATTCCTATCAGCTATTTCCATAACTGTCTCCATTGGTCTAATCTTAGTTCCAAAATCATTTATTAACTTACTCTCCCTTCCCATTTCGTCTATTATGAGAATGATTCTACCTTCTATTTTGCGAAGTTCGTTTATCTTATCGACATCTAAATCCGTGCAATTTAGTATGTAAAATTTCTTAGCGGGGCTAATGTAGTTTTCTAGTAATATTGGGTAAATCTTAGTGACGGCGAGCGTTTTCCCCATCCCATTATTGCGCTTCCCTTCTTCTGAATAAAGAATAAGTCCATCCCCTTTATCATCGGAAAGCCATTCAATTATTTCATCATAAAACGGGAACCACTGAAATTCTCCAATAGTTTCGTCAATTTGTTTAGCGATAGCAATAAATAAAGGCTTAATATCTTCTGGATTACCAAATTTTATCACTTGCTTTTGAACTACATTTACTCCCGTGGGAATAATAAAATCTAATTTATTTTCAACCATGCAACATTTTATTTATTTCTTCTTGAGATAATCCATCTACTTGTCTTTTGTTTTGACTTGAAACTGATCCACATTTCGACAAAAATACGTCAATATATTTAACTTTATCTCTATTAACATTATTCAGCTTAGATAGCGATAAGAAATTGTTGCCCCAAAAGCTATCGTTTCTAGCCCATTTTACGGCTTTTATTATATTTTCCTTAGATTCATTTTTAAGAGCCTTAGATAAATCTTTCAGCGTGCTTCCATTTATGTATTTTGAATCAAAGAGACTTTTAACTTCATTCAAAACATATTCGGCATCTGGATGAATATCTTCTTTTACTTTTTCTTTTTTAGGGATAGGTTTTTGCTCAGAAAGAACAATCCATTTATCTGAATTAAACCTAGCAACTACATTGAAAGATTCCTTTATAATGTCATCCATTTCAGATACAGTTAATATCAATCCGTACTCTTGATTTAAGTGATTAAATAATCCTTGGTAACAATCTGCTATTTCTGCTTTTATTTCCATTTTGTTGATTTTATTTTGCAAAGATATATACAGTAAGCTATAATTGTGTGTTAATAAAAATCAAAAGAAGTGTTTTGGCATTTTTTTTATTTTTAGAGCGTAGAGAGGACTCTATACTGGAAAGGGAATTTTTAAATATAGTCTTAAATTAAGAATTTTAAGAAAAAATCAAAAAAAACCAGTTTCCTGTAATGGCAAAAAGCAACTTTCACCCAAGCAAATAGAGCACTCCCGTACATACGTTCTATTGAAAGCATTTGCATCCCTATCCAGCACCTGTTGTCAGTCCTACGACAGAGCAGGTTTTATAAGTGCAAAAGAGGTATCTTATCAATAGTCTCTAATTACTTCTCATTTCATTTTAGTTTCTTACTTTTTTGCCTTTCGGACGGTATATTTTTTATACTAGATAAATAACTAGACAGCATTTTTATTCAGTATGCTTAGAACTTAGTAAGGCTTAAAATGAAAAAAGCCACAACAAGTAGGATTTGCTATGGCTTTTTTACTATGATAAATGCCTATCATGGCAGAAAATCTAATATAATGCTATAATTTATCCTACAAATTACGTTGCAAATATAACAATTATTTTTTTAATGTAAAGTTTTTTTTATTTTCCTCTACCGTCCCCATCGACATACATTACTTTCACTACTTCTTTAATTTCATTTTTATCACCATAATCTATAATAGCAAAAGTATCGTATTCTCCTTTCTCATTAACTTTCCCAGTCCACCCTTCTTCTGTGGGATAAATTTGATAGCCATACTCAAAGCATAAAGCATCTATTTTATCTAGAAATTCGTCCATTTTGGGACTGATAGTGCCATTCATTTAATTGAAATTTTAATGCAAATGTACTGAAAAACAGATGGCAAAAAGTTAATAATTGCTAAAACGCAAAAAAGCGAAACCATTAAGATTTCGCTTTTAAAGCATAACGCCAAGGACTCGAACCTTGAACCTTTGGTTTTGGAGACCAACGCTCTACCAATTGAGCTAACGTCACATCTAAATCCCGAACTGGTTCGCCTATGTTTAACATGGAGTTAATTTGAGAGACGTTTCGGGAATTATCGAAGGCAAAGATAATTATTTTTTATCAAATACTCTATAAAAAGGATTTCTCCATATCTTATAGTAAAGGATAAAGTTTAGATTCCTTCGAACCTTGTCATACCAAGGTTCGTTGTTTAATTTGTCAAGAATTTTCTCTATGGTTGGGTTTCTTTTTCTACATGTATTGTCGAGTTTCATTCTAAGATTATCTCTATCTTCTTCTGACATTAGCGTGTCATCTACCATAAAGCTTCCTATATTCTTCAATCTATATAATTTTTAAGTTTATAACTCATTGCCTTTGCTCCAAATTCGCTCCAAAAATATTGCTTCACTGGCTTTCCGTTAAATTCATTTTGCACCTCTACATAATATTCGGGGTCAAGAAAAAAGAATTTTCCTTTATGTCTAATTCCAATATTCTCCGATACAGCAATATCATGTAATTCTCTGGTAGAAATTTCAAGATTTTCGGCTAATTCTTTTGAAGTGTATTTTATTGTTGTAATTGTATTGATTTCCATGAAGTTTGAAAATATAGGCAAAGATAATAAATTTGCTGTAAAAATTATAGTAAAACAAACATTTTAGCTACTATTTAATAATTTTTAACTATTTTTGTGGCAAACAAACTATATGGCATTCGACACTAGGCTTTTAAGGCTAAAAAATCCCGCTTATGGCAATATGTGGGGGATAAATAATCAAAACATTCAAGTTCCAGAAGGAGACTTAGCTTCTCAATATCAAACATATATGCCTCCTATAAATTTTGCTCCACAATCATTTGATCCGAATGTAGATGATATTTCTGTAGATGGCATTACTCCTACTAAAAAAACATACAACCCTTACGCTAGCGATGTTCCGCCAACATTGAGCGAACTTGAAAGGCAAATGCAGTTACCTGGCAAAAACGAACCTGTCATTAGAGATAATCGTGCAGAAATAGCTCAAATGAAATCCGAACAGGACGCCTACAATAAAATGATGATGGAAGACTACCTAAACAAGCAAGTTTTCGGAACGGGAAGTCAAGTGACGGGAACTATGCCTTATTATGCGGATAGATTGGGAAGAGGAATACAGAGTGGGAATGTTGGACAAGCAATAGGCGGTGGATTGGGATTTTTGTTACAAGGCGCAAAGTCTGCATTTGCAGGAGCAGGACAACAAAAAACAGAAGATTTTCTCAAAGATGAAGGGCAGCAAAAAATGAGAGAATATATGAAAGCAGGAAAAGGTAGAGAGTCGCTTTATAATAATTTTGCAATGGGTTATTCTGGCAATTTTGCAGAAGGAGGCGAAATGCCAATGGAAGAACAAATGCCAACGGAACAAAAAATCCCTCAAGAACAAATACCTCAAGGAGAAGATGTAATATTCGCTTATTTTGAAGCTAATCAATTCAATGAGCAGCAAGCTCAAGAATTTATGCAATATTTCCAAAGCCTAGCTCCCGAAGAACAACAAGCAGCTATTCAAGAAATGGCAGCAGCATTATCCCCACAACAAGGAGAGCAGCCAGAGCAAGAAGAAATGGAAGAAGAAAAAGAAGAGCCAACAATATTAGATGGCAAAACAATGTCTGAATCTACAAAAGTAGTGAGAAAGGGAAAGAAAGACTTCTTGCAAATAATTCAAGAAACTCCAATTTCTAAAAAAGAAGCGAAGGATTTCCGCAAATTTATGTAAATTTGTACGATGAAAAATAAGTTATTTACCCCAATAATAGCCCTTTACTTAACTGTAAAAAAAGCAATTAGAGAATACGAAAGTCATAAAGACGAAATAAGCCCCGCTTTAGCTATTGATTTTCTACTAGGAACTTACAGATACGAAGTGTACTACATGAATCCTTGGTGGTTGAGAGATTGTGTTGTCGATCAATTTGAAGCAAGAATAGCAAGTATGAATCCTAAATGCTATACAGATGGACAGTGCGTGATGTGCGGATGTCAAACGACAGCTTTGCAAATGGCTAAAAAGTCTTGTAATGCCCCTTGTTATCCTCCATTAATGGGAAGAAAAGAATGGGAGGCATTTAAAAATAATGGAGGCGGAGAAATAGATGGAGTAAAATGGAAATATTTCAGCAAATCACATACATTTTTAAAATTAAATTAAAAAAAGAAAATGACTAAGGATTGGAGTGAATTAAGAATAGACAAGGGCAGAGTAAAACAGGGGACTCCCTTAAATTATGTATTTGAATACAAAGGCACAAAAACAATAACAGACGCAAAAGGTCATTGTAGTTGCACTGTCGCAAGAGTTAGCGGAAAAAATATATTGGTAACATTAAATACTGTCTTATCTCATCATTTAGAAGAGCAAGAGTACAGTAAAGGACTCACTGTTTATTTCGGAGATGGAACAACGCAGGAATTAAGAGTGCTGGCAACCGTAACTAAATAATGCCAACTATAAAAGAAGACGACTCGGTACGTCCAGGAGAAATTGAGCAAGGGAAGCATTTATCTCTAATAACAACAGATGTAAATGTCGCTCAATTATTTTTAGATGTATCGAAAGAGTTAAAATTAACTGCTTGCAGTAATCAAGATTGCACTTTAAGATTTAGGTGCGCAAAATTTGTGATAAATTTCCCCGATGCATTAGTCTCTGAAATTTTCCCAATAGAAAGAAATGAAGAAGGATGTGGCTGGTATCAACCATTAAATCCAAAAGATGGAAAGTAAAAAACAAGAAACAAAATTAGCTTTAGAGGAATTAATTCGAGGCATTAGAAAGCCCAATGCTACTCATTCTACCAAAAATGCAGAGGTAGAAGGGCAGGAGCATGGGAAAGATGCCATGGGAAACGTCAATAAATTCGTAGGTAAAAAGCACGAAGATGGCGGAATGCCTATGCAATTAGAAGATGGGGAGAAAATCTTATCAGACAATCAAAAGCCTAAAAAAGACTACGCAAAACTCCTTGAAGAAAAATATAAAGTGAAAGTTGCCCCAAAAGACACATACGCTAGTATCCTTGATAAAATTAATTCAAAAATAGGATTTAAGAAAATAGAGGACGAGCAGTTGAAAATAGCTAATAAGCTAGAAAAGAACGACAAAGTAAAAGACGAAAATACCAAAATGCTAAATGAGCAAGCCTATCAGAAAAGACTTGGCGATCTAGAGATGATAAAAGAGTTCAAGAACGAGAAAAAAGAAGAGGCTTTTGATGATTTGTATGCTATGCAAGAGGATGGCAAAATAGAAAACGGAGAATATATTGATGAGGAATCGGGTGTTGAGGTGAAATTTGAGAATGGAGGAATGATGTTTAAAAAAGGACATTTGCCCTTACTTACTAGAGTTAAATTATCTAATGGCTATCGAACTCAAGAAGAAGTAAATAATCATTTCTCTAATAAATTTAAGAGCGGAGGAATGAAAAAGAAATCAGTTGAATATTTTCAAGCAGGTGGAAAGAAATCTCCTACACAGATATTCAATGAATTTGCGAGAAAGTATAACGTAGAACTAGAAGGAACATCGAATAGACTTGTATATACAGATGGGACTCTACAATACTCTAAAAATGGCGCTTCTTATGTTATCTACCCAAATGGCAGATATATGGTTACAAATAAAGAAGGTAGAAAAACAATGGGAACAGCAACCGCAGGGGAAGATATTGTGGACGACGATAAAACAACATATTCAAAATTTGGTGAAAAAGGGTGGTTTGATGATCCGGAATATCTACAAAAAGTTAATAAAAAAAATACAACAACAAAATCGCCTGTAAAAATTACAACACAAACACCCGCCACTCAAACTGAAATTGCAAAAAACATGGCAAAAGCAGAAAGCGGTGTTCGTACTACTTTAGATGGAAGTAGAAAAGATGAGAAATTGGCAGAGCAAACTGAGTTTTTACAAAAGTGGAGCGACAAACTAAGAGCGAATAAGTATGGGCAAATAGAGCACCCTACACAACACATCACTACCAAAGGGGAAGCAAACTTATATAATTTAACTCCAGATGATTATCAGTCAAGAATTGCTGAGTATTATCAGTTGTTTCCAGAATTAGCAGCAAAGCATTTTCCAGTAGTAAAAGGTAAAGATGGGAAAGAGCAATATAAAAAGTTATCCAATAGTGAAACAAAGGCGTTTCAAGAAGATTATGATAAATATGCTAAACAGGCTATTAAAAAATATGGATTATCAGCAGATGAAGAAGCTGCTGGACTTTCAAATATTGCATTTAATCCTGCCTTAAAGCAAGGAGAGTCTGCTAGAACTTATGATGGGAAAATGGGGTTATTTACTTCTAGTAGAAGCGGATTTCAAGCCCCTATATTGCCTAAAGAAAAAATAGCAGCACTTAATAAGGCTGGCATATATCACATTTCATCGGCCACAAAAGATACTAACAAACTATTTGAATTAGGATTGTCGGTTTCAGATGTAGCTAAACTGAAAGAAGAAAAAGCTAAGTTTGGAGATTACTATATGTTACCTACAGATTCGGCTCCCGCAACTAGCGCTCCCGTAGCTCCAGCTGTTACGCCAGTAGTCCAAGCCGATACACCTACATCAAACGATGAAATTCCCCTACCAAACAGGTTGAATAATCCACGATACACCATTCCTGTTCAGCATACTCCGCCCCCTACAAGTTTAAAACTACCAATGTTAATCACTCCACAAGTGAGAGACCAAACATTCGTAAAAATATCCCCCGAACAAGCTATAAGAGAAAATCA
>ERZ650304.454-NODE-454-length-21609-cov-24.080495_pt1 | contig 21609 bp, 15 predicted proteins | sample MGYA00376240_ERZ650304 | MGnify/ENA primary metagenome ERZ650304 (study PRJEB26733, sample SAMN07839271) | wastewater metagenome | biome: small river; feature: stream; material: water | place: USA: North Carolina | collected 2016-03-01 ... | reverse complement strand
CTGATGGAACTGGACAGGGAAATGCAGAAACTACCACTACCGTTTTAAGTAAAGAGCAACAGTTAAAAAACGACAAGCACGACAGATTGGTTGGCTTAATGCATGAATACAATTCTACTCCGACAAACAAGAAAACAAGAAAGTCAGAAATACGTCAGAGTATAAACAAACTTGCATCTGATTTAGGATATACCGTTAAAGGTAAAATTGGTGACAAGATTGATGTTTTAAATGCCAAAGGAAAGGTAATTAGAAAGATAAATATTACATCTGATGAAGTTACAGTAACTCCCGAAGTAGCTGAAAAAACAAAGGAACTTGCACAAGGTTGGTTTGAGTGGAATGGAAATGAATTAGATTACCATATTGACGCAGCGCAATTAGGATTAACGTGGCAAGAAATAAGACGAGCAAAAGCGGATATTGACGCGGGTAAAACAGAATCTACAAATATTAATCGTGTAGCCAATGCAATAAACGAGTACGGTAACATGGAATCATTGCCACTTGTACGTGGTTTTGGTGGTAACTATGAGAGAATTGATATAACCGGCGAAGATTTATTTTGGGCGCAGAAGGTAAACGAAGGTGCAGAATTATTGTCAGAGTACGAGAATATAGAAGCGGATAGAGAACAGGCATTAAAAGAAATAACAGAAACCGATGAAAAAGAATTTGAGCAGTATTCAGATTTATATGCTAAATTTGTAAATGAAGATGGTTTAATTAATTGGGAAGAAGCATTAAAATATAATCAAGATGATAAAACAACCACAGACAAAGGCGGGGAAAGGCAAGGTAGTAGCAACGATATTGGCGATGGCGAAAATAGCCAACAAGTCGAAAAAGAAAAGCGACTTACCAAAACAGAACAAGCAAGATTAGATATTGAGAATATCCGCAAAGAAATAAAGGATAACTCCGCAGATGATTTTAATTTATTTGCAGTCTTTGACCCGAAAAGAGAAGCACAAAGACAATACAACTCACACGTACTATTAGTTAAATTAGTTAAGGCATACATAAACTTAGGTGTTGCAAGTATTAATGATATTGCAACCAAGATTGGAATAAGTATCAAAAATCTTAGAAACGCATTTGACGAAGCAACAGGAAAAAAATCATACACATTAGATGATATGCTTGACGCAACAAATCATGTAGATTTAAAGGAGATAAAAGATGCGATTGTAGAAGGAGATAAGAAAGCAATAAACGAAGCGTATATATTAGCACAAGCATATTTAGAAGCAACAGACTTTGAATACAATACAGAAGCAAGGGATGAATTTATAGAAAAGGTAAGAAACAACCCATTAAGCAAAGCTATATTTACAGAAACACAACTTGAAAAGATTTATGACGGACAAGTATTATCAAGCGTTGATAAAATACGGATAAAGTATAAAATGCTTATCTACGATATTAAAAACAACAACAGACTTAGTAAGCAACAGATTCAGCAGAAACAACAAGAAATGGCTGATGATATTAAAGGGCTTATAAATAATAACCTTAAATCTATAACAGGTAAACAGGCTGAAAAATTTATAAACTTAGCAAATAAAGCGGTTACAAATAACAGTCCTGCATATTTAGCAAGAATCATAAACCAAATAGCAAACTTAGCAGACCAACGTACTTACCAAAAGGCAAAGACATTATACGAAATAATAAAAGCGCGTTCAAAACGTAAGGGTGGTGTGCAATCAGGTAAACTCACGGGAGTATTACAAGACTTTGCTACCATAAATCCACTTGATGTTTCAGATATTGCAAAGTACGTGGAACTGGCAGAGAAAGTTAAACAAGCGTCAAATGTCGTAAAACAACCAACAGATGCAGATAGCGATTTGGTGTACGATGAAGTACAGGCATACGTGAAAGCACAACAAGACGAGATAAACAGTAACGCTATTAACGATACCTTAGAAGATGATGCAATGACATTCTTTACGGTATTGGATAATAAGACAAAAGCTAAATTCGGTGACGATAAAACATTCGATGATTTAAACGAACCGCAACAGCGTGAAGTATTTGCATCTATCACAAAAGACGATATTAAGAAGTACGGATTGACTAATGAGGAACGTGATATGGTTGAAGCGTTTAAAGAAATCAAGACAGAACAGAAACGCCAGGACTTCATTACCGCAACATACAATAAAATTGGTGAACTTAAAGACCTATTGGCAAATTCAGTTGGTGTAATTACACAGTCACCGGCAGAGAAAGAAATAACCGATACTTTATTAAACGTGAAGTTAGATGATATGACTGCTACTGAAATGGCAAGGGTATTGAAGCTGATTAACGGCATTACGCAGAACAACGATTATAGCGGTGGTGGTGCGTTTGTAGCACAACAGAAATCGGTTGAAGTAAATTCAAAGATGAATACGCTTAAATCGGAAATCGGTGAATTTAGAAAGCTGTCAGAGGGTGGAAGTAAATTCAGAAACTTTCAGCAAATATCTGTTGCAATGGCAAAAGGTAAAAAACTTGGTGCTAAGTTAATGGAAGCATCGGGTATAAACAATCTAATGCGTGGTATTGCAAAAACAAAAACATATTCACATAATCTTCAAAAGGCATTTAAGGCAGAGAAGTTTAAATCTTCCGTATTTGAGCCGATTAGTCAGATGCGACAAAGCATATACGCAGCAGTTATTCAAACAAAAATCGGTGACGATATTAATGAAGCGGAACATATTGCACGATGGAAAAGTATAATTGAAAAGAACATTGAGAACCTTCGCACTATAAACAAGGAAGGATATAAGGAACAAGCTGACCTGTTACAAAAAGCATTAGATGAAGTTATTGGCGACAGACAACAACTAAAAGATATTGCCGATAATATGTCTAAGATAGATTCAGAAGGCAAACGAGTAGTCCAATTCTTTACTGATAATCATGCAGAGCAAAAACCACGTTTCCGTGAGAACTCATTACTGTTTCATAATAAAGAAATTGAAGAATATAATTCGTACACTAAATTATCCATTACAAGTTTAACCGGTGATACGGTACGTGATACTGGCGAGAAGTTAATGAATGATGCACGTAGCACAGGAATAACAAAGAAGAAGTCAAAGTCAATGATTGACCGTGCAAACTATGAATCATTAAACGATAACACAGGACTTGATTTTAATTTCATTAATAAGCAGATGAAGGCACTCGGAGATAACGAGTACGACATAAATACATCTGCGGATATAACCACACTTGCAAATGCCTTTAATTCTGACAACAAACAATTAAGAGAATTACTCGGTGCGGAAAACTTTGATTTACTGAAAAAGAGATTACAGACAATAGTTGGAACTTCAAAGTATGAAGAAACAACAGTTGTAGATGATTTGCTAAATGAAGCTACTAAAATATCAAGAACAATAGCATTAGGTAGTATTACGCAAGTGCTAAAGCAGTCTACTGTATTGATGTCAACATATCTTAACTCGGCAGGTAAAGGAAATATAAAAGGCTTGGATTTTACCATGCTATTTGGAAACAAAAGGCAGAAAGAGAATATACAGAAATTATTTGCACAGTCAGAGATTGGTGCAAGACGAGCAGAGGGTGCAGGTGGATATTACGACAACACAACGATTAAGAAAAATATATCAGATGGCAATGCTAAAAAGATAATAAAAGTAATTGGCAAAGGAAAAGATTTCTTTTCTGATTTATCTATGTACCCATTAAGAAGTTTTGATATTTTTGCTGCGGATATTTCATGGATTACATTCTATAAAAAATATCTGCGTGATAACAACATAACATTTGACGAAAACAACGAATTTAAGAATCCGAATAAGGAAGCGATGGCATACGCTGAAACAATGGTTCAGACAGCGCAAGGTGCGAATACGGAAGCAGGACAAGCAGAAGTTTGGGGTAGTGCAAAAGGACTAACACAGTTAGCATTACCATTTATGTCATTTGCGGTACAGGCAAAAGCACGATTGGTTGATAACACCATGAATATAGTCAATGGTGACGACAGAGTAGAAGCAGGTCGTGATATTGGTGCGTATGTAACAGAGCAGATAGCTTTCAATGCAGTAAAATTAGGTATCGGAACAGTAGTGGTAACACAACTAATACCGGCACTATTAAAGGAACTTGGATTGGGTGATGATGATGAGGAAGGCAAGAAAACAAAAGCGGAAAAAGAAAAAGCAGAATTAGAGAAACTTAGAAAGGCGGAACAAATTAAATCTTCGTTTGTAAATAACATAGTACAGGACTTAACCTATGGAACAATACCAATGGTTGACAATATGGCTACAAAACCTGCCATAAACTTTTTGTATAACCATATCTTTAAAACAAACACAGGTATTATCCCTGAATACAATAAGAGTACAGACTTTAATATCCTTAGTGGCGGTACTGTTGGTGTTGGCTACAATCAGTTATTAAACCTAAGAGATGATATTAACATCATAACTGATAATAACGCATTTGGTGATTATAAATCGCAATCACAGGTGTCTGTATTCACATACAACGGAAAGGATTATACAATTGTGCATAATGGCAGATACACAAGACGAGATATGTTCTTTAATAATGTTAAAGGCAGAATGGATGTAAGCAACAGTTCTGTACCGGCAGATGTATTAAAAGCATTTGTAGAAAATCCTTCTGACTTTAAATTGAAAGAGGAATTAAGAAAAACAGGCGGTTCACAGGATGGCGACCTACAATTAAATCTTACAGACGAGCAGAAAACTTACGCTAAGATTATGTTAATGGCAGACTTGTTGACATTCTACGGAATAAACGAAACTGTTTTTAATCAGATAAACAATAAAGTACGTGGTGAAATGAAAAAACAGGTTATCAAAAAGTAATTTGCCAAAGGCTATAAACAAGTAAATTTACAGTATGGGTATGGTAGACAAGTATATGCAGGACAATCTTAACAAAGATATGGCTAATCGTATGCAAGGTCAACAAGAGAACGGTGGCGGTATGGGTAATATGCTCGGCAGTTTAAATCCGATGTCAATAGCTAAAGGCGGAATAGACGGCATCGCACAGATAGGAAAGGTATTATCGCAAGGTAACTTTGACTATGGTGGTGATTACACCATGAAACAAGCACAGGACTTTGGACAACAAAGAGGTGCAGGTATCGCAGGTGGTATAATGAAAACAATTCCGGTAGTAGGTGGAATATTATCACCAATAGCAGAGTTGTTCGGTGGATTGATAGCAAAGAAGATAGCGGAGAGAAAGGCAAAGCCAGTATTAGAAAACAGAGAAGCAAAGATGGATAGTTTGGCAGACTTCCAAAAGGAAAAGATTAGAGAAAACAGATTTTTCAGAGAAAGCGATTTAGAATATGGCACAGACGGCAACCGATTTAACTAAAGAACAGTTAAATAAATTAAATAAAGAATGGCTATCTAAGGGTTATATACTTAATCCTGATGGCACTTTATCGCCTGTATTATCAGGTGACAAAGATAAAGACGAGTTACTAAAGAAAGCATCTGATGAATACAATGCCACGCTATTAGCAAAAGGAAAAGCAGATAATAAGATTGCAAAAACCGCAGAGATAGGAAATACTGCTATGAATGTAGCAGGTGGTGTATTGGGTTTGGGGCAAATGATTGGCGGTGCAAAAATACTCGGTAAAACGAAAGCACCTAAATATCCATACGAACAGTTACCAAATCAACAGTTATCAGCACTATTAGGTGATGTACAAAGATTATCACAGATTGGCGATCCAATTATCCGTGAGAAGATGATGAGAGATATGGCTATGCAAAACGCTAAAAGTGATGCAGTAGCAAAAGTATCAAGTGGTGGCGATGTTGCGTCTTACGCAGCACAAAGTCAGGTTAATTCATCTGCGAACAATGACGCAATACGAAATATCGGTGCAAGTGAATTGGCATTTAAAACACAGCAAGGAAATATCCTTGACGGTTTAATTCAGCAGAAAATACAGGAAGATAACGCAATACAAAAAGGCAAGATTGATAAATTCAAAAATGTTGACTTACCTGAATTTAAAGCAAGACGTAACTACGGTGAGCAGTTGGTAAATAAAGGAATTGGTAATGTATTCAACGCAGGTATCGGTGCGGGTCAAAACGCAACAGTATTGGCACGTACCGCACAGAACGACAAGTTATTTGCAGAACAAACACCGAAAGCTACTACACCACCTCTTAATTTAAGTACACCAGTTACCGATTTAAGTACACCAGTTACCGTACCACAATTTAACCTAAGTGGTTTATTACCTAATACATACGAAACAATGAATGGTAAAAATCCAACAGGTATAGGTGTATTAAAACCAATCGTAAAAGGTGATGGTTCTTTATTGTCATACGGTCAACAACAAACTACTACACCAACAGTACAGCCAATGCCTATTATACCTAAATGGGTAAAGAAAGAATACAAAAAAGGAAATATGGAGTACATGGGAACACCTGATGGCTATATGAAATATTTATCAAAGGTTTCTAAGTTGAAAGCCAACCAAATCTACAATAAGTTTAAAAATAAGATAAACCCACTAACAGGAAAGATGTATTCTATACAAGATGTTCCTGTGTTGGTAAAATCTATGACCGATGGTAATATAGGTGAGAACCATAAGGAAGCACAAACTTTAATTAATGAATTAGGATTATAAAATTTATTCCCCAATAAATACGGAGTGTGGTGTCCATGCTCGGAAAGTCAACTAACAAGTTGGCTTTTTTCATTCCATAAAGTATCACTTGCTATGTATGATAGCACATTAATTTTGATACATGGAAAAAGATAAACTAAGTGCAGTTGTTGATATTATTCTTTTTGGTTTACCAATCGGTGATGGTGTTATCAGTGTACAGAATAACGCTTACCATATACAAAATAAAAGAACGAAGTCTGTTGGTTTAATTGAAGAATTACAGATAAAAGCAGGTAGCAACTTAGGTATAAACAATCTGATTGCGAAGAAATTGCGTGATGGAATTGTAAATGGTATCGCTGAATATTTTGAAAAAGAAAAAGAAGTGATAGCAACGGTTGCGGAAGTGGTTAAAGAAGAAGAAGGAATAAAAGCGGAGAGTGAAGCGGTTAATGATTTTGCACAGAGTATCGCAGATGATTTGACTGAAACACCAACAGAACCGGCAGTTCCAAAGAAAAAAGGAAAGAAATAAGCTGATGAAATATCGGTTTGCTTGATTATAAACAGTAAAAAGGGAAAAATGACTGAAAATGACACATTGCAGAACATCGCTGATAGTTTAGCGACAGAAGCACCAAAGGTTGAAACACAAAGTTCGGACTTACAAAGCATAGCAGATGAACTGTCAACACCGAAACAGGAAGAAGCTACTGAAGTAACAACTGAAGTTGTTGCAGAGCAGAAAACAGAAGTAGTAGAAGAAAAGAAAGAGGATGATTTAATCGAACTCGAAGAAGAAGAAGGAAAGCCGGAAGCAACTAAAGAAGAAATATTCAACCCCGAAGAATTAAAAGAAATTGGAGTTGAAATAAAGAGTAAGAGTGAACTAAAAGAGTTCATCAGTTCTTTGAAAAATGAAAATGTGACCTTGAAAGCGAAAGCGGATGAGGTGTATGCAAATGAAGAAATCAAAAAACTTAACGACTACGTTAAGAATGGCGGTGACTTAAAGGCATATACCAACGATGTACAGCAACTAACGCAGTACAAACAGACGCTTACTGCACTTGATAGCATCAGTCCTGTTGAAGCCTATAAATACGGCATCTTACAGCAGTTCGGAGTAAAAGATGTATCTGAATTGCCGGAAGATAAACGCCAGGAGTTTGAGGATTATATAGATTATCAACCGGCATTCCAAAAGGAATTAGAAGGTAGGAAGCTGATTAATGCAGAAAAGGCATCGTATCAGGCAGAGATTAACAGAATCGAACAAGGAATCACACAAGCACAGGAAAATTTAGCACGTAAGAATGAAGCGTATGCAACCAACGTATCTAAAGCCATTCAAACATTAACAGGCGTTGATGGAATAAAGGTGAAAGAAAGTGAAAAAGCAGAGTTGTCAACTATTCTTAAAAATCCGAAACAAGCGTTGCAAGACCTTATGCCACTTGATAAAGATGGACTTCCCGATGTAGACGCATTGGTAAGAATTATCTACCGAGAGAAATATGGAAAACGCAACACCGAACTTCTGCTTGAAAAGGCAAGAAGTAAAGGAAAGAAAGAGGTTTTTGAGAAGATAGAAAACTCCGAAAGACGGGAACTAACGCAACATTCGCAAACTGCTACAATTAAAGACCCTGTTGCAGAAGCGATAGCGCAGATGTAGCAGAGCAGGATATTAACAAATTTAAAAAAAAACAAAAAAAACCAAATAAAAAATGGCTTACACAGAAACAGTAACCCCAAGCAACGAAATGGCGACAAGAGTTGGGGATTGCACGTACAATAACTTATTTGTATCTGCATACGGCAAACCTTCATGGGATGCATTAATCGCTAAAACGGCAGAGAAATACAACTTGCCACAGATCTTAGAATACATCGGTGAAGGTGTAGCGGAATCATCTACCCTGAATTGGGCGGAAGAAGGCGCAATCATCAAGCTGTACACAATTACATCGTCTACCGGTGGTGGTACAACTACTGCAGAATTGACATTGACAGAAACTGACCCGTATTTTGCAATCGGTGACTACATTTTATTGCCATCAGGAAGTGGTGACAAGCAGAAATTAGTACAGGTTACTGAAATTGCAACTACACCAAACCACGTATTGACTGTTGAATCAGTTGACGGTGAGGTTATTTTAGCAGCTAACATTGCAGCAGCCGGTCAAATCATGTGGGTAGCAAACGTTACTGCACCATGCGGAACGTTAAGTGATGGCAGACGTTACAAACCGAATCAGCGTACTGCGGTAGCGCAAATCATTAGCCAAAACAAACACTTCTGCTATGACGAAGAATCTCAATTATCATGGGTTGGAAATAAAGAAGGTACGGTTAAATACTACCACTCTATTGACGAACAAACTCACGTAAAAGAGTTCAACCTTGCGGTATCTAACTATGTATTGTTCGGTGAAGCTACGGCATCCCCTACATCATTAACAAGTGGTGCGATTTCCGGTGATGGTATTATTGCCAACATTATGACAGGCGGAACTGTTGGAACATGGGCGGGTAACATTGTAGAAGATGATTTACAAGACATCTGTACTGCTATGGTTAAAAACTCTCCGTATGCAGAAGGCGAATGGTTAGTATTAGGTGGTTCTACTGCTATTGCTAAAACTAAGAAGGCGTTGAAAGACTACTTTACAGTTGGTGGTGCAGGTTCATTTACTGCTGAAAGACGTGCTGGTAAAGCAGGATTCGATGTTACATCTTACACTTTTAACGGTGCAATCTTACACTTACACAACTTACACATATTTGACTTAATTCCTGCGCCAGTTGCCGGTGGAATCAATTATGCAAACGCATTATTGTTCCTGAATGTTTCTAAAACGAAAGACGGTGCAGCTACACAGATTAAGTATGTGAAAGGATTTACTGGCAAGGTTGAGAAAATGATTATGACACAGAAAAACGGTCACACTCCATTAGTTGATGGTGGTGTTCGTTCATCTAACGACAGATGTTTTGAACGTGCATATTCATCTAAAATGATGTTAGTAATGAAATGCTTAAACGCACACGGCTTCTTCTACGGAGTATAGTACGAAACTTTAAACCTCATGGTAGCCACAATAAAAGTGGCTACCTATTTATAAAAACAAAAAAATAAAGAAATGAAAAAAATAATCTTTTTATTATTCGCATTATCGTTCACGGTTGCATTAAACGCACAGAACGTAAAACCACGATTCGTTACGTCTACTTATGGTCGCACAGCAGGCGCACAGCTAAATGCATACGTTGCGGTAACTGACACGGCAGGTGCAGATACATCTTATTTGTACCCAAAAGCAGGAAAGACAATCGTTAAATTGTCAGTAGCAGATTCTATTGCAATTAAATTTAACTCTGTGAAGAATAGTTACGTTGGTGACGAAGTAGTTGTTATTGCTACAAACGCATCAGGTAGTTCACACGTTATTAAGTTTTTATCTACCAACTCTGAACCTGCAAGCACAGGCGGAAGAATTACACTCACAAGTACATTAGGCGCAGTCATCCGATACGTTTTTAACGGTGTTAAGTGGGTGGAAGCAAGTAGAGCAGTACAGTAAATTATTCACTAAATAAATAAAAATGACAGCAACAGCAACAAAACAAAAGGGAGGAGTAGAGTTTAACTGTTTAGGCGGTTCGGTTGTACTCCGACATGGTTACAAAGAGAACGAGAACGGTGACAAACAGAAATTATATTTCAGCCGTGCCGACATTGAAAAGTTGAAATTACCCGACACATTTCTTGCCAAAAGAAGTGATGGTAGAGAAATCGGGTTGATAGAACTTGATATGAATAAGACACGGAAGATTATCGTTCCGTACTATGAAGAAGAAATGATTGAACTGCTGAAAAGTAATGAACTTGTCAGCAAGGCGAAAGGAAGTCAGAAGTTGACAAACAAGGTATCATGGTTTGATCCGCAGGAAAATAAACTGGAAAGACAGAAATCGGTACAGGGCAGACAATTAGCATTGTTGGTTGTAGCCGGATTACCAAAGGCAGATTTAAAAGATTTGTCTATCTGTTTGGGTATGCGTGAAGTTGACACCATTTCCGACCCTGACTTTGCAGACATCATTGACAATAAACCACAGCGCATCCTGGATATGCTTGATGTAAAACAGAAAGACGGTGTGCCAAAAGGAACGCTGTATGAAAGTTTCAGGATTGAAGCAATACTACGCAGAGCAATAAACGTGAGGGCAGTAAAAGAACGTGCAGGTGCATTATTTTTCGCAGAAGAACAAATCGGAACTGATTTTAGAAACGCTTTGAAAAACCTGCAAAACAAAACAAAGGGTGACGATGCCAGTATGGCTCATGTGTTACCGTTAATTAAAGCCAAACTCGAAGGAAAGGATGATGAGTAGTTTGGTGATACCAAAGAAGAAAGATGGAAAGGTATGGAACGAAACCATACCTTTCAATCCAACATTATTTGGTTGGGATTTTGTAAAAGCCTGTTGTTGCGAAGCAGACTTTGTGAAGGGAGAAATGAAGATGAAGGTAGCAAAACAGAAAGACAGATTGCGTGTATTCGATAAGGATAAGAAAGAGATTTTAACGTATCGGATGCCACAGTCACAGATGGAATTTTTTATACTACAAAACACCCTGTAATAAATGGCTTTAACACTATTGATGGATTACGAGATAGTAAATGTTGGTACAGGTATTAAAGTTACTGATACTACCGTTTATGGTGGTGCGAATCCAACGAGAGCAAACTCATTAGTGAACTTTATTATTACAGATAAGCGTACCGGTGAACTTATTGAGGTCACATACGATGAAGAAACAGTAGAAGAAATACTGATACCGATTACACACGATGGATGGTACAGTATATTGATGACCGTTACCAATGCGGTAGGGCAGGAAGAAAGAAGTGATGAGAAGGTTTTAGGCGTTATTGTAACTGAAAGATTTTGTGCTTGTCTTGCTGAATACTCAACTAAAGCATTGGAGAAACAATGCGGATATGAGGGTTCTAAATTTTGGGAACGCTTATTTTGCTTACAAGGGCAGTTAATTGGATTACAGGCTTTGGTAGAACGCAATGACCTGTTAAGTGCAGACATGGCGATTGAAAGAATGGGATTAGAATGTGGGCGATTAAATACTGATTGTGGATGCTAAAGTCAACGGAAAAGACCAATATATTATTATGGACAGACCAGTTCTTTGCAGAGAGTGTTGTTTGTTTGAATGAATATATTTGTTGTGGTAAAAGTCCTTGCGGATTATGCGCAAAGATTGCAAAAGTATATTCATTGAAACACGCCATTGAATCGGCAGGAACGTACATAACTGAAACACAGATTGATAACCTTTATAGACGACTACAATGTTTAATAAATTTAAGAATACAGGATTAATAGTCCTAATGATTTCCCTTTTTGCTGTTGTGGATGCGTATGGACAGGTTAACTGTCCTACGTGTCCTAAAGGGTTGACTGCACCAAGCAGTATATCAGCACCACAACAAGGCTTTAACGGTTACACAAGCGAGGTAGACCACTTTGACGGCACTACGCCTACTTGTTATACACCAACAGCAGCGACATTAAACGGACACCTTAGAGGTATCAATAATGCATTATGTTTGACACGTGCTAGAATCGACAGCTTAAACAGGAAAGATACTGTTTTAATTCGCAGGATTGACAGCCTTATGAATGCCATTGATGACATAAATACGGACTTACAAACCAGTTACAATACATCAATAGTAAGCTCTGACAGCAGTATAAATGTAGTTGCATCCATTGTTGGATTAGTACAGCAGTTTAACCTTTCTGTGGATATTGACAGCGTAAAGTCTAAAATTGTAAGAAACCTTGATTACAGCTGTTTGGGTGTTCCGAGAAACTTTGACAGCATAATGAATAAACTGATTGAGATTGCGTGTTTAACAACCGATCCGACAGTTGACAGTTGCAAGGTATGGAGATTATACGCTACCAACTCGGTAGGAAGCACGGCAGGAACAACAACGGTTAGTGCAACATCATATAGTATCGGTGCAGTACCGGCAGATATGTGTCTGACAAAAATTGAGTACATCTATACATTATATGACGGCACAGGTGCGGTGATGGCAAACGGATTAATTAACGGAACTTCAACATTGGGTGCAGTTACATCATGGACTATTCCTTACGGGTATATTCAGGGCGCAAGAACTGTAACAATTACTACAAGATTTTGGAAAGAGAAATGTACAAGTCATAATTATTGTGGAACTATGGATAGCACCTTGACATCAAATGTGCCTGTATTCTCATTATCACCAATAGTAGCAAATAACGATGTATTCACAAATACTACTACAGCTACAGCATTGGTGGATATTTGCTCGAATGATGTTCTTCCGTATGCATTAGCATCGAGTTCGTTAATTACGGGTGCAACCAAAGGCTCTGCATCGTTATCAGGATGTTCACTTACATACACACCGATCATAAATGGTATTGACACACTGAGATATAGAATAACGGATATTTACGGACAAAGTGATACAGCTTATATCTATATAACAAATAGTTTCTCCGTTGCAATGGATGTAAGTTTCAGTACATCTACAACAAATATTTGCATTGTTCAATGTGGTTCTACTCCTAAGAAATATACACAATCAGTTTCGCTTAATGGTAGCGGTTCACAGTTTGGTTCAATTTACAAAATCAGGAAATTGACTATAATTTCTGATGATACTACAATAGTGAGAACATTCACACCAAATATATCACAATCTACATTCAATAGCACATTAACCGGCGCACCTGCAACATTATATAATTCAATACACTCAACAGGTGGACAAGCAGTGGTAGAGTTTTCATTCTACGATAATCTTGGGAATTTGACTGTAGGTTCTGTAACATTTACATTCTCTCAGTTGACTTGTGATGATGCATCAACTTGTAATGGTGAATACGATAGCTTTGAACTTGAATTTGGCGAATGACGATAAAAGACACATACAGGTTATTTATAAATACTTTGATTGATAAGTATGGTGACGCTTCAATAGAAGATTTCGAGTTCACGGAAACATTCAACCGTGCATCATTAGCAGTATTATCCGACCAATTCAATAATAAGAATAAACGTGGCGAGAACGGTGTATTGCCGTATGCATTTGAAATGTCGCAGACTGACTTGCATAAGTGGAAATCGTTAATACAGCCGGTTACAGTTAGCAGTGACAATACAGGTAAAATTACAGACGCAATTATTGAAGAACAGTTAACCGGAAGTAAAAAGTTGTTTCATATTAATACACCGCTTGTATATGATGAAAGTGATGCTACTAAAAGAAAAGCACGTTACGTACGTCACAATGATTACGCACAGATAATAGGCAATGTATTTACAAAGCCAAAAGTAAACAGACCCATATGGTTAGGTTATGATGGTTACGTTCAAGTGTTACCAGAACAAGCGTGGACTGCAACATTTACGGTGACACGCTACCCAAAGAAAGTATTATTAGACCTTACCACACCTGCGAATAATATTAATCCTGATTTGGGTGATTCAGCCATAAATGATGTGTTGGTAAGAATGGAACAATATTATGCAATAAAAATACGTGAAGTGCAGTTAAATGAAGCTGCAATGGCACAGGAAAATAAACAGTAATGCCGAGTATAGACAACATGATAAGCGATGTAGAATTGCGATTATCACACGCCAAACCGAGTGATGATTTTGCTATTCCGAGAGAGCAGATACGCTTTTGGTTAGATACTGCATCCGCATCATTAATGTCTGAATGGATTAAGAAAAGAAATGGTGGCGAAGTACCGGCACAGATAATAAAACCATACGATTGCCTGTTGGTACAAACTGAAACAGATACCTGTATTGGTAATTGCAATACACGACAGTATATACAACTACCGCAGAATAGCGATGGCACAACAAAAGGAATACTGGTGTTGCCTAATGACGGAGGTATTGTACAATTATTGCAGGGTAACAACCAAATTATGCGAGTGACAAATATCGCACAATTAGGTATGAATTTGAAATTAGAATTTTCATCTAAGTTCGCATACTTTGTTCGTGTAGCAGATAAGATATACCTATTTAACGGTGTATTCCCAAGTTACTGTAAACTGACTGCATATATAGCGAGTTGTGACACTACGGATATGGCAGATACAGAAAACTATCCTACCATTGACGAACTGATACCTAGTATATTGGAACAAGCGGAGAAGATTGGATTAAGAGAATTACAAACAAAAATAGACCTACAAGACGATGGCATACCAACTTAGTACCCGACAATTAATTGCAGAGGTAATGGTTGAATTAGCATTGCCTGATGAAAGTATGTTACCTATCATGCTGACATGGAGTAAGGAAGCCATGAGAGCAATCGGTGGCAGTAAATTATTCGCAGTAGAAACAGAATGGTTGCCTATTGAAGATTTACAATTCTTAAAACCAAAAGACTTTGTAGCACCGTTAAGTATTACATTAAAAACTGATTCCGGTGCGTGTATTAAACCTCACATGGATAGCGATACAGAAAGTTGCAGTTGTTGTGAAAATTGTAATATAACTTGTGATGTTACGGTTGGTGAAAATGCAACGCACATCTACCTAAGTAGTAATGGCAGTATCTATACATTAGCCAAAATGAAGTATATCGGACAACCTTTGGGTGAGTGTGGTACACCATTGGTTGATGGTAAAGCAGGTAGGGCGGTTAAGCAGTACATTATTTGGAAAACAAAGGCTACACAACGCAATAAATTTAAGGATAGTACACCACAAAGTGAGGTACAATACGAGTATCAGATATGGACAAAACTTGCAGACCAAGCATACGGAAATATTATGATGCCGAATACTTTAGAGTTAAAGAAATTAGGTGTAACGTGGCTCAATGCAGGGTTTTCACCTGCGATGTTTGTTAATAGACTGTATTGAAAAGTAAGCATATAAGCTGACAAAATGGAGTGGATAACAGAAGATAAAAACCACAACCCAATACGCCACATCAACACAGGTGAGGTGAAGTTATCATTGACAGATACCAAATAAAATCAAAGTTTATACATTTTGAAAAAGGTGACTTGCATCAGATTGGATATGACTGCAGAAATAAATTCGATTATATTAATTTTATGAGTTTAGCACCACCGAGTAATTGGGTGCAACATAACTGTGCAGATGCATACAGTGGGTTTACGTTGCAGATAATTGAAAAGGATAAGCGTTCACCAACGCAGAAAAACATATTTATTGAGTATTCGGAGATATGAAAACTATAGCACGAATATTAGACATTATTGCGTATGTGTGTATTGCGTTCTTGTTCTTTCTGTTGGTGTTGTATAAACCGAAATGAGTATAATATTTTTGGAATTGAATCCAAAATGATGCATAAAAAACATCATTAAGTCGGAGAAATACCGATTTTATGATTAAAAACAACATAACAGGGTGCAACTGCGAAGTCTGTATCACCGTAAGGAATACCGCACCCTGCCATATTGTTGATTATAAATTTGTGATTGTAGTGATACATAATTAAACTTCGCATTGCAAATGTAATACAAAGTTTTGATATTGTCACCTATTTACTTAACGATTCCTGTAACTCGTTTCGCAGTCCGTGCTGATTGACATGATTTCTACTTCACGATTATCGGTTGCATCATTAGCAATGATAAACTCAACTTCCATGTAGTCGCCACGTAGCTTACTTCTGTCAATCTTATTGCGAATACGGTTTAGCCAATATTGGAAATTACGCATTTGGAATGGTGCAGGTGCAATACTATTCGTATCATGTATAAGCAAGTCAGAAATCTGATTAGGAATACTCGGCGATACACTCGGAACGAAAGCAGTACCTCTGTCTTTATTGATTAAAAATCCACCTTTCATTTCAAAGTTGAACACATTGAATATCTTTACAAATCCGGCATAGTCATTAACCACGAATTTGAAAGACGAATTTCGGTAGTTTCCAAACCATAATCCACGTTGATTATTTGTGTAAGCGGTATATACACTTCCTTTATTCAGTAGGTATAATTGCTGACCGGCATACACGCCATTTAAGAGTATGTCGTCACCGATATTGATACGTGTTTTAAACTTCTTGTTTTTAGCGTTAAATACGACAATATCTTTAGGAGTGGAACTATGTATTCTTTTACTGATAATATACTCCATATTGTCCTGTGTGGCATCAATATAGCCACTTAAATCAATCTCACGTATCTGCGTATCGTTAAACAGTAAGTTTTTGAAGTATGTAATCATATTCTGTTCAGAAATGAACTCAAATCCACCATCTGCGAATGAGATAGCCTGTTGTTTCTTTGCATCTACGAAATAGCAGTTCCCATTATGGGATTTTACAGAACGGATATGCTGACTGCCATTGTTGAATGATAGGTAATAACCACCGCTACCAATTACCGATGCAGTACCCAATACGAGTGAACGGTTGTCGCCTTGTTGTACCATATCAATGCCGATTGGCTCTGCCTTAACCTTGCGTTCCTGAATAGCGTATAGATTATTGCCACCCAAGTCAATAAGTTTTATTATTTGTCCGAACTGCTCATCTTCATCTTTACGGTTTAGAACTGCAAATCGTGAGAATCCGTCTGTATCAATAAATCCACTCCCGTCTGCCTGGTATAATCTTTGGTCGCTATAAACGATACGTGCAGGATAATAGGTTTTGTTTACTGTAAATGTTTCGGTATCTTTTGATACAAATACCTTGCTTTCATTATTTACAGAATACGAACCATTGTACCGATAAAAGTATGGATTAGAATAGTTTGCTATTTGATTGCCTTTATACGCAGGATATTCGTTTTTCTCCTGATGGTAATTGGTATTGGTTTCAGATTCTAAGTATAACTCTAAGAACTCAACATTTGCTTTGAATGAACCTGTCTTTGTGTTCTTGTTAAATTCTAACGGATCGGGAATTGTACCCTTACTATCGTAATCATTTGCTTCTGCGTGAATATTCTCATACACATCGCTTACCCTTTGTGTATTATTGTTTATTTTTACTGTATATTTTGAAACAAAACAGTCACCACCCCAAATTTCAACATCTATTGGCGTGTTGTTTAGAATGTCTGATTCAGACAAAGCAACGTATGTGCCTGTGAATACCCACTCGTTTGAAACTTTGGAATAGCGACTGTCCGATAATCCTCTTTCGTTATTTACTATATAACAACCACCTGCAATTTGTCCATCATCTACAAAGATGTTTCGTACAGGCAAATCTCTTATATCGTTTTCAATACCACGAAGTCCCGGATCGGTAATATCACCAACGGAACGGTTTAAGTGTGCCGTAGTGTATATTTTATCTGTGTATGCTGTGATAAACGGAAACAGATTAACGCTTTGGTTAAAATACTTCTCGTATATCCAGTAAGTGAAATCAATTAATTTCTTGTCTGTATTCAGTAATATAGAACGCTGATTGGCTGCGGAGTTTATGAATTGGTCTTTTGACGTAGTATCAGGTATTGCATTTGAAGTACCCTGTTGATTTGATAGTTTTTCTAAGTAACCCCAATAGTCAATATCATAGAATATATCAGAACTAAATGGCTTGTTGGTTAAGAATTGTTCTACACCGTTTAATACCAACAGGTAGTCCTTTATAATTTTGTTATCGGTAATATCGGTATCAATATCCTGCAATTTTGTGAAGTATTGCTTTAAACCTGACAGATATTTAATATAGCCACCTGAATTGTAAAAGTAATTTTCACGTTTTAATGCCTGATATGCATTACTAATATTAAGTTTGTTTTCTTCTTCGTGTACAATCTTTCGTCTGTAAGCGATTGCATCTACCACTACCAATTCATTATTGCCGGTTAGTGTATCATAGAACGTAGGATTGCCTGATTTGTTAAATATATAGTCAGGATTATATACTAAGCAGTAATTAGGGATTTCTGCGCCATAGTTAGCGGTGTCTTGTGTATTTGAATAAGTCTTGTTTTGATTTTGATAATAAGAGTAGAACGCTGCGTACCATTCCTGCTTTTTCTTCATCACCGCATCATTAAAGAAATTTAACTGATAGCGTGGTATATTTTTAGCCATACCCATACCGAATACCTTTGGCAGGATGCAGTCAAACTCTTTTTTGTAGTCTGCATCCGCATCTTCGGTTATTTTTTTAGTATTCTTATCAATCTTTATCGGACCGATACCTTGTGTTGGCACACCCATAACACCTACTGTTGGGATATGTGGTGATTGATATAGTATATTCTTTACACGCTTTTGTCGTACAATAGCAAATCCTTTCGCCCAAGTAGGGTGGTTTTTGATACCTTTTAAGTGTAATCCTATTGACTGTGGTTTATCATCATCAGACATTAATACAAACTGATTGTCGGAACGGTCAGGGAATTTCCACGCCCAATCCATAGTCTGATTGCCCTTCTGTGAGTATAGAATATTTAATGAAGCACCTAATATAATGGCAATATCATCATTAATCGTGATTGAAGTAGGTGTTATGCCGATAATCTGTGCAATATTCGAGTTAAACGATACGCTATCACCTATTGCCAAGTCAGAAGTATTTGCAATTTGCACTACCCAAGTTGTCGGCGTAGGGTGTGAATATCCCGTGCATTGTGTTGTTCTTCGTGTGTTCTGTTTGAAAAATCCTGAAAAATCAAAAGGCTCAACACTACCGAAATTCATATATTCATCATGGTAGGCTATGCCAAAAGGATATACTTCTTTACGGAAATAACCCTTGTGCCGGTTACTTTCTTCACCACACTTGAAATCAGCATCACGTTTTATAGTATATGCGTTTTCTATGGTTGCGCCACCTCTGTCGTTTGTGCGGTCATAGTATCTGATATTTCCACGAAACAGCGTGTTATCCTTAATTACCTGTGTCTTTGCACACATTATACCTGCATCTTCTGTAACCACATTCTCAATAGGTATGGTGGTTTCCACAATACCGAGATTGGAATATATGATACGGTCAGGATTGTCGTACCAATCTTTCTTTGGTGCAGTTTGGTACACAATATTTGAAGGTATTGGCAGTCCGTCAATATTCTTTATAACGTATAACTGTATTGCATCGTAGTATTGTGCTTCTGATGTCAGGTCAACCGACAATACAATCTTTTTATTGATTATCTCACCGAGTTCACCGCCCAATTGCTCATCGTAATTAACGGTAGTGCAATCTGATTTAGCTACCGATATTGGGTTGCAGAATAAGGATATGTCGGAACTATTACCTGAAATGGTGTTATAAAACCTGAATGCAAACTGATATGCACCAGATAGCAGTACTCCGTCTTGCTCTAATGCAACAAGGTTTGGTTGTCCACCTGCATAACGCTTACGGACTTCAAGTTCACGTAATGACGGTGGCGGTAATTCAGCACTACATGATACGTTTAAATTAAGGCTTCTTAATACATTCTTAAAATCATCCCAATATATCTGTGGTGTGCCACGTTCCTCTGTGTAGGAAGCGTCTACCGTTCCGAGTGGTGGAAAATCAAGCGTTGTGTCGTCTGTGGTGTTAGGATATAGCTGATGTCTTACATTGTCAATAAGGTCAACTAATGTGATAACACTGCCTGATTTTTTGTCGTATGAGAAAATGATTAAGGAAACGTGCTTTTTCTCAAATACTGCATCACAATCGTAGTCATAATTAGCATACACTTCATATACACCGAGTACATTTAGTGTTGCTTCATCATATCCTATTGGCAAATAATCAATAACCTTAGTAGTGCCTTTTATATTTTGCAGTTTTGAATACCTTGCATCACCAATAATATCCATATTAACAGCATCAAGAAGTTCGTTGTTTTTGATAGATTCAGGGGTAGTGTCTTTATTTAATCCACCTTCAAAAGTATTCTTCTGTTTAATAGTACCCATACTGTAAAATTACTTAAATGGTGTGGTGTGCAAGTGAAACATTGACTTGCCTTGCGTTGATATAATCTACTTTTGAAGAAAGAATAATTATGAAGAAAATAGCATTATTAACGTTACTATTAATAAATCTTTCGCTATCATTTTCCCTACCACGAAATCAAGCATCACCTGCGATATTTTCTGTTACTCAATCGGCAGGTACAATATTATTTAGACATACAGATAGTACACAGACTATTATTCCGTGTCAGTCTGTTGCGTCTATTGTGTCCAATGCAGATCCGAGTAAGATTGTTTCAGTTTGGGTAGTTCAGCAAGGGGATTATGATAAGATTATGCAGTTTGATTATTCGGTTTGTGGATTCTCTACTAAACAGGAAGCAGTTGACAGCGTTACGGTTTGGGCAAGTTGTTTATATGTATCCGATAGCGCATACACAACCATACTTTATACAAATACAGACAGCGCAACGATTGCCTCTTACGATGTATTAAACTCACAGAACGCACCGTCAGGAAGTCCGGCAACAGGTGACACATACTTAGTAGGCACTTCACCGAGTGGTGCATGGGTAGGACACGCAAAAGATATAGCAGAATGGAATGGTTCTTCTTGGGATTTTACAGATGGTGTACAAGGTGACTTCTTATATAATGCTACAACAGCATTGACGTATATTTTTAGGTCAGGAAATTGGGTACAAACAACAGGAATACCTGCATTGCACAATGGTAACAATATTAGCACGGGTTTAACTTTAGGTACTCGAAATAATAAAGATTTCAACTTTATCAGTAATAACATTATACGTGGTGTGTTTTTGAGTAATGGTTCATTTAGAGTAGCGAATCAGGGACTAAGTGGAAATATATTATTGGGTGCTAATAACTTAGGAATACAAAAAAAGATATATTTAGGTGGAGGTTTGTCTTTAAGTAATGATACTTTGGTGTCAAGTGGAGG
>ERZ650304.453-NODE-453-length-21690-cov-9.040166_pt1 | contig 21690 bp, 18 predicted proteins | sample MGYA00376240_ERZ650304 | MGnify/ENA primary metagenome ERZ650304 (study PRJEB26733, sample SAMN07839271) | wastewater metagenome | biome: small river; feature: stream; material: water | place: USA: North Carolina | collected 2016-03-01 ... | reverse complement strand
TTCCTACGCAATCTTCTGCTCCAAGTACACCTGCAAGTGGATTTAGTTTATATGCAAATGCAACAAATGCTCTTTCTTGGAAAGGAGCAAATGGATTTATAAGAGTATTTGATGGCACAAGTAATACAGCAGATAGAATTTATACACTTCCTGATGCAAGTGGAACTTTTGGGTTATTGGGAAGTACACAAACTTGGACAGGATTAAATACATTTGGGGGAAGTACTACACCAACTCATAGTATTACATTAGCTTCTACAAGTACAGGATGGGTGCATCATAATAAAGTTGACCAAACTGTTAATTATCAACGAATTAGAGCATATTGGAATAGTAATGTTTATACAATAAGTTCTGAAAAAGGAGGTAGTCAAACAGTAGGAGATATTGCATTAGCTGTAGGAGGAACTGTATATGATACTTTGTTTTCAACAGGTAGAAGATTTCTTGGAGCAAGTCCAACTGATGATGGAGTATCTACTCTGAATGTGAATGGTGCTGCTAAGATTGCAGGAACATTATCAACTCAATCTATATTAGCAAGTACAGATGCTACTTATGATATAGGTAGTTTAACTCAGAGATATAATGGAGTATATACTAAAGGTATTAATTCAGGTGCTAATAGCTTTATTTTAAGTACTAACAACATTGAAGCATTAAGAGTTTTTACTACTCAAAATGTTTCAATAGGTGGGCCTGTATCAGATGTTCCTTCTGCAAAAGTATCAATACATTCTACAACACAAGGATTTCTTCTGTCTCGTATGACAACTGCTCAGAAAAATGCAATTAGTTCTCCTGCAACTGGACTAATAGTATTTGATACTGATTTAGGAAAATTGTGCATTTTCGCAACAACTTGGCAAACAATAACAAGTGTTTAATATGTATAAATATTTAATTTTATTTTTATTTCTATTTTCTTGTAATTCTGTACAAGAAACAATAAATCCAAAATGTGAGAATGGACTTATATTTCAATTCAAATCTGATTTACCATTAAGTACTAAATTATATGATTGTGAATTAATAGAAGAAGGTACAGAAAAAGTAATTCAGAGCTTTAAATCAATGATTAATGATAATCAATTTATTAAAATTAATGATTTAGATAAAGGATTAAATTTAAAATTAAAAGTAAAAGATAATATAAGTAATAAAGTAATTACATCTAATGTAGTAGAATCTTGTAGTGAGATTAGAGAAGTGGTAGAAATAAAAGGATTTTCTATTCCAGTTAATGAAATAAAAGGAGAAGTAAAAATAACATTATTATTTCCTTGTGCTGAAATAGATACTAAAAAACTACCTGCTCTTGAATTATATTCACGTTGTAAAATAGCAGGGACTAATCAATGGTTTGATTTACCTATTTTAAAGTATAGTACAGATGGTAAAAACTACTTTAGTATAAGTACTAAACTACTAAAAGTAGGAACTACTTATGATTTTCAAGTAGGAGCAGCACCTGGATATTATGCTTTTACAGAAAATGGAGTAACAATAGATAATGAAGATTGGGTAATTATAATAGGAACAGAACTATTCTGTAAATAGATAATATTATGGATTCTAGATTATATCAAGCTGAATACTTAGGTATTCCATTAAAACATAATGATGGTCATGCTTTAAATCCTCAACCTAACTTTCTTATTATAGAGCAAATACAAGGAAGACTTAAAGCAGAAATTCCTACTATGGGTGAAGTAGTAGCTGCTAATTCTAATTATAAAATAGTATATAGAGAAATTCTAGAAGCTAATCAAGAATTAGGTAGGGGAGAAGAAATTAGAGAAATTCTTTATGAAAGAGCAACACAAGCTGTTCCAATGATTATAGTTCCTGCTTTAAGTGATTATGAATATTTAATACAAGCTATTCCACAAGTTAATGAAATGTTAAGTTTGTTTCAATTTAGAGGAGTGTTAGCAGGATTTCAGTTAATTATAGATGAAGATAAAATGAGTGAAATCATAGTATCTACAACTACAGTACCTATTACAACAACTGAAAACATTACAACCACAGTAGAGAATATAACAACTAGTTTACAATTAATAACAACTACACAACCTATATGAGTCCTTTAGAAGCATTACAATTACTTGATAATTTAGCAAGTGGAGTACAATTAAATCGTAAAGACCATGCTACAGTAACAGAAGCTATTCAAGTTTTATTGAAAGCTATTACTCCACAAGAAGAAGTCGCAAAACAATCTGAAACTGTTCCAGAACAATAATGGGATTTCTATTATCATTATTAGCATTTCAAATTAGAAATGTACTTTCCCCATTAGGAATAGTATATGGATGGATAAGGAATGCTAGAGATTCTAACAAGAAGTATTTATATATAGCTATTCAAACTGATATAGCAATAAATACTTCTTGTAAAGAATTACTTAATGATATTTTTATAATACAAAGAATACATGAATTTGGTAGTCCTTATGAAACTGTATCTTATGTATTAGGAATGAATAAAGAAATAAAGAATCTTACTAAAGTTGGATGGTTTGTAGTAAAAGGATTAGATTATATAGACCCTTATCATGTTGAAAAAGCAATAGGTAAAGAAGTTCCTAATATTGTATTAGGATTTTGGAAGACAGTAAGAAGATTTGCGGTAGTTATAACAGCAGTATTTATATTAATGGTTATATTAGCATTAGTATTAATAGGAGCAATATTAGGAATAATTTACTTAATACATTTAATAGGTGATATTTTAGATTTAATAAACTTAATATGAATACAGGTAGAGTAGTATATACCAGTTTAATTAAAGTATATAAAGGTATTCTCGATGAAAATGGAGAACCTATACCTGTACTTGATTGTTATGGAAATCCTATTAAAAAATGTAATACAATAACTGACCCTGATTATGTAGAACCTAATGTTAATCTTAATTTATGTCCTACTGATTATCCTGTTACAACTACTTATAACCCAATAACAACCACATCCCAAATAACAACAACATCAAATATAACTACTACAGTTAATTGTAATTTTATTATTAATAGTGTAGTTATTAATTGTAATAATCCTTCATTTATATTAGTAGAAGCTAAGACAACTCTTACTAATGGAATAGTAAATGTATTAATAACTAATTTGAACAGTACAGTAGCAAGAAATAATATAACTCTTGTTAATGGTTCTGTTTATTTTAGTTTACCTTATAATATGATAGGTAATAATATTATAGAAATTACATATCAGACTTGTAAGCAGTCAATTCAGTACGATATTCAATGCAGTACTACGTTCGACTGTAATCTAATGGCAGTAATTTGCAACTATTCTACAACAACAAGTTCAACTACAACATCAAATATCACAACATCATCCACTTCATCAACAAGTACCACTACAGGAAGTGGTTGTTACTTAACATCTATTACAGCTACAGAAGTGTTACCAAATCAAATTAAGGTTGATTACATAGGTGAAAATGTAGCAAATTGGAACTGGATTATATTACAAAATGGAATACAGATACAAAGTGGTACAGTAACAACTTGGATAGGACATACTTTTTATCTAAATTTATCTACAGCTTTATGTGATGGTAATTATACTTTAATAGTAACACCTTCAAATTGTACTAACCAATATAAACAAACTACGTTTAGTATAACTGATAACATTTGTTGTAATGTGAGTATTATAAGTGTAACAAATATAAATCCTACTCTTACAAGAGTATCATTTACAGGTAGTGGAACTGGTAATTTAGATTGGAGAATTAAACAAGGAAGTACTGATTTACAGTCTGGAAATGTAACTATAGTTAATGGAGTTAATACTATTGATTTTAATCATATACCTTTGGCTAATGGGAATTATACATTCCAATTAAATAAAGGACAATCTTGTACAGATAGTGAATCATTTAGTATTAATACAACAACTTCACAATTATGTACATTTACTTTAGGAACTCCTGTTGTAACTTATAATTCATCTAATAGTACTTATAACTTTAATATTCCAATAGCAAGTTCTCAACCAGATTATACTATAACAGTTAAATATCAAGATGTTATTTTAGTATCTTTTGGAGGTTCTCCTAATGGAGTATTTACATTACCAAGAAATATAAGTGGAATAGATATATCAGATAAAACTCTTAATGTAGATTTTTATTCTGAACCAACAGGATGTAGTAGAAATATAGATATAGACTTATTTGTATAATATATTATAATGAATATACAACCAGTAGAAGTTGATACAATTGGAGTTTATTGTATTAAGTTTTTAACAAGTCAGAATGTAGAATTGGGAGGAAGTTATAACCAATCTCAATGTGTAAACACAACATCTATTCCTAATGGGAATGGAAAGTACGTAGCGTCTTTTGTAATACCAGATGGAAATTATGTAATTCCTAAAATAAGAGTTTATAAAAATTCATTAGATGGTTTTTACAAAGATTTTACTAATGTAGTTATTAATTGTGACCCAACTACTACTACACCTGGAGCAACTACTACAAGTACTACTAGTACAACAACTGCTGCCCCTGTTAATTATCAAATAAGTAATTTATTATGGCAACCTGATAATGTAGAAGATAATTTCTTAGATATATCAGTAGTTAGTTTAGGTAATGGATTTGTTAAGTTTGTAGATAATGGTGATAATCAAGGATTAAATGTTTATTATAAAATTAATGGGGCAAGTAATCCAGTTGATGCAAGGGTTTTAAGTCAGAATCCAATACCTGCAAATGAAGAAATTAATATCCTTAAATATGGTTATAGTCCATTAGTAAGTAATGTTAATGACCCTAATGGAATAGCATGGAGACTATACTTTGATTCAGCTAATCCTTTACCTGTTAAAATAGCAAGTTATACTTCTAAAGTTTATTATAACGCTCCTTAGAGAATGGCACAAGTAAGTTTAACACAAATAATTGCAGCACCTCAATCATTATGGACTAATGAAGTACCTACAAATATGCAGGTATTTGATGATTTATCTTCTTTCTCTATAGCACCTAAAACTTATGGTACAGGTACAGATTTAGTAGATGAATCAACATTAAATAAAAATAAGGTTGATGGTAAGTTTGGAAATGGATTCTTTTATACTCATTATGCTTCACAAGTATCTGCTTGGATGCAAGCTATGGGTAAAAATAATCCTAATGGAGTACAAACATTCTCTTTAAGTGATATTAATACTTTAGTAGATACTTATATAGTAGGTCAGGCTCCTAGTAATGCTAAATTTATTATAGTAGATTTTGAACCTACAAATCCTAGTGCTGATTTTTGGATGTGGGATTATTCACACCCTGATTTTCAATTAGCAATGTATCTTATTGCACAGCGAATATCTATAACTCATAATAAGTATTTTTATGATTGGATTTCAGCTAAAGTTACATTTACTTTTAATGGAGAGAATTATAATTTAGATGGAGATAATAATGATGGATTTGCTAATAGTTTAACTAGTACTAATAACGTAGATAAATTATTAGCTGTTCATAGAAATATACCTGCTGTAACTAATTTAAAAGCAGGAGTTATTAATCAAGTTGGAATTGGTTATACAGCACCTTCATTTAATCCTGGAATTAATGGTAGTGGAGTATTACCAGTAACTAAATGGCAAGGTATTGAAAATATGGTTTTAAAGAGTATAGATGGTCATGCTCTTAAAAATAAACTTGGACCAAGTATTAAAACAGTAGGTTATTATTGGCCTTTAGAAGATAAACCTGCTGCAAATCCTGGAAGAAGAAGTAATACTAAAACTAAATTTAAACCTAACTCTATTACAAATGCTTATCCACAAAATCTTAATGGTAAAGTTACTGTAACAGATAATAGAGTACCTTATCCTTCTAATATTATAGAAGATACTGTATTATTTAATCTATGTTTTCCTGATTTAATACATGATGAATACTGGTTACATGGTGGAAGTTATAATCCTTATGCCCAAATAAGATATTCTTCTGTTAATGGTAGTCCTAATTCATGTATGGGAGGTAGCTTTAAGACAGGTAATTATCAAGGAGGTGAAAGTTCTCTACCTTGCCCTAGTGATTTACCTGATTATATAGGTACTGAAAATAGAACAGTAAGTGCATATATTAAAGCACATTATAGATATGGAGCAAGTGGTATCAAAGATGTATTAAATGGTACACAAGTAGCTGAATTTTATCAGTTTCAATATAAGAGATTTGGAGAAAGTAGTTATAATACTAGTGTATTTGAAAATCATACAGGTCAAGCAGCATTAGCTTTTAAACACAGTCAGCCTTTATTATGGGTTTGGGTTAAACCAAGTACAGGAGAAAGAGTTATTATATTTTGGGATTTATTTGCAGATGCTTATGCACCAACAGACTTTAAAATAGTAATAGGAAGTAATGAATATACAGGTAGTACTAAAGGTAATAGGTCATATACAAGTTATGTAGCTAGTGCTCCTGGAGTTGTTACTACAACAGTTCCTGTTACAACTACAGTAGGAGTAACAACTACTGTAAGTGGAAGTTTAAATCCTGCTATTAGACCATTTAGCGAAAGAAAAGTAGTTTGGAGTTTTGATGGTCTTACAGGAGTAATGGATAGTGGACTTTATGATGCTGTAAAAAATAGAGTACAGGTAATTTCATATCTTAATTTTGAATGGGGTCAGATTGAAAGAACACAAGGAGTATTTAATTATGATGAAATTGATTGGCTTCTTTGGAAGTTAAATTTAGATGGTCTTAAAACAATATTATGGTTTAAGACACAAATACCTACAGGAGATGCTCTTTCAGGTTGGGATACTCATGATAAAGTAAGTAATGGAGTTTATACAAGATTTCAAATGGGAGCAGCAGGTACTAAATATTTACCTGATTCATCTTATGATATAGATAGATATGGAATTAAAGTAAATGGTAATGGTCATAATTTTAATATTAAAGCTAGTTTTGCTTATCATAATATATTTGCAAGAACTTCATATTTTAATTTTGTAGCAAGAGTGTGTAATTACATTAATAATCATCCATTAAAAGGAGTTATTGAAGGTATTGGTTTATTAGATGGGGGATTAGGAGAAACTGCATTTGAATTACAAAATAGACAAGGTACTGGTCATCCAACTCCTGTAACAGATAGTGGATACCATGATGATAATATAGCTGCTTATAGAGTATTCTTAGGTAGTACAGGTAGTGGTAGATATGCTAATATAGCCGCTTTAAATTCTTCTTGGGGAACTTCATTTGGTTCATTTGCTGATATTAATAGAGGTAATATGCCTAAAACAGCAGATATGACTTTTGATATGACTTATAATGAAGGTAATGGACAGAGAGATTGGTATAGATTTAAAGCTAAAACACATAGAGATTTTTATATTCAATTCTGTAATGTTGTTAAGAATCCTAGTTCGCAAGTTGGAGGTTTAGCAAGTAATACTGGATTTAATACATTTGCTTACGTAAGTGAAAACTTTAGTAGTGGACAAGGTAGAACTTATGGAATTGCATTAATGAAATATATGTATGAGATGTTTGATTGCTATCTTTCTTCTGTTACAAGTGGAGGAGGGCCAGACCATACAAATAGTTTCTTAGGAGATGTACAGTTAAGAAATATGTTATTCTTAGGTACATTTGGTAATAAACCAAGAGGTCAAGAACAAGATGGAGACCCTGTAGATAGAAATACTGGTCAAAGTAGAACAGCTAAATGTATATTTAACAAAGGTGCTAAGTATAGTGTAGTTACTTTACAAACAGAAGCTAGCCATTGGGAAAGAAATGTATTAAGTGATGATAATATTACTAGAAAATATAAGGATGATGTATTAAGAACAAGAGATGTATATTGTATTGGACAAAGTCCTAGTTCAATTACACCTGATGTAACATTAACTTATTTTGATGCTGATATTCTTATTTCTCCACATGACCCAACTAATGTAGTTAGTGCTTGGAAAACTGCTACTAATATAGATAGTAATTCAAATGGAGATATGTCACAAGTTGTTGCTATAAATTGTATTTCAAACTTTGTATAATGAATATTGTAGGATTAGAACATATAGATGAACCTTTTAATTGGGGTATTGCTATGTCCCTAATGGGTAAAGGATATAAAGTAACAGACCCTTCAACTCCTGTAGATGATTATCTTTATTGGAGTAAAGAAGAAAATTGTTATAAACGAGTTTTTAATACAGAAGAAGAAGTTATTACTTTTTCTCCATTAGAAAGACAGAGAACCAACTATAACTTAGTAAAATAATGGCTTGTTCATTTTTAAATAAAATAGTATTTCCTTATACCTATTATACAGGTAGTGGAGAAAGTAATAATAATTTACTAGGTATAGAAGTATCTTCAAATCTAATTACTGTTGAAGTTTCTTATGATAGTGGAAGTACTTGGACAGCAGTTACAGATTCATCAAATCTAAACTTTGACCCTAATAATTATTATGGTGATTTACCAACATCAATGGTAAATGCACTTAATGCAGGGGTTTCAGCACAAGGGTTTTTTGCAGATATTTGGTTTAGAGATGCAGCTAATACAGGAGTTATATGTAAATATAAATCTTTTATTGTTAGTAGGGCTAATGGTAATGGATTTCAAGGAGCAACTGTTTTATTACAATGTAATGGTAATGATACTGCTAATTTAATTATTAATACTTGTGTATATGAGAATTTTAATAATGAAGGTGGTTTAAATTCTATTACATTAAGCGGAGTTCCTGGATTTAGTGGAGTTACTCCTACTTATATTTCTAGTGGAGCAGCTAAAACAGCAGTATGGACATTTTCTAATATTCCTATTAATACAGGAACTAGTGCTGATATACTTAATTTAGTATTTACAAGCCCAGGAGAAACTAATTTAACTTTTAGTTATAATACAACAGGATTATGTACACCTGCTAGTACTACTACTAGTACTACATCAACCACAACTACTAGTACTACAACTAGTACAACCACTACAAGTACGACTACAACTACTACGTCAACAACCACTAGTAGTACCCCTAGTATTACAGCATATGATTTTAATTTAGGTACTTCTCAACAAGGTAGTGTAGGAGGAGATATTAATTTTCCTAATCCTGTAGTAACAAATTGTACTTTTAGTGGTAATTTTCAATTAGCTACAGCTTTACCTACAGGGGCTAGTTGGTTAGTTAATGGAAGTGCAATTGGATTAGATACTAGTTTTACTAATGCTGATGATGTAAGACTTCAAGTAGTACCTGGAGCACCTACTGGTGTATTTACTTTTAATTATAGAGTTTTAGGAGATTGTGGTAATGATACAGCAACTATAACAATTACTATTAGTGCTGCTCCTACTACTACATCTACAAGTACTTCTACAACTAGTACCTCTACTACGAGTACAACTTCTACTAGTACAACTACTACCACTACTAATGGTACTATTATATCAATAAGTGTATCAGCAGGTAATATAACAGCAGGTAATAGCACTAGTGATATTATATTACCAGTACCTAATGTAACTGATAATTGTACTTTTACAGGTAGTTATAAGCTAACTAATATAGCAGCTTATGGTTTATTGTTAAAAAATGGTGTTCCTATGAATGTAGGTACTATATTTAATAATACAGATTTAATTCAAATAAGTACATCAGCTACAGATATTGTAGGAGGATACTCATTTTCTTATAAATCAATAGGTACTTGTGGTGAAAGTGCAAATGCTTTAATTACTTATAATATTGTAGCAGTTCCTACTACTACAGTAGTTACTACTACTAGTAATCTACCAGATGTAAAGAATCAAACTGTTAGTGTACCTATAGGAACAAGAGGTCAATTAAATATTAGTACAGGAGATAGACCTTGTAATACTGGATTTACAAGTTATGCTATTAAAAATGGTTCTATAATAGGATTATTAAATGTAGAATTAATAGATAATATCGCTTATTTTGATGTTATTGGAGCATTAGGTTATTTTACTAAACAATTATATTGCAGTGGACTTTTAGTAGATGAAGCTGTTGTAACAGTAGAAGGTACTCCTAATACTACTATTCCTTGTGGATGTAGTCCATGTACTAATCAAAATCAGCAACCAATTTGGCAATTCTTTAAACAATTAGGAAATACTTATATTTATAAAGATATAAATAGTTGTTCTCCTACTTATGGTAATACAGAATCAAGAAATAGTTGTACACCTATTACAAATGCTAATTGTGGCTGTAGCTAATGAATGATAAACAATATCAAGAATTAAAGAATTTTGATTGTAGAATAGAGAAAACTATAGCTACACTTACTAATACTGTAAATGGTATTAAAAATTCTTTAAATAATTTACATTATCAAAAGAGTTTAATTATCAAAAACAATGGAGTTGGTATTACTCCATTGAATTTTGATACTTTAGATTTTTTAGGAGGTACTGCATTTAGTGAGGGTCATACAGTTAAAGTTACTTTTCCTAATGGGTCAGGAGGTAGTGTATTAGATTATTCTATAACTAATATAAAATTAGCTAAATCACCTTCACTTACACTCAAAGGTAATAAATTTGTTACAGAATCAGAAGTCCAAGATTTAACTGTTTCTGAAATAAAAACTTTATTGTCTTACAATAAAGGAGATATTGGTTTAGGATTAGTAGATAATACAAGTGATTTAAACAAACCTTTATCTAATGCTGATATAGCTGCATTAGCTACTAAAGCACCTTTAAATTCTCCTACTTTTATAGGTACTCCTACTGCCCCTACCCCATTAGAAGGAGATAATAGCACTAAATTAGCTACTACTGCATTTGTTTTTACAGCTATTGAAGATTTAGTATCTGGTTCTGTTCCTGATGCTACTGTTAGTGTAAAAGGAAAACTTAAATTAGCAGGTGATTTAGGAGGAACAGCAGATTTACCTACTGTACCTGAATTAGCTAATAAACAAGCTACTTTAGTTAGTGGAACTAATATAAAAACTATTAATAGTACTTCTTTATTAGGAAGTGGTAATATAGCAGTTCAAGCTACATTAGTATCTGGAACTAATATTAAAACAATAAATGGTACTAGTTTATTAGGTTCAGGAGATATTACAATATTAGGAGGAAGTGGAGAGGTAAATACAGCTAGTAATATAGGAACTGGTAGTGGTATATATAAACAAAAAACAGGAGTAGATTTAGAACTTAAAACATTAGTACAGGGTACTGGAATTACTATTACTTCTAATACTAATGATTTAACTATTGCTTCTACAATAACACAATATACAGATGGTTTAGCTCAAAGTGCAGTAGTAATAGATAGTATTGCTGATTCAGATACAACTCATGCTCCTAGTAGAAATGCAGTATTTGATGCTTTAGCTACAAAACAACCATTAGATTCTGATTTAACAGCCATAGCAGCTTTAACAGGAACTAGTGGATTTCTTAAAACAAATGGTAGTGGAACATGGAGTGTTGATACTTCTACTTTCCTAACGGGTAATGAGTCAATAACCTTATCAGGAGAAGCTAGTGGTAGTGGAACTACAGGAATTTCTGTAACACTTGCAAATAGTGCAGTTATAGCTAAAGTATTAACAGGCTTCACTTCTACAACAGGAACTATTTTAGCTACTGATAGTATTTTACAAGCAATACAAAAACTTGACGGAAATTTAGCTTCTGCAACTGCTGGTGGAGTAAGTAGTGTAACAGGAACTTTAAATAGAATTACTTCTACTGGAGGCAGCACTCCTACTATAGATATATCTTCTGCTTATGTAGGTCAAACATCTATTACAACATTAGGAACTGTAACAACAGGTACTTATCAAGCAACTCCAATAGTAGATGCGTATATAGCAAACTCTTCTAATTGGAATACAGCATATACAAATAGGATTACATCTCTTACAACTACAGGAAATAGCGGAGCTTCTACTTTAGCATTAAATGTATTAAATATTCCTAATTATACATTAACAGGATTAGGAGGACAACCACAGTTAAGTGGAACTGGATTTGTAAAAATATCAGGTACTACTATTTCTTACGATAATAGTACATATTTAACAGGAAATCAAAGTATTAGTTTAACAGGTGAAGCTACAGGTAGCGGTACAACATCATTATCAGTAACTCTTAGTAATAGTGCTGTAATTGGTAAAGTACTTACTGGATTTACAAGTAGTACTGGAACAATATTAGCTACTGATTCTATTTTACAAGCTATTCAAAAATTAGATGGTAACTTAGCAGCAGCTACAGCAGGAGGAGTAAGTAGTGTTAGTGGTACAACTAATAGAGTGACATCAACAGGAGGTAGTAATCCAATAATAGATATTTCAGCATCTTATGTTGGACAAAGTTCTATAAATACTCTTGGAACTATAACTACAGGTGTTTGGAATGGTACAGCAATAGGAGATACTTATATATCAAGTGCTTCTACATGGAATGGAAAACAAGCGGCTTATACTAATTTAACTTCTATAGGAACATTAGCAAATGGAGCAGGTGTATTAACTAATAATGGTAGTGGAACATTTAGTTATACTACTATTACAAGTAATGCTACCCATACAGGAGATGCTACAGGTTCTGTAGGATTAACAGTAGTGGGCATTAACGGAACTAATTTAGCAGGATTAGCAACAGGTATTCTTAAAAACACTACAAGTACAGGAGTACCAAGTATAGCAATAGCAGCTGATTTTCCAACATTAAATCAAAATACAACAGGTTCTGCGGCTACACTTACTACAGGAAGAACAATAGCTATTACAGGAGATTTAACTTATATATCTCCTAGTTTTAATGGAAGTAGTAATGTAACAGCAATAGGAACATTAGCTACTGTAAATAGTAATGTAGGTACTTTTGGTAGTGCTACTCAAGTAGCTCAAGTTATATTAAATGCAAAAGGATTAGTTACAGGAGCAACAAATATAACTATTACACCAGCAGCATCTTCTATTACAGGAGGAGCAGCTCTTACAAAAGTAGATGATACTAATATTACTCTTACTTTAGGAGGTACTCCATCAACAGCATTATTACAAGCAACTTCTATTACTGTAGGATGGACTGGAACACTTGCAGATTCAAGAATTACTTCTGCGTCTAACTGGAATAGTAAACAAGCAGGAATACAATTTAAAGATGAAGGAGTTAATTTAGGAGCAGCTAATACAGTTACAGAAATAAATTTTACTGGAAATGGAATTAGTGCTTCAAGAGTAGGAAATATAATAACAGTAGATGTTGGAGCAACATCTGGTGTAACAAACCTTACTTATACATCATCTGCTTCAAATGGTATTGTAGTAAGTGATACAGGTATTGATGCAACACTTCCAGCAGCTACCACTTTAATAGCAGGACTTATGATTCCTGCACAATTTGATAAACTTGCTAATATAACAATAACACAAGCTGTAGACTTAGATGCTTTAGAATCTGATGTTGCAGATTTAACAACTCTTTCTGGAGTAGCTTCTAATTCTACAACATTAGGAACATTTACAGGAGCTACTATTCCTGATAACAGTACTGTAAAAGCAGCATTACAAAGTTTAGAAACAGCTTTAGAAGCAAGACAAGAATTAAAAATAAGAACTGTTACTTCCAATCCTACAATCTCAGCTACTACTGACGGAACAATTGTAATGAAATCTTCTGCAACTGTAGCAGCATTACCTTCAGTAGTACATGGAGTAATTTTGAGAATTAAAAATAAAACAGGAGGAAATATAAGTGTAACAGGACATTTGGATGAAACAGCATCTTCTTCTTACACACTTCCAAATTTAGAAACATTAACAGTACACGGAGAAGGAACATTAGGAACTTGGATTATAATATAATATGAGAGTAGATATTGCATATAAAACATTAGCAGAGCTTAAAGCTTTTACTGCAAAAGATGTAGAGTTCAATCAAAAAATATACCTTACAGATGAAGGTAAAGAAGGAGAATGGTATTATGATGCTTCTGATACAACTTCTTCTGATAATATAGGAACTATAATTGTAACTACTTCTGGTGGATTTAGATTTAAAAGAAAATATAATTCTAATATTTATGCTTCTTGGTTTATTGATACAGCAGATAGTACAGGTACATCAGGAACTAGAGAAAGAAATGCAATTAACAGAGCAGTATTATTTGCACTTGCTCAAAGTGTACCTCCTACTGTTATTTTAGATAACAAACGTACTTGGTATGTTAACAACAATGCTGTTTATACAAATGTAGCTACAGGAAAAAAACTTATCATAAAAGGGGAAGGTAATCCTATAATTGATTTCTTATGTACAGGAGCAACTGATTCAGGACAAGATGCTGTATTTAGAACATCTAATTCATGGACTTATCCTACTGCAAATGCTGTAGTAACGGGTAGTATTTCAGGTAAAACATTAACAGTAACAAGTATTGCATCCGGTACTTTTTATGTGGGTCAGTTGATTTATAATGATGCTGATACTATATTATCAGGAACAACTATTGTAGCTTTAGGTACAGGTACAGGTGGTACAGGGACTTATATATTAAATAGAGCAAACACTATTGGTTCTTCTACAATAAAAGCAAAAGCTGGAATTTATGGATGGAATACAAGAACTATAAGTTATGGTAGTGTTGAAATACAAGGAATCACCTTTGATGGTAATAGAAATCCTACTAATGGAGGAAGTGCAACTATTTCAGCAAGACCTTTACTTTTTAGAAACTGTGAAAATGTTTTTATAAAGAATAATATCTTTAAGAATATACAGGGAAGTGGTTTAGCTATAGGTGTTACATCAGGTGGTATAGTTTCTGATAATAAGTTCTACAATGTATATGCACGAGATTTAACAAACGATGCAACAGGTGATGCTATAACAATATATGCTTATTGTGAAAATCTTGTAATTAATAATAATGAAGCTGTATTAACAATAGGTCAATCAGGAAGATGTGGAATATCAGTAGATGATTTTAGTAGAAACATCTCTGTATCAACAAATAATATAGTAGGATATGAAAGAGGAATTCACATAGAAACTTCTCAAAACATCATAACTTCAAATAATAACATTTCAAGAAGTCCTGTTGGAATCATTTCAGCACAAAATACAGGAGGGTGTATTGTAGAAGGAAATACAATTGATGCTACAGATGTAGTGTATCCTTCAACACTTGCTGCAACTGCTAACTTATTTGGTTATTTAGACCAACAAACAGTTTTTAAAAATAACACTGTATTAGGAGGTAAGAGAACTCAAAATGGATTGTATTTAGCTAAATTTTGGGGTCAGGAACTTACAATTGAAGGAAATAAATTTAAGAATAAGAAGTTAGTTTCAAGCAGTTTAGACAGCACAACAAGCACCACTTCTGTAACAATAGGAACAGGAAGTAAAACATTTAACTATAGTTCTAATACAAACATTCCTAACTATTGGAAGTTACAGGATAGAATTAAAGTGTATCAAAGTCAGTATGTTTATGTAGAAGGATATATTACTGCTGTCTCTTCTACTTCTGTAACTATTACTGTAGATGTTACAGGTGGTGTAGGAACTTATGCTTCTTGGACATTAGAATTAAGTATTAATGGTTCTGTTTTGGGAAGTGGATATAATGATGATAACCATTATATTAATAATGATTTTGAGTTTTCTAATTTAGAACTTGATGATACAAAAAGAAATACAGTAAAAGGTAATGTTCTTAAATCTTCGTATGTAATTGCAAGAAATACAACTGCTAATAAGATAATAGCAAATGAGTTTATTCCTTACATAGATGAAGTATATAGTAGGGGTATCAGTGTTAATGGTTCTGTTTCAGTTTACGTAGCTGATAATATATTTACAAACCCTTTAGAGTTTGTTGTTGATAATGGAAGTACTACAAATTTAATTTGTGAGAACAATACATATAACAGAACAGATGTAAGTGCAGCAGGAAATGGATATTGGTATTCTGCTTCGGTAGCTGAAACAGATGTTACAAGAGGTATGAAACCAAATATAATTTATGATTATATAAATACAAAAACTTGGTTTGTTTGGAATAATGGAAGTGCAGAAGAAGCATTTAGATTAAAATTGTCTGGTAATTTAACAACAGTTGGTGCATATCCAATTTTAATTACTTCAACTGCTTCTACAACTTTAACCCTTCCTACATCAGGAACACTTGCTACTTTATCAGGGAGTGAAGCTTTAACTAATAAATCTGTTAATGGAGTTACATTAGCGACAGGGGGTAGTGCATCTTTATTTTTAAATCAACAAGGTAATTATGTAGCTGCTTCTGGTGGTGGAGGTGGAGACGCTTTAACTACACAACCTCTTTCTCAATTTGCAGCTACAACTTCTGCTCAATTAGCAGGAGTAATAAGTGATGAAACTGGTACAGGTGCTTTAGTGTTTGCAAATTCACCAACATTAATAACACCAAATTTAGGAACTCCTTCTGCAATAAATCTTACTAATGCAACATCTATTCCCGCTGGACAATTAACAGGAACAATATCAAGTGCAGTATTAGGAAATTCTACAGTAAATGTAGGAACTACTGATATAGCATTAAATAGAGCTTCTGGAGCTTTAGCTTTAACAGGTATTACAAGTATTGATGGATTTGCAGCAGCAGTTACATTAACAGCAGATAATACTACAAATGCAACTAATTATCCTTTATTTGTTAATGCTGCTACTGGAAATCTTTCTCCAAGAACAGATACGGGATTTACATACAACCCTTCAACAGGAGTTTTAACATCTACTACTTTTGCAGGGGCATTAAGTGGTAATGCTACAACAGCTACCACATTACAAACTGGAAGAACAATTAATGGTACAACATTTGATGGAAGTGCTAATATAACAATAACAGCAGCAGCAAGTACATTAACAGGGACAACTTTAAATGCAACTGTTACTGGTTCTTCTTTAACATCTGTTGGTACAATTACTTCTGGTACATGGAGTGGAAGTTTTGGAGCAGTTAGTGGTGCAAATCTTACTAATTTAACAGCAGCTAATTTAACAGGGACAATTCCTTCTGCTGTATTAGGAAACAGTAGTCATTTTATTGGAACAACGTCTATTGCGTTAAACAGAGCAAGTGCTAATCAAGCATTAACAGGAATACTAAGTGTTCAATTAGCAGGAGCTACTTCTGGTACAACTACTATACAACCTTCTGCTGTTGCTGGAACAACTACAATTACATTTCCTGCTGTAACAGGAACAGTAATTACCACAGGGGACACCTCTACTGTTACTAATACAATGTTAGCAGGAAGTATTACTAATGCTAAATTAGCTAATAGTACAATTTCTGGAATTGCGTTAGGAAGTAATTTAAATGCTCTTACTATTGGTACAGGTTTAACAGGAACTTCTTATAATGGTAGTGGAGCTGTATCAATAGCTATTGATAGCACAGTAGTTACTTTGTCAGGTAGTCAAACACTTACTAATAAAAGAATAACAGCAAGAGTACAATCAACTACTTCTACTGCTACATTTACTTTTAATTTTAATAATGATGATATAGGTGTTATTACAGCACAAGCAGCAGGTCTAACTGTAACAACAAGTGGTACACCTACATCTATGCAACCTTTTGTACTTTGTGTTAAAGATAACGGAACAGCAAGAGCAATAACATGGAACGGAATATTTGTAGCTATAGGTGTAACACTTCCTACAACAACAGTAGTAAATAAACATACATACGTTTCAGGTTATTATAACACAACAGCAGCTAAAGTTCATATAGTAGGAGTAACAACAGAAGCTTAATTATAATTATGTACACAAGATTTCCAAGTTTAATAGTTAAAACAGGTAGTGCAGGAGGAGGAAGTTATGATAGTGATGCTCAAGCATTTTTTACAGCAGCAGGTATTACATCTACAACAGAAAAAGATGCTTGGAATACTTTTGTAGTTAGTGCAAAAGCAAGTGGGTATTATTCTAAGTTCTACTATTTCTATCCTTTTATTGGAGGGGATGCTACAAAGCACTCTTACAACGCTATTAATACAGCTAACTATCAAATGACTTGGACTGGTACAATTACACATAATAGCAATGGGGTAACAGCAGGAGCAAGTGCTAAAGGAAGTACAGGATTTAACTCAGGAAGTTTTTTTACTACCACATCTGCTCATATAGGAGTTTATCTTAATCAAACAGGTCTTTCTGGAATTGATATTATTTTATTTGATGCTGCATTAGGTACAAATGCCATTGCTTATGATACCACATCTGGTGGTACAGCAGAATTTTTGAATGGGAAAGATACTCCTTATACTTCTTTGTCAAGTGGATTAGTAGTGGCTAATTTATTTGATGATGCAGGTGATGGTTATGTTGAGCTTTATAACAATTCAACACTTGTTAGTTCTACTTATATGGGAATTAACAGTCCTGCTTCTGGAACAGAATTGATATATTTTGGTGCGTATCTACCTATATATGGAAGTACTGCTAATTTAAGAGCAGCATGGGCAGCACAATCTTTTACTTCTGCTCAAATGACAGCATTTAATACACATTTACAAACTTTTCAAACGTCTCTAAGTAGAAACCTATAATGAAAATAAATTATATAAATCAATCATTAATTACACCCGATAGTTTATCTTCTAATCATAATTTAGGAGTAGTATCTGATATTGTATATAATACGTTTGAAGAGGCTTTTAATAATATACATACATCATATACAACATCTGTATATGAAGGATTCAAAGATGATAAGAGATATTTATCACTTAGCTTAAAAAAAATGATTCCATTAGTAGGAAATAGGATAGCTAAATTTGTAAAAGACGGAGAAATTTGGTATTATTACCTTATTATGGATATAAACGGGCAACTAGTAAACAAGAAACTATTACATAAAATATAAAACAAATGAATAACGTAAGTACTGTAACACAAGACCCTTATGACGTAAATGTAGTACAAGTAGCTACTACAACTGTAGCTGTTACTACTACAACTTGTACTTGTACAGTTGTAAGTCATGCTGTAGCAAAGAATATTTGTCGTAATGATAAATTTGTAGTGATTGAAACTCCTGCTTTTCGTACTACTGGTTGTCCTGATTCATCATTTACTTCTTATCGCATTACTCAACTTCCTAATGGGGGAGGTACTTTAAAAGTAGATGGAACTGCTGTAACTTTGAATCAGAACTTAACTAAAGAGCAAATGGCTAAATTAGTTTATGAACTAAATGATGCTGTTGCTTCTTCTGATAATGCTAAATTTGCAGTATATACAAGTTGTGGAACTTCTAGTGCTTATAATATTGATATTACAGTAATCACTTGTGATACTGATGGATGTGCTGATTGTGTAACTACTTCTACTACAACTACTCCATAATGTTATTATCTGAAACTGCTTTACTTATAGCAAAAACAAAAGGAATAGAAGATTTAGCTTTTATAGATTTACTTAAAAGCCAAATTGTTTCTTATGATGCTACTATAAGAAAACAACAGTCTGAAAAAGGAGTTAATATTAGTTCTTTAGAGCAAACAATTAAGTGTGTAGAATTAGTTAAAGTTAATAGTGCAAGTTGTGGTTTAGGTATTGATAACGATTTAGTTTTAAGAACTAAAAATCAAGTACCTAAACCACTTCTATTAAAATCAAAGAATCCTTTTAAGTCAGTATATAATAGTGTAATTTCTAAAAATAGAGTTACAATTGATTATCTTGATACAGAGCAATTAGAATTTATTGATGTTAGAAGATTTACAAGTACTAATGTATTTTATGCTTATGAAAATGATTATATATACATAATTAATGCTTTAGAAAAAGGATTTGATTTAAAATCTATTAGTGTTAGAAGTTCTTGGGATAATCCATTACAAGTAAGAACTTTTGCTAAGAATGAATCATTAGAAAGTAATTGTAAATGTGATGATTGTAGTAATGAAGAATCTGTTTGTTTTCAAGATGATGATTATATTATATCTAATGTGGTTGAAGGATTATTACTTTCTTATTTTTTAAGTGGTAAAAACAATGATAACAATAATTAGACAAGTAACTAAAATATTTACATTATTAGATTATTATCAGCAGTATAGAAAAGACTTTAAGGAAGATATTACTATGAGACTTCCTTTATATAGTGCCATTATACAGTTGTTTTTTAAGAAATGTAAAGACCATGTATTGCAGGGTAATATTATAGTTTTACCAATTGGTAAATTTAAAGTATGTCAAGTAATACGAGATATTTCTAAAAAAGTTATCAGTCAATCAGCTACTAGAATGGCTAGAGTAAAAGCCAAAGAAGAAGGAATGAGTACAGAAGAAATTAGTAAAATTAAAGTTTACAGGACAAATACTTCTTATCATGCTTTACAATGGAAACAATCTAAAATGTTTGATAAGTATAATTTAGATTTTGTTTTTAAAGAGATAAGAGAAGTAGGAAGAAGTATTCCAAAATATTTTAATTAATGAATTATTCATCGGTATCAAGCAAATCAGTTATTCAAAGATTAATTAGTAGATATGGAGTTACTATATCTAAAAGTGATGCTATAGATTGGATAGGGGATGCAATTGAAGAAATAGGATACCATGTAGGATTTTTTAATAAAGTTGAGGAGTTAAAAGTAAATAATTATAAAGTATCCATACCATGTGATTTTGTTTCATTAAATTATTTCATTTATAAAGGAAGAAAACTTAAATATGGAATACCTGATAATCGTATAATTGTAAATGACCATTCAGCAGAATATGATGATGTAATCGGATTATTAAATACTGATTTTAAATTACAATTAAATGATTGTTGTGTTGATGTAGATAAAGAAGAAAAGGAATATCATATTGAAATTTATAATAAAAGAATAGCTTATTTACAGAATGAACTAAATCATGTACCAGACCATACAGAATATTATTATACTAATTCAGGACAGGGTTATGGTACTAATGCAAAAGATTATGTTTATATGTTTTATAAAGCATTTCCTTTAGATGAAGAAGGTTTTCCTTTAATTATAAATGAAATAAAATATAGAAATGCAGTAATGAAATATGTATTGACCTGTTTATTAAGTTCTGGATATAAACATCCTATTTTAGACTACCCTACTGTTTTAAGAGAAAGTGAATTAGCTATTAGTCGTGCAGCAAATGAACATTTTAAAATGTCTAATGAACAATTAGAAGATTTTGCAGGTAATTGGACTAATATGTTGTTTCGTATCAAAAGCACTTATAACTATTACAGTAACGCTTAATGGATGAACTTATAAAGAATCTACCTAGCATACTTATGGGAATTTACGTATTTTTAAAAGAAGTTGGAAAGACCAAACCTGATGAAACAAAGGATGATAAAATAGAAAAACTTGAAAAAGAAATTCAAGAAATGAAAGAAGATATGAGTTTCATAAAAGGTCAACTTAGCAACAGAAAATGAAAAATTATGGTATCTGATGCCATTTGCAAAGCAAAATCTATATGATTATGTCAAAAGGAATAATGTGGATATGACCAAAGAGTTGAGATATGATTTAGTTCAGCCTCAAGCACATAGGGATATGGTGGAAATTTTAACCCTTGGTGCAACTAAATACAGTGACCGAAATTGGGAAAACGGATTTAGTTGGTCATCAGTAG
>ERZ650304.452-NODE-452-length-21766-cov-14.551518_pt1 | contig 21766 bp, 37 predicted proteins | sample MGYA00376240_ERZ650304 | MGnify/ENA primary metagenome ERZ650304 (study PRJEB26733, sample SAMN07839271) | wastewater metagenome | biome: small river; feature: stream; material: water | place: USA: North Carolina | collected 2016-03-01 ... | reverse complement strand
CTAAGTGACTGGAGTTCAGACGTGTGCTCTTCCGATCTGGCAATATTTCGTATCCACAGTTCAGAGCATAAGGTAAATGGCGAACCCAAGGACCCCAGTTGATAAGGCCGCAGTATCGGGACAGGACAAGAAGAATCCTGGCAGATTTGCAGACCGAAAGACTAGCAAGCGCACCCGCTCACTTGGCTAGCCATATCTAAAAATGACCGACCCGCAGAAAGAAGCGTGGGCCGAGCTGCAAGCAGACCTGCCTTGGCTAAACAGTTCGCATCGCGTCATGGTTCGCTTGGCCTGCAAGTTCATGGCCTAGATGGACGAGGGCGATTTTGGAATTAACGCGGCTCAGGCATTGAGTTCAATTTTATCAAAGCTCGGGGCTTCCCCAGCAGACGAGTCAAAAGTAAACCATGGCGAAGATGGCGAGTCAGACCCAGACGACAAGTTCTTCGGCAGACCGAACTAAACAATATGCGGAGCGTGTAGTTTCAGGCGAGGTAATCGCTGGGCCGCACGTTCGCAATGCTTGCAAGCGACACCTGCATGACCTTGAGCATGGAAGCGATAGGGGCATTTACTTCGATTAGGACGCGGCACAATACGCCTTTGACTTCTTTGAAGGTGTGTTGAGACTATCGGAAGGCCAGTTTGATGGCAGACCGTTTGAGCTTCACGAAAGCCAAGCCTTTATCATCGGGTCAATCTTTGGCTGGAAGCGCGCAGACGGGCGCAGGCGCTTCCGTAGGGCATACATCGAGCAAGGCAAGGGCAACGGGAAATCCCCGCTTGCTGGGGGGATTGGCCTGTTTGGCATGACGGCAGACGGTGAAGCGGGCGCACAGATTTATGCAGCCGCAGCCAAGCGTGAGCAAGCAGGCATTTTGTTTGCCGATGCGGTCAAGATGGTCAAGCAGTCGCCAGCACTGAGTAAGCGGCTAGAGTTTTCAGGCGGTGACGGGCGCGAGTTCAACATTGCCCACCTTGCTAGCGGTTCATTTTTCCGCCCGGTGTCTCGCGATACCGGAAAGACTGGTTCCGGCCCGCGTCCGTATTTTGTCTTGGGCGATGAGGTTCACGAATTACCAGATCGCAAGATTCTGGAAATGCTGGAGCGTGGCTTCAAGTTCAGGCGTCAACCGCTACTGTTTATGATTACGAACAGCGGCAGCGATAGAAATTCTGTCGCTTGGGAAGAACACGAACACGCGGTAAAGGTAGCGGCAGGCAATCGAGAGGCGGTAAACGACCCGACATTTATCGGTGAAGCATTGGATGACACCACGTTTTCCTATGTCTGCGCTTTAGATGACGGCGATGACCCGTTAAACGACCCGTCATGCTGGCCTAAAGCGAACCCTTTGTTGGGCGTAACCATCACGGAAGAATACCTATCCGAGATTGTTGCGCAGGCAAAGTCGATACCTGGACAGTTAAACGGCATCCTACGGCTTCACTTCTGTGTTTGGACTGATGCAGAGCAAGCATGGATGAGTCGCGAGGTAGTCGAGAATTGTCTAGCTGACTTTGATATATCCGAGCATCACGGAAAAGAAATTTACGGTGGTCTTGACCTTTCACAGAATAGAGACATTACGGCGGCGGCTTTTGCGGTTGAGACGGGCGTAAACGAACACGGAAAGCCTTTATTTGATGCATGGGTAGAGGCATGGACGCCGGGCGATACGATTCAGGCGCGGGAATTGCGGGACAAATTGCCATATTGCACTTGGCGTGATGCTGGATTTATCCATGCTCCGTAGGGCGAGAGCGTAAGTTATCGCCATGTAGTGCAGACACTGGCCGAGTATGACCGCGATTTTAAGGTTAAATGCTTGGCATATGACCGCTATGCATTCAAAAGATTTGAAGAAGACGTTGCAGAAGTTGGTTTAACCTTTGAATTTGTCGAGCATCCGCAGGGCGGCTTGAAAAAAGGCAAGCCAACGGAAGCAATGAAGCAGGCAGCCGAGCAAGAAGGCAAGACGGCAGAAGGGTTATGGATGCCCGGCTCGCTTCGTATTCTTGAGGAAGCCATGCTAGAGGGGCGCATTCGATTGAAGCGTAACCCTGTTTTGGTTTCCGCAATAATGAGTGCCGTGATTGAGGAGGACAAGTGGGGAAACCACTGGCTCGCCAAGACACGTTCAATAAACAAGATTGATGCCGCCGTCGCGCTTTGCATGGCGATTGGGGCGACAAATGCAGGCAGTGATGGAATGAATATTGATGACTTTATTAACTCTCCGGTGATTGGCTAATGGCATCATTTTTCAATTCGTTCTTTTCTCGCTGGGGTAGCGGCTTGAATGAGAAAAAAGGCAAGCAAAACGCAACTCCTAGCACTGCGCTGGTAAGCGATACTTCAAACATTGGCCCCGACGGCGCTATGCAAATTAGCGCGGTGTGGGCTTGTCTTGAAAGACGCTCTACAACGGTTGCAAGCTTGCCATTATTTGTTTACGAACAGAAGCAAGGCGAAAAAGTACTAGCCCGCGATTCGCGCCTTTATCAGTTATTGCACGACAGCCCAAATTCCCGCATGACTTCGCTAGAGTTTTGGCGGGCTATGGTGATGAACCACGACTTGCGCGGTAATGGTTACGCAAGAATTGATCGAGATTCTAACGGGGAGGCTGTGGCCTTATGGCCCATGCCTGCCGATTAGGTAGAGGTAAGCGTACTGAAAGACGGCTCTATGGTCTATGAATACCGGATCGCTGATAACGTCGCCATTCTTTCTGCTGAAAACGTGCTGCACATTAAAGGCCCGGGTAACGGAACGGTAGGATTATCCCGCCTTGAGTACATGCAGGCGACTACCGATGAAATGGCAAAGGCTCAGACCTCGGCTAGCAAGATATTCGGCAACAGCGGCAAGCCTACCGGCGTTTTGATGATTGACAAGACACTGACCGAGCCGCAACGGACCAGCCTACAAGCACGGTTCGCAGAAATGCAGCAGGGCAGCACTTCGCGCCTTTTTGTGCTTGAAGCGGCTATGAAATACGAGCAATTAAGCATTTCTCCAGTAGAGCAACAGCTTTTAGAGACTCGAAACTACGGAATTGAGGAAGTTTGCCGCTGGTTTGACGTGCCGCCCATCCTTGTTCATCACTCAAACGTGACGGCATGGGGTAGTGGTATTGAGCAAATTGTTGACGGCTTCCATAAATTGACTATTCGACCGCTTCTAGTTTCGATTGAGCAGGCCATTCGCAAGCGCATAATGACTGCAAAACAACGCGCAACGATGGCAGTAGAGTTCAATCAAGACGCATTATTGCGCGGAAGCCTAAAAGATCGCATGGAAATCTATTCTAAAGCCACGCAAAACGGCGTATTCACACGAAATGAGTGCAGGCAGTATGAAAATTTACCGCCTGACCCAGACGGCAACAAATTAACGGCGCAATCAAACCTGGTTCCGCTTGCGGCGCTGGGTAAAGTACAACCCCAAGGACAAAACAATGCTAGTACGCAAGACCCTGTAGCTCAGTGAAGTTGAGTTAAAAATGGAGGGCGAATCTGGCAAGTTTGCCGGTTATGCCTCAGTTTTTGATGGTGTTGACAGTTACGGCGACACGATTGTTAAGGGAGCCTTTGAGGAAACCTTAAAAGCAAACGGCCTGCCGAAAATGTTTTATAACCACGACTGGTCAGGGCTTCCGATTGGTAAGTTTTTGTCAGTACAAGAAGATTCAAAAGGTCTATTTGTAGAAGGCGAGCTTACTAAGGGCGTGTCACTTTCCGAAGATGTTGCAGCAGCAATGAAACACGGCACGATTGACGGCCTAAGCATTGGCGGATTCTTGAAAAAAGGCGACTATGAAGAAACCGAAAAGGGCCGAAAGATCAATAAATGGTCGAAATTAATGGAGATTTCCCCTGTCGTATTCCCTGCGGACTCAAATGCCCGCATTGATACAGTCAAGGGAATTGATTTTTCCGAAATGATTGAGGAAATTAAAACGATTCGAGACTTTGAAACCTTCCTGCGGGATGCAAGCGGGTTCAGTAAAGGGGCTACTTTAGCGTTAGTAGCCCGCGCTAAATCAGTGTTTAGCCAGTGGGATGCTGGCGAAAATAACGAAAAAGCGAACGCTTTGTTGCTAAGCGAACGTGTTAACTCTCTGGCATCTCGCCTAAACATTAAATAAGGATTCAAAAATGTCTGATATTGAAAGCGTCATTAAAGCACTCGATAAAATCGAGTCGAAACTGGTAGAAAAATCTGACCGCGCCGATAACGAAATCAAAGAACTTGGCAAAGTCACCAACGAAACCAAAAACGCACTGGAAGCCATCGGAACAAGCCAGCGCGAATTTGCAGATCGCTTGCTGGCTATCGAGCAAAAGAAAACTGCAACCGAAGAAGAAAAAGTAAACCATAGCTGGGGTTCGCAGCTTGTAAAATCGGCTAATTACGGTTCGTTTGCTTCCGGACAATAGGCAAAACTTCGCGTTGAAGTTAAAAATACCCTGACTGGCTCAGATACCAACGTTGCGCCACAACGTAACGCTGGCATCGTTGGTGGCGCATTCCTGCCGTTCAGCATGGAAGCCTTGCTCCCAAGCACCACGACCAGCTCTAACGCCATCGAGTTCACCAAAGAAGCCAGCTTCACCAATTCGGCAGCAGAGGCCGCAGAAGGCGCGTCTAAAGCAGAATCGGCGCTTACTTGGTCGCTGGTCAACATGCCCGTGTCAACCGTTGCTCACTGGATCAAAATCAGTAAGCAGCTTGCCGCCGATGCTCCTGCACTGGCTGCATACGTTGACACCCGTATGCGTTACGGCGTCAATCAAAAGGTAGATACTCAGCTTGTTGTAGGTGATGGCGTGGCTCCGAACATTTCGGGCACGTATGACACTGGCAACTTCACTGCTCACGGTTACAGCAACGCAACACTGACCGCAATCTCGGCAACCTTCAAAAAGTTGATTCTGATTCGCAAAGTCATCGCTGATTTGTACGCCGCTGGTTATCCTGCTGATGCGATTGTGTTGAACCCTGCCGATTGGGCAACTATCGAAATCGAATTGTTCACCACTGCCGCCGGTCAAACCTTGTATAGCATCAATGATGCTGGCCAAGCTCGCCTTTTCGGCCTGCCCGTGATTCAAGCGATCGGCATGGCTGCTGATACCTTCCAAGTGGGCCGATTCTCTGAGGCTTACATGGTTTACAACCGCGAAGGCGTTGTTGTTGAAATGTCTGATTCCGATTCGGACAACTTCACCAAAAACTTGATTACCCTTCGCGCTGAACGCCGCTTGGCTCTGGCAACTGAAAAGCCTGCTGCTGTACGCGGTGGTGATTTGACTCCTGCTTAATGATGTAACTGGATCAGCCCCTTCGGGGGCTGGTCTTTCGAGGTGATTATGCAAGTTAAATTTACAAAATCAGGTGCAAATGAGATTGTCGGGGGCTTTAGTCCTGGCGATGTTGCAAGGGTTTCGGACGCAATGGGCAAACATCTTGTAGAAGATGCGAAAGTTGCGGTCTATGTAGAAGCTCCCAAGCAAGTGAAGGAAGATGCACCGGCTGTTCTATCACTGAAGAAAAAAGACAAAAACAAGTAATTTTCAGCCCCTTCGGGGGCTTTTTGGGAACCCAAAATGTCATTATCCAATACCACAGAAGCCGCAGCATTAGACGCATTTTTACGCGGTATAGACCCATCGTATCGGGCAGGCGCGACCCAATATCTCGCACTTTTCACGGCAGACCCGACAGAAGCGGCAAGCTTGGCGAGCGAGGCAAACTTCACTGGTTATGCTCGCGTTGCACTTACTAAGGCAGCGTCTTGGACTGGAACGGCATCGCCATACACGAATACAAATCTTATTTAGTTCACCACATGCTCGGGTGGCTCCAACACTATTACGCACTTTGCGGTGGTTGATACAGCATCTGGCGCAGTCAGCATGATGATTTCCGGCGCTCTAAGCGCATCGCTTGCCGTGTCAAGCGGTATTCAGGTGCAGTTTTCGGCTGGCGCACTGTCAATATCGGCTGACTAATGGCAGGTTTTGGCAATTTACGCCTGTTGGCAGATGCTGAAATGGAAGGGCGCTATTTGTATGCGTCTTTTCGTAAACAAGCAACGCAGACCACGACGGCTGGCGTTTGGTTTGACTTGTCTATGAGTCCAGGCAATCCAGCGCCTAACTACTACATTGGTTCGCCTACTGTTTTTACTGCACTAAAGCAATCAACCGATGGCGGTTTACGACATGGCGGCAATGTAAATTCGCTAGGATTTAAAAAGTATTTACGCAAGGTCATGGCGTACACAGCAACAGCAACGGCGGTTCCGCTGTCTTGCAAATTGCTGGACTATATTGGTTTTTATCCGTTTATTGATGAGTCTGTTTTAGATGAACAGTTTATGGACAACACAACGCCATTACCTAGATATTCGGATGGCGTAGGGGTGCAAATTATGCCGGTTGTCGTGGCGGGACAAACCGGCGGGCAGACTTTCACTGTAAATTACACGAATACGGAAGGCGTTGCGGGCCGCGTTACTTAGGCCGCAACAATGTCCACCCAGTTTGTTAATGGAACCATCCTGCATTCCCAGGGATCCGGCGCGGCTTATGAAAACAACGGGCCATTTTTGCCTTTACAGCGCGGAGATAGTGGAGTTCGTTCGATTGAAAGCGTAACTATTGGGGGTGTTGGTGATGTTGGCTTGTTCTCACTTGTTTTAGTGAAGCCCTTGGCGGCATTCAACCTATATGGAATAGATGCGGCCTGTGAAACTGATTATTTTACTGATAGCGCCGCAATGCCTGAAATAAAAGACGACGCATATCTAAACCTCATTGCGCTACCCAATGGAACGCTCTCAGGCGCACCGATTAACGGAATTTTAGAAACTACTTGGAATTAAATAATGGCAGGCTTTAGCAGTCAAGACGACCTCATCAACTAGATCACTACGAACGGAAAGTTCTATCGTGCTGACTGGCAAAAATCTACCTTCGCGGCCACGGCGCACACGGCTGGACTTTGGTATTCGCTTTTTCGCGGCGGCGGAAATCCTGCTGCTGATACCATTCTCGGCACAGGCACTAACTTAGCTTTTCAAGCCTTGCGCGACGACACGACAAACGCGACAGGCATCCCGCACGGCGGCGATGTTGGCGGCGGCACGGGCTTTAAAGTTTTACTTAATGCGGCAGCTCAGACGGCGGCAGCGACTACCGCGCCTTGTGTCTTGATGCTGGTTGACTTGCTTGGCTTCTACCCCATTACATCGGTCACGACGACTGGCGACCAAGCATTAAACAACACGGTGACATTGCCACGCTATACTGATGGCGCAGGTGTTCAGGCTTTCTTAACCCCTAGTACTGTAATGGGCGCAGCAACACCCAATATCCGGCTAACCTATACTGATAGTGCTGGCAATGCTGGCAATCTAACGCCTGCAACGCTCCCGATTGGCAACACTGCCGCTGCTGTGACTTCTATTGTTTACTCGGGGACGGGTTCGGGCAAGTTCGGCCCATTCATTCCCTTAGCCGCTGGCGATTCAGGAATCAGGTCGGTTCAGCAATTTAACCTCTCCTCGTCCTATGTTTCAGGCGTTCTAAACCTTGTTTTGTGTAAGCCTTTAATTACACTGCCAATTACCACGCTTGGCGTTACTGCCGAGCGCGACTTGGTAAACCAATTAACCAGTATGCCGAAGATTTACGATGAGGCTTGCCTGGCTTGGATTATGCTGGCAGGCGCAGCAACTCCCGTTGCTTCGCCAATCAGCGGTCATTTAGAGTTTGGCTGGTCATAATGGCTTTAATCGGCAACCAATCGGTACTACATAAAAGCCCTTTGCGTTTTTTGAACGGACGCGAGTCATTGTTGCGCTCTAATTTCAACAAGCACGGCATGATGCGCGGGGCATACAGTAGCTACGATTCGCGATGCGCTAAGCCTAACGGGCATTTGTCGCCTAGTGCATGGGTGTTGCCTAAAAGATCGGGCGGCGGCTCAAGTCGAAATTACGCGGGTCTGACTATTGATTCAATTGGCACGGGCGCGATGGGCGTTAATGCCGAGGGCGAATTAACGATTTCCTTTGATTTTACAGGCGCTGGCGGCTTAGTTGTATCTGGCGCAGGCACTTCAGAGTTTTCAATAACGGGAACTGTTACGGGTTCGGCAGGGCTATTCTCCGAGGGTTCAGCCTCTTTTGAATTTGCAGCCAGTGCAGACATTGCAGCGATTAACTACGCAATAGGAACTTCAAGCTTTACCATTTCGGGAACTTTAACGCCTTACGCAATCGGCTATATGTCAGGCACGACAATGGACGCTTCAACACTTACGGCGGACGCTATTGCCGTCGCTGTTTTGGCAGCGGCTCAATCAACGCCAATCCACTCCAATATCAAGCAAGTTAACAGCCTTGATGTTGACGGCTCAGGCACTACCGGCGACCCTTGGGGGCCGGTGTGAAATGGGGCGGCGCGTGGGGTAGTGCGTGGGCTGATGCTTGGGGCGCTATCGAGTCTATAACCAGGCGCTTCCCAAGATCGTCGGGAGCGGCAACAAGTAGACCGCAGGCAGTAACGCAAAAAAGAGCAGTGCAAGATTTCAAGCGCGATGAAGTTTTAAGCGAATCAAGATCAGAAGTTTTAGCCGCAACAAGAACAACAGAAGGTAATACACGTAATGAGCCTAAAGCGGATAACCGCCCCGAGTGTTGACCCGATTGACTTGGCAACCGCAAAACTACACATGCGGGTTACGCATAGTGAAGAGGACGCACTAATCCCGATTTATATCAGTGCGGCGGTTGCTTATTTAGACGGGCCTGATGGCATTCTGGGGCGTTCATTGGTGACTTAGACTTGGGAATATTCGCTTGATTGTTTCCCGAGCACGGCAATAAAAATTCCTTTGCCGCCCTTGCAGTCAGTCACAAGCATTAGCTACGTTGATGCGGATGGCGCAACACAAGTTCTGGACAGCGCCAGATACACGGTGGATATCGCTGGCCAGCCTGGGTGGGTAGTCGTGGATGAGGACGGATGGCCCGACACGATGGAAACGGCTAACGCTGTCACGATTCGTTTTGTTTGCGGTTACGGTCTAGCGTCTTCGGTTCCTGCTTCACTGCGCGCTGCCATGCTTCTGCATGTTGGCGACTTATACGAAAATCGCCAAACAGGGCAGGGCCAAGAGGTTTATCAAAACCCAGCATTTATGTCGCTGGTTTATCCTTACCGGATTTTGTCAGTATGAGAATCGGCCCATTACGCCATCGCATAAATGTTTAGTCTCGGGTTAATACTCAGGACGCGACTACAGGTGAGAATGTCGTCACTTGGGCAGCATTTTTGACCGCTGAACCGGCGCAAATTAATTCAGTTTCAGCCCGTGAGTTTATCCAATCGAGTGCCGAACAAAATCAGACAATGACAAAAATGATTGTTCGCTATCAAGCTGGCTATTTGCCTACGATGCGCGTTGTCTGGGAGTCTGAAAACTACGAAATACAAGGAATTTTGCAGGATGAAACTGCAAGAGGCTATTTAACTCTTATGTGTTCAAAAGGTCTAAGCGATGGCCAGTGAGTTAAAAGGCTTTGATGAAGCCTTGAAAAAGCTCAAGACCTTGACGCCTAAACTGAAAAAGAAGGCGCTTAATGCTGCTACTCGCAAGGGAGCGAATGTATGGCGTGATGCCGCTAGATAGAAAGCGGCCTAGCTTGACGATCCAGAAACGGCCTCAAAGATCAGTAAGGAAATAGCAACCGCTTACAGTGGCCGAGAATCTAAGAAGGTGGGCGGCTCCGTTATGCGTGTTGGTGTTCGTGGTGGAGCTAAGCCATAGAAAGGTAATTTGGATACTGGTCACTGGCGTCTGCTGGAATTTGGAACAGAAAAGATGGCGGCACAGCCTTTCATGCGCCCGGCTCAGTCTGAAAATATAGATAGTGCAACTGCCGTAGTGGCTTCACATCTAGATAAATCCATAGATAAAATAATTGCCTCTGGGGCCGCTTAATGTACGCGCCTATTTTCTAGCTGCTAAAGAATGCCACTCCTGTAACTTCAATTATTGGATCATCGCCATGCAGGGCTTATCCGTTTGGAAATGCTCCCGATGGCGTGACAAAGCCATATATAACTTGGCAAAACATCGGCGGAAGTCCTGAAAACTACCTGAAAGACAACCCAAATATCGACCGCTTTAGCCTTTAGGTGGACTGTTGGGCCGTAACCGCTACGGCGGCAAGGGCTTTAGCTCAAGCGGCCCGTGACGCGCTACAGGCCGATGCACACATTGTTAGCTGGGCTGGCGAGAGCCGTGACCCTGAAACTAAAAATTACCGCTACTCTTTCGACGTAGATTTTTATGTAGCTAGAGAAGAAGTAGATAGTGTATAAGTATTCCCAAGTCGCCATGCGCGGCGGCAAGGGATAGGCCCGCTTCTGCGGGAAGTGTTGCGCATAACTCAACCCGTAAGGAATATTTAAAATGGCAAAGAAAACCTAGGGCACCACGCTCTATTTTATTGACCCCGCTGCGCCTACTGTCGTTGAGACTGTCGGCTGCGTGACGGCTATCTCCGGCATTACCGCTGCCCGTGACCAGATCGAAACAACCTGCCTAAGTTCGGCAGCCCGAACCTATGAAGCTGGCTTGGCAACTCCCGGCACTGCGTCGTTCACTATCAATTTTGACCCTTCTGATGCATCCCATGTTCTGCTGCATGAGTTGTACGTGGCAGGCACTACGCTTGAATGGGCTGTCGGCTGGTCTGATGGCACGGCTAACCCTACCGCACTGGCTGGCGCGTTTGTGCTTCCAAGTACGCGCTCATTCGTGCAGTTTGACGGCTTCCCGTCCGATGTGCCGTTTGACTTCAGCTTGAACGCTGTCGTGACTTCGACTATTTCGGTGCAAATGTCGGGATTCCCAGTGCTGACTCCGAAAACGTAATTGTAAGCGGCGAATAAGTATTGTTTTGGGTGTCCGGCTCTGGCGACTCGCCGCGCTATCCGGCCCCATCTATTAGGCGAGTAAATAAAAATGAAATTAGCGGAACTTAAAAGCGCAGGCGGCATCGTTTCTGATGAGCTTGTAAAAAAGAATGTCAAATGGACTCGAAAAGTCGATGATGTTGAAGAAACTCTAGACTTCGATGTTTATGTCAAGCGTTCACGATATGGAACGCTGGAAAAAATCAATTAGACGGATGGCGAAAAGAGCCGGATTCCCGAGCTTATTAGCCAGTCTATTTTCTTGGGCGAAGATGGCAAAGAGCGTTTGACCTATCAAGACGCTTTCGATCTGGCCCCAAGTCTTGCAGCCGCATTTATTGTCGCCATCCACGAAGTTAACGGGACGAGCGGCAAGCCAAAAAACTAACTGCCGGTGATGAGGTTTGGCATGAGCTGGCCCTCAGCATCGGCGGCTGCACAATACAAGAGTTAAAAGACAGGATGCACCAAGACGAATATATGTCTTGGCTTGCATACCGAAACAAGCGCGGGCCACTAAACCCGATGATGCGAAATGACAACGGCTTTGCGCTGATTGCCATGCTTATCAATCGCGGACTAGGCGGCAAGGCTGAAATTTCCGACTTCCTGCAATACGGCAAAGACGAACAAGAAGAAGTGATGACCGACCCAATGGAATTTATCAAAATGTTTAGTGGGGTTAAGTAATGGCAGGTAAGTCACTCGGCACGCTCACTCTAGATCTTGTCGCAAAAACCGGCATGTTTGAAGCTGGCTTGGATAAAGCTGGCCGTAAAATGTCGGAAACGGAACGCAAGGCCCACGCTTTAGGTAAAAACATCGGGCTAAGCCTTGGGGCTGTCGGAGCTGCCGTAGGTGCTGCTGTTGTGGCTGGCGCTGCTGCGGCAACGGCTGCCGTAGATAAAGCCATTGATTAGATGGATGAGCTTTATAATGCATCACAAAAAATCGGCATTCCTGCTGAGGTTTTGACCGGGTTCAAGTACGCTGCCGAATTGTCGGGCGTATCCATTGATTAGCTGCAAACTGGGCTTGGTAAATTAATCAAGTTTCAATAGGACGCGGCACAAGGCGGCAAAGAATCTACTCGCGTATTTGAAGCGTTCGGTATTGCGGTAAAGGATTCGGCTGGCAACCTTCGCAGCACACAAGGTCTGGTTAAAGAGTTTGCCGATGTATTCAAGGCATTGCCAGATGGCCCAGAACAGGCCGCACTGGCTTTGCAGGTATTTGGCAAGTCTGGTTTAGAGTTAATTCCGCTTCTTAATTCAGGAAGCGATGGCATTGAGTAGATGACAGACCGAGCAAGGGAGCTTGGGCTTGTTTTTGACAATGATGCCGGTGCGAAAGCAGATGAATTTAATGATAAGCTAGATGAATTAAAAGGCGCAGCAAGCGGCCTTGCTACTCAGGTAGCTATCGAGTTATTGCCTGAACTTATTAACCTGGTTGACTGGTTTCGGGAAAATTACACGGAAGGTTCGCGTTTAGCAGATACCGCAAAACTCATTGCACGGGCTTTTGAAGTAGCGGGTAATACCTTTGCCATATTTGCCGATCATGTTCAAAAGTTAACAGTTGTTCTTTCCTTTGGCGCTGCTCAGGCAACGGCATATTATGACGCGGTGAAGGCGCTCGGGAGTTTAGACTTTAGTGGCGCTGCTGATGCTGGGGCGCGGGCAAGACAGAACCAAGACGCATTGTTTTCATCGCTTACGTATTCTGGCGGCAGTGCCTCTCAGTCCGGCACGACTTCACGCGGTGCTAGAGGTGCTCGCGGTCTTGGTGGCGCACGTTCTACAGGCTCTGGCCGTGACTACATGGCGGCGGCAAGAAGCCTTTAGACGCCAATGCCAAAGACTGCCAAGACAGGCAAGGGCAAGAAAGACAATAGCGAAGAAGAAGCATTGCGCGCTGCCGAAAAAGCGGCCCGTGATTATGCTGCTGCCATTTCAGACTTGAATGGAGTATTGGACGATCAGGCCCGCTTAACTGGCGGCGAACTGACCGAAGCGGCGTTTAAGTACAAAGACGCAATGGTTAAAATCCAAGAGTCTGAAGATGAGCTGACAAGGCTCGGCAAGCTGGATGCTGAGACTTCCGCTGCCATTGCTCAGGCTCGCGACCAAGCGACCGAGGCATATAACAAGCAAGTCGAGGCGATTAACAACCAAAAAAATCCTGCTCAGGAAATGCTGGCAGATCTTGAGGAAGAATTAAAGCTTCTTGGGATGACAAATGTAGAGCGTGAAAAAGCTATTGCTCTGCGCCACGCCAATGCGGATGCGGCAAGCGTGGAAGGCGTGGCGATCAGTGCAGCGATTGACAATCTCGATCAGGCTCGCCGCGTTACTGAAGGAATGGACGTTCTGCGTAATGCTACCAATAACCTGTTCGCAGATATTGCCAGCGGTGCGAAGTCTGCGAAGGATATTTTCAAAGACTTCCTGCAATCTATTGTAGATGGCATTACCAACTTGATTGCTCAGCAACTAACGCAATCTTTATTTGGCTCGATGGGAAGTTCTGGCGGCGGTTCTTTTGGCGGGTTCTTTTCAAACCTATTCGGCTCCCTGTTTGGCGGTGGCCTAAGCGGAAGCTATGCCAATGGTGGTATTTTCGATAATGGCAATGTAACAGCATTTGCCAATGGTGGCGTAGTGGGTGGCCCCACGATGTTCAATATGAATGATGGCCGCACGGGGCTAATGGGGGAAGCTGGCCCAGAAGCGATTATGCCACTAAGGCGCGGCCCTGATGGGAAGCTTGGCGTTCATATGACAGGCGGCGGCAACTCAGGGAGGCCGATCACGATTATCAACAACATCCCTCCTACAACTGAGCGCAGAAGCGGACAGCAAATTGCCCAGCGCACTTCTGAAAAATTACGGATTGCAACTTCAAGGAATAGTTAATGGCGAGTTTCATCCATGAAAGGCTGCTGGATTGTGTCGCCTATGGTTTTCAAGGCGGGCCGACTTTCTACACGCAAAAAGTAGAAATGCGATCAGGCCATACGCGGCGTAATGCGATCAGGTCAAAGCCGAAATATCGTTTTTCTGCTCCTTATCAAAACATCAATAATGCCAATCATGCGGCTGTCATTGCAGCGTTTAATGCTTGCCAAGGCGCGGCTACTGGCTTTCTTTTTAAGGACTGGGCAGACTATCAGGCAACCAATGAGCCGATAACAACGATTGTTAGCCACGTTCGTTCTGGTACAACACTAAGCGCGGATGCTTCCGACAATAGTTTCAATGACTCACTTGCCGGATTTGTTGCTTCTGGCTTTGTGGTAGGCGACAGAATCAGAACAACGATTACCGGAAACACCACGCAAACCTACACCATCCTTTCTGTCACGACCGCAAAAATCATTGTAGACGGAACTGTCACGACTCAAGCGGCTGGTGGTTCGTTTGCAGTAACGACTTTAACAGCATCGGTATAGCTGAAAAAAACCTATACGTTGGGTTCGCAATCGACTGTTAGGCCAATAGTCAAGCCTGTTGCTGGCTCTGTGACAGTGTACGCCAATGGCGTAGCAAAGGCTGGGACGCTTGATACAACTACGGGTTTATTCATGCCGACAAGCGCATGGACGGCTGCCGATGTAGTGACTTGGACGGGTGAATTTGATGTGCCTGTTACGTTCGCAAGCGATGAATTAATTTTTGACTACAACAATTTTCAGGCGCTGACTTCAAACATTGAGCTAGAGGAAGACTTTAGCGCATGAAATCTATCCCGATTTAGCTGCAATCGCACTATGACGAGCCAGTTAACACTACCTGCTATTTGCTTCGCATTGTCCGCAATGTTGGGTTTAATGGTGAAGCGGCTCCGGTTATTGGCGTGTGCAGTCTTGACGTTCCGGTAACTTACGATGACGGCAACGGCGCGGTGATTTACTCAGCCGTGGCGGGCTTTCTCCCATCGAGCGTGGCAATGTCTGCCGATCTTTCAGTAGATAACGCTGAAGCTGAAATGCTAATTCCTGCTTATGATCTTGGCCCCATAGTAGAAAGCGAAATTAACGCCGGTAAATATGACGGCGCTGATTACGTCATGTACAAGGTCAACTATAAAGACTTGATGACCGGCAGGCATGAAATCGTAATGTCTGGCACTATTGGATAGAATCGCGTTGTGGGCGGGCTTTCATGTTTTGCTGAACTTCGCACGATCACCCAAAAGCTCAGGCAGTCAGTATGCGAGCTTGACTCGATTACCTGCCGTGCAACGTTTGGCGATTCCAGATGCGGCGTGGATGCGGAAGCCCTTTTTGTTTCCGGCGCAGTTACCAATGTAGGCAGTGAATCAGACCGTATCTTTACGGATACAAGCTTAGCGGCAGCTGATAACTATTATTCTCCTGGCATGGTGGAGTGGCTTACTGGAGAAAATGCTGGTTTAAGCCACGAAGTGGAAAGCAACGTTTCTCATGTTGTGACTCTTACTTTTCATACCCGATACGACATTGCTATTGGTGACACCTATCGAATCCGTCCAGATTGTGCAAAACGGTTTTAGACGGACTGTATTACAAAGTATGCAAACGGCCTTAACTTCCGTGGCGAACCATTTATTCCCGTAGGCGATGAAGCTGCAATCGCTGTTCCCGGTGCTACTCAGCAGACCCCGCGCTTACCCGGCCTGTTAGGAATTGGCGGATGATTGCGCATGTTGAGGCAGCAAGGAAGTATGTTGGGATGCCTTTCCGACACATGGCGCGTGGGCCGCGTCGCGTTGATTGTGCTGGCCTGATTCTATGCGCCTTTCGTGACGTTGGTATTGAGCTTGAAGACATGCCGGTTTATGGACGTGAGCCTCATAAAGACGGCTTGCGATAGATCGTGCAGAAAAACCTTGGGCTTCCTATCGTCGGTGAATTGCAAGTAGGCGATATCGCCCTAATGAAATTCTCCACCGAGCCTCATCATCTTGGAATTATCGGTGACTACGTTCACGGCGGTCTTTCACTGATTCACGCAGACGGCACGAAAAAGAAAGTAGTAGAACACAGGCTAGATGATACTTGGCAATCGCGCATTATCGAATTTTATAGATGGGGCAATAAGTAATGGCGCGTACCATATTACCGATTCTTGGCGGTGCCGTTGGCTTCATCGTCGGCGGTCCTGCCGGTGCGCGCTGGGGCTGGATGATTGGCTCTCTTGTGGGTGGTATTGTTGACCCGCAAGTTATCAAAGGCCCGCGAATTGGCGACATAGGCGTTTAGACTTCTCGCGATGGTGTGCCGCGTCCGATTGTTTACGGAACTGCGCCTGTTGTTGGAAACGTCATAGACCGTGGCGAATATGTAAAAACCATCGAGCGTGAGCAGCAAGGAAAGGGCGGGCCGGTTGTTGAAACTGAGCGCGTATCGCTAACCTTTGCTATCCGGATTTGTGAAGGCCCAGTAGCAGGAATTACTAGAATTTGGGAGGATGAAAAGCTTGTTTATGATGTTCGCCCCGGCTCCCTGATTCCTGACGACAGTGCTGATTTTTTCAACGATGTTGAAATCTATCTGGGCGACGAGTCACAGCTTCCTGACCCTAGTCTTGAGACTATTCATGGCGTTGGTACGACTCCAGCATATCGCGGGACCTGCTACATCGTATTCAAGGACAAGGATTTAACCGAACGTCGCGGTTCAATCCCAAGTTATCGTTTTGAAGTGGCGACCGATGCGGACGTTACGCTTCCAGATGTCGTCCCCGGCTGGATGGCTGGACAATCATCCGCTTCAGAAAGGCTATATAGCCAAGACGGTACTGACTGGGAGGTTGTCGGGGTTGCAAGGCCAATCTCTGCTGCCGGTTTCACCAGCTGTACCTACCTAAACGGAAACGTCATCCTATCTAATGACGCTGGATTTATTTATAAGTCTTCTGACAAGGGTGATAACTGGACTGGGCCGCACTTTGTAACGTATAGCATAAGCGGAAGCGCAAGAATGATATTTAATGGCGCATATTATTATATGGCCTGCGGCGTTTATCCTCTAGTAAGAAGTCCTGACTTAATTAATTGGACAGTTCCAAATTCCGCTAGTATCTCTAGGGCTGACGATGCATGTGTAACAAATACCGCAATAGTTCTTGCCTCAATCTACTCGGCATACGCAAGTTATTCTTCAGATCAAGGGGTTACATATACGCTAGGCTCAGTACCATTGTTAGGGGCTGGGGCAAGCTTGCCAGATGGCACGCTAAGGATAGAAACCGATGGAATAAAAACGGTATTCTTTGGGCGTACAGGAGCGCCAGATTACGATAGGAAGCTTACGTATAGCGGTGACTCTGGACAAACTTGGACGGTGGGAAGCACCAGCTTTTCAGGAAATTCTGTAACAGTTAACGCAGTGGGGCTTAAATACAGCCATGGAAATTGGGTGGCCGTTAGTTCAGATGGCAACATCAAGTATTCTACCAATGGCACAAGCTGGACGGATTCCGCATATAACTTCGCTGGCCCCAAAGATTTAGACGCCGATGGCTCTAAATTCATTATCGTAGGTGATGATGGATTGATAGCTTCATCGCCTACAGGGCAATTTTGGACGGTTCTTCCTACGCTTTATTCAGATGATTACAATACTGTTTGCGCGCTTGGTATCACCGAGCCAGCGCCGCCAGTGGTAGAACCTGGCGAATCGCTGCTTTCCTATATTGTGCAAGACTTGTGTGAACGTAATAGCGTTGATTCAACTGAAATTGACGTTACTGAATTAACCGATCTTGTGGACGGGTTTACTGTGGCCGGTGTTTATTCGGCTGGCGAGTGTATAAAGAGTTTGCAGCGGGTTTACTTTTTCGACTCGGGCGAATGGGATGGCGTCCTGCACTTTGTAAAGCGTGGCGGTGAAGTGGTGGAGACAATCACCGAAGCTGATATGCTGGAAGACCCAGAAGAAACCACGCGGGAGCAAGAGCTAGAGTTCCCGAAAAAGATGCACCTTTCGTATCAGAACGCAGAACTTGGATACGCGCCAACGAAGCAAACTGTTAGCAGGTCATCGCCTGACATTCGGGTTATTGGCGAAGTTACCGTAGAAGTCCCTGTTGTGCTTGATAAAGATCAGGCGGCTCAGGTTTGCGATAAGCTTATGAAGGTAGCTTGGGTAGATACGGGCGGTGAAATCAAGTTCAAGGTGGCAGATAACAAGTCGTACCTAACGCCTACTGACTGCGTAAATCTCAATATCAGGGATAGAACCTATCGGGCCAGAATTGAGCGGGTAGAGTGCGCTGATGGTGTAGTTAACGTACAGGCTCGCCACGACCGGCAAAGCTCGTATTTTTCCAATGCCGTAGGTGAACAACCGCCAGACCCTCTAGACCCGGTTAGCAGTCTTCCGGGCATTACCTACTTTGAATTTATCAACGCTCCCGGCTTGATAGATGCAGATGACCGTCTAGGCTACTACATTGCATGTCGTGGCGAATTAGAACCTTGGCAGGGCTGCACTGTCGAACGCTCGATAGATGGCGGAGCTACCTATTCCACCATTGCCAATGTGACAACGGCGGCACGAATGGGGTAGCTATTGGATGATGTTTCTGCGGCTTCTGAATATGTGCTTGATACAACGAATCAAATTAGGTTCCAAATGTACGGCCCCGATGATTCCGATATGCCGTCAATTACTTACACGCAGCTATTGCAGGAAGGTAATGCAATACTAGTAGGCGATGAAATCATGCAGTATCAGGACGCAACGGAAGAATCTCCGGGCGTATGGGTTCTTACTACTTTGGTTCGTGGCAGGCTTGCAACATCTTCGGCAGCTCATACGGCAGGCGATAGGGTCGTTCTGCTCAGCGGCGCTACTTTTATCGAAACATCGTCTAGCTTGCTTGGTGTTGAATTAACCCATCGCGCAACTTCATACGGGAACTCCCCAGAAGATTCAGCCGAGTACGCTAGTACTTGGGAGCCTGCCTATTCTCAGATTGAATTTGCTCCATGCTTCTTGGAGCTTGAGCGTGATGGCGCTGATGTGATTACAGCAACGTGGACGCCGCGCTATCGCTTCGGAACTACGGTTAACCCTATTCAATCAGTAAATGATCGAGGCTTTAGAGTTAGCTTTGGTGATGGTTCTACAACGATCACGCTGCCTGACAGCTATAGCACGACAGCAACTTATGACGCTTCTGCCCTTGGCTCGCCAGTGACAGTGACCGTTCAACCGATTAACCGGATTACCAATAAAACCGGCCCCAATGTTTCAGGAGTGATTTGATGGCGGCGATAGCACTAAAAGATTTTGACAGGTGGCCCTCTGGGATACTTGGCGCAGACATACCGGCAAATGCGAACGCGCAACGGCTTGATGTTTTAAGCCGTCCAGTAGTTAGCACAACGGTAACGGCTGAACCCGGCGCGCCTACTAGCGGCGATTTATATGTATTGCCAGCAGGTAGGACAGGAACGGTTTGGGCAACCTTTTCTGTCGGATCTCTTGCATACTGCCTATCGGGCAACTGGTATGAATACACGCCGTTTGAAGGGCTTTCTGTTTACTCTACGGCCACGAATACCACTTGGGTTTATGACGGCACGTGGGCAGAAAAGACGGGCGAATCCGTTGGCCTGCATATGGTTCCTATTGTTGCTGCTGGCATGATTCCAGCCAATACGGCAGGGTGTTCTACACTGACAACCGTGGCAATGGGTTCTGGCAAGCCAGATGCAAACGTACTTTATTTTGATGCCGCTACTGATGAGGCTGCGCACTTTGCAATCCCTATGCCTGAAAGCTGGGATGAAGGCACTGTCACGTTTGAAGTATTATGGACGCATGCAGCGACAACGGTAAATTTCGGAACTGCGTGGTCTATCGCTGGGCTGGCTGTTTCTGATAACGAATCGCTTAATTAGAGCTTCGGGACTGCCGTAGTGGTAACTGATACAGGCGGAACAACCAATAATTACTACCGATCCGCAAGAAGCGCAGCCGTAACCATTGCAGGAACCCCAGCCGTAGGGGATATCGTGTATTTCAAAATTACCCGAGTAACAGCCAACGCTGGCGACACCCTAGCTATTGACGCTGGATTGATTGGAATACGGCTATACATGACTACCTCAGCAGGTACAGACGCATGATATTCACACTAATGCTTGGCGGCATCATGGCTTCTAAGGTCAATACCGCGCCTCCCGGCCCGCCATCAGACGCAAGGACGCTTGAAGACACTACGGCCCGTTTACTTGAAGACGGCACATATCGAAAGAAGGAAGCATAATGGCTGGCAAGATTACCGATTTAACCTCTATCGCACATGACGTTTCAGCAGCTGACTTATTTGAAATTCTGGATGTGTCAGATACTAGCTTGGCAGCAACCGGAACCAATAAGAGCGTCACAGCAGAATAGTTTGGCAAGTATGTTTCCGTGCTGTCTTTTATAAAGCCACACTTAGAACTCTACACTCCTGCATCGCCACAGCTAACAAGTATCCACAACATAGGCGGCGTAACACCTACGGTTACGGGCACAGCTAATGCGGTGGCTATGGCGACGACCAATCAATTCACCCGGACGACTCGCTTGCAGTTTGAAAGCGCAGCGGGGGCAAATAGCAATGCCGGTATTAGATCGTCAGCGCAAACTTTCACAATGGGCGTTCCCGGCCCCCCCGCTTACGGCGGCTTTCGTTATACTGGGATATTCGGAATTTCTGATGCTGCTGCGGTGGCCAATGCAAGTATGTTTGTTGGGGTACGCGCATCTACAGCAGCGCCGGGCGGCGGTTTTGATCCTTCGACATTGACCGACTTGATAGGAATGGGGCACAAGGCTGGCGACACTACAATGTCAATCTACTACGGCGGCAGTGCTGCACAGACGCCGGTTAGCTTGGGTGCTAACTTCCCGTGCAATACGCGCAACACGGATATGTACATGCTTGAGCTAGTCAATCTGTCATCGTCAAATAACACCGTTTATTACCGAGTTACTAGGCTCAATACCGGCGATGTGGCAACCGGAACGCTTACCGGAACGGCAGGAACCGCGCTGCCAGCAAATACCACCTTTCTAAATGCAGCCCACGCTTTCAGAACTAACGGTTCTACTGCGCTGGCCGTTAGAATCGACATTGCAGGGATAGCATTGCAGGCTGGAATATAACCCCAAGCGCAGGGGTTAGCTATCTGCAATTTTCCTGGTTCAATATCTTTAATTTTTAGCTAACACGAGAAATTTATCTTATCCATATCAACAAGTTAGCTTGGCTAAGCCCTGGGTTACAAAATAAGATTAGTTGACTGCCTCTATTTCACTAAAGGCCAGCAATATCCGCTAACCCTCCGCACGTTGCGGTAAGAGTCAGCCGATCACCCATCGACCTTCCCCAAAAATTCGCGGGCGGCTTTGGCTACATCTTTCCTTCCTTCTGCTGGCGAAGTTGCACACACCCAAGCTATATCCATAACATCAAATAGCGCGAACAAGCCCGCATCCGTCAACTCAGCCAGCCCTGCCACGGGTGGGCGTTTCCAGAATGCTGCTAATTTCTCGCACTCATCGGATGCGGCTTTATCTCGCACTGCATACCATTTCGAGCAACATCCTGCGGCGCAGTCGTCGGCGCTTGTTGCCTTGGGCCGATAGCAACCATCTGGGCATTGTTCGAGCTTACGATCCGCACCCCTGCCAAGCTCGGCTAGGATTGTTTTGAGTTCGGCGGCGCATTGATCTAGCGCCTTAATTCGCCCTAGATCAAAGTGGCTTGGGATTAGCTGC
>ERZ650304.451-NODE-451-length-21852-cov-13.121989_pt1 | contig 21852 bp, 29 predicted proteins | sample MGYA00376240_ERZ650304 | MGnify/ENA primary metagenome ERZ650304 (study PRJEB26733, sample SAMN07839271) | wastewater metagenome | biome: small river; feature: stream; material: water | place: USA: North Carolina | collected 2016-03-01 ... | reverse complement strand
TCATGCGCTTTTATCATCATCGAGAACGGTATTGAAAAATTCCTTCCGGCAAGAAATATCTCTAAGGAAAAACACAACCATTTTATAATAGCTCCCGAGTCCTACATTGAAGCGGAGTCCAGGGGACAGATTATAGGAATTTTTCACTCTCACGTATCTCAGCCAGCCATAGCCAGTCAGTGCGATCTTGTATCATGTGAAACAACTGGAGTCGCTTGGCATATTTATTCAATCGCCTTTGACGCCTGGTATACATTCTACCCAAAAGGATATTTAGCTCCTCTTATAGGGAGGACATTTAAGTATGGGACACTCGACTGCTACTCTCTTGTCCGAGACTACTATAAGCAGAAGTTATCCATAGAACTTCCAGACTTTCCTAGAAGTGATGAGGATGCCTTTCGAAAGGGCCAAAACCTCTATCTAGACAATATGGAGAAAGCTGGCTTTAGAAAGGTCGAGGATCTCAAAGAGAATGATGTAATTTTGATGCAGCTCATAGGTCGAGTAGCGTCTCATGCTGCTATTTATCTTGGCGGCAATTTGATTCTTCATCATTTGAGAAATAGACTTTCCTCAAGGGATACCTATGGGGAATATTATAGAAACAAAACTGTTTTATTCTGTAGGTATTTCGGGGTGAGCACATGATGCAGGTAATCCTCCTCGGGGATCTTGGAAATATTTTCGGGCGTGAACACATGTTTGATATTAAGTTTCCTAGAGAGGCTATTAATGCACTTGCCGCAAACTATAAAAACTTTAGAAAGCATCTAGCTGATAGTAAGTGTGGGTATCAAATACTTGTAGGTAAAAAATATCTTGATAGTCTAGATGAGCTTCACAACCCTATAGCCTCAAAAGAATCCATAACCATTGTCCCCGTCATAGAAGGCGCAGAATCTGGGACCGCTAAAATATTTGCCGGAATTGCGATCCTTGGCGTAGCCGCAGTAACTCTGTGGAACCCATGGAATGCAGTTTGGGTTGGAAAAGCCGGACTAGCTCTTTTAGGGGTGGGACTTTCGACAACTCTCGGAGGAGTTACTCAGCTTCTCACACCACTTCCAAAAGCTCCTACAATAGAAAAAGGTACAGACCCCAGTTATGCTTTTGGAGGCCCTCAAAACACAAGTGTACAGGGATATCCAATTCCTGTTGTGTACGGGCAAATGATTGTAGGATCTAAAATTATCTCCGCAGGAGTTACTATTGAGGAGATATACGAATGACTTTCCCAGGGACCAGAAAATGGCTAGAAGAAAGAGCGCGTCAAGAAGAAAGCCTTCGAATACTTAACACGAGTCTCAGATCTAGAGCATTTATAAAAATACTAGACGCCATAAGCGAGGGAGAAATCGGAGGACTTGTTAATGGAAATAAGTCAGTATTTTTAAATGAGACACAGCTTCAAAATGATGATGGCACATACAATTTTCAAAACGTAGATATTGTCACAAGAAACGGAACTCAAGACCAAACATATATCTCAGGATATGAGTCCGTTGAGAGTGAAGTATCTGTAGGCTCTGAAGTAGTACAAGCAACTCCAATTACATTTACAATTACTGATGCAGATATAAATGCAGTCAGAGTAATTATTCAATTGGGATCTCTTTTCGAGCAAGCATCTAATGGAGACATTATAGGCGCTGGAATGGAGTTCAAGATAGAGGTCCAGGCTAATGGCGGTGGGTATGTTGAGAAAGTTAGAAAAGAAATTGTTGGAAAGTCCTCAAATATTTATGAGGCAGCATATCGAATAGATTTAACCGGAAGTGCTCCTTGGGACATAAGAGTCACTCGAATAAGCGCTGATGCTACAACAACAAAACAAAATCGGAGCTACGTAAAAAGCTATACAAGAATTATTGATAGTAAACTTAGATACCCTAACACAGCGCTAGTTGCCTCTAAAATAGATGCAGCTCAATTTAGTACAGTCCCAGAAAGAGCCTATGAAATAAAAGGCCTTAAGATTTTAATACCTGATAACTATAATCCTACAACTCGTGCCTACACAGGATCTTGGAGTGGAACTTTTGCCGCCTCAAAAGCCTACTGTAATAACCCGGCCTGGGTGTACTTTGATATTCTAACAAATTCTAGGTACGGGGCTGGCAACTTTATTGATTCAACACAAATCGATAAATTCGCTCTTTACGAAATTGCACAGTACTGCGATGAGCTTGTGCCCGACGGATCTGGATCTTTTGAGCCCAGATTTACATGTAACATTGTAATCAATAATCAAGAAGAGGCTTACACATTATTCCAAAACTTAACTTCTATCTTTAGAGGTATGTCTTATTGGGCGAGTGGGTCTTTAACAGTCACTCAAGACAGGCCAGCAGATCCAGAATATATTTTTACTAATGCCAATGTTGTTGATGGGGTTTTCACTTATCAGGGCGCTAGCGCAAAAGCACGTCACAGTGTATGCACAGTAAAATGGACAGACCCTAGTGATTTTTATCGTGAGAAAATTGAATGGGTTGAAGATCAAGATGCAGTAGCGGAATACGGAATTGTAGTCACAGACACAGTTGCTTTTGGCTGTACAAGTAGAGGTCAAGCAAATCGCTTAGGTCGTTGGCTTTTGTATACAGAACAAAATGAATCTCGCGTTGTAACTTTTAAAACTGGCACAGAAGGAGCAATCCTTCGTCCAGGACAAATAATACAAGTGGGAGACTCTCTAATTGCCGGAAGTAGAATCGGCGGAAGAATAGTCTCTGCAACAACCACTACAGTAACTTTAGATCAAGCCTACTCTCTATCTACAATTGGCGGAGAGATAAGCTGCATACTTCCAAGCGGAGCAGTTGAAACTTTCCCAATAGCATCTGTAGTAGATAACGTCGTAACTATTGTTGGAACTTTCTCAACAGCTCCTGCCACTCCTTCCATGTGGATGATATCCACACCCTCTCTTGAGCCAGAATTATTTAGAGTCGTATCTGTTCTAGAATCAGAGGATGCTACCTATGCAACTACTGCAATATCTTACAATCCATCAAAATATGATTTTGTAGAAAACGGACTTCAGCTAGACACTCGAACTATTACAAACCTGACGGTAAAGCCAGCGAGTCCAACAAACTTAGCTGTTACAGAAAGTCTTTTTGAATACAGCTCTATTGTTAGAGCGAAAGCAATTCTATCATGGGATAAAGTTCCCAATGCAGTATCCTATCAAGTTCAATACTCAAGAGATAATGAAAACACACTTATTCTACCTCCACAGGGTAACAATGAATTAGAAATATTTGATGTTGTCCCGGGCCGCTACTACTTCACAGTAGTTGCTATAAACTTCTTAGGCGGTATGTCCGTAGGCGCTTCCATCGAGCAGCAGTTATTTGGAAAGATATCTCCTCCAGGAAATGTTTTAAACTTTTCTCTATTCCCAAATGCAAATGCTGCATTTTTCACATGGACAAAATCAGTTGACCTGGACGTTGTTGTTGGGGGATTTGTCAGAATAAGACACACTCCAAGAATAACAGGTCAAACATGGGGCTCAGCAATTGACGTAATTGATTTCGTACCTGGAAGCGATACTTTTGCAACAGCCCCACTTCTCTACGGAACATATATGGCAAAGTTCGTAGATTCTACAGGCAATGAGTCAGTAACAGAAGCTCTTGCACTCACTACTGTGCCTATTCCAACAGGATTAAATGTTGTTGAGACTGTAGTTGAAACGGATTCTTTTCAAGGACTTCACTTAAATACAAACTACATTCCAGAGCTAGGACTCACTCTAGCCTCTTCTGAACTATGGGATGAGCTAGGGCCAATTGATAGTATCTTAAGTCCAATTGATTTTGGAGGAGAGATAGAGGCCTCCGGAAGTTATTACTTTAAAGATACTGTTGATCTCGGAGAAGTTTTTACTTCAAATCTAACAGCACACATTAAGACCCTAGCTTTTGATACCGGGGCACTGTGGGATGATATTTTAGATCCCATCGATACGTGGGATGATATCGACGGCGCAAGCTTAGCTGCAGTTAATGCTAAACTCTATGTCAGAACTACAGAAGGCAATCCAAATTACGTTGTAACAAGAGCGTCCATTGGGACTTATTACGACTATCAAGGATACGTAAAAACTGCCGCTGTTGATGAAGCAAGAGTTAATTATAATCCCCTGGACCTAAATGCTTTCCCAACACTTTTAATTGAAAGCGCTTCAACAAATCTCTACACCCAGTCATCAGATTTTACACATACTGATTGGCAGCCAGGCGGAACTTCAAACTATACAAGAACAGGAAACGTAGGCACGGGCCCTGACGGAGTAAACGGGGCGACACTTCTCACTGTTAAATCAGGTCTCACTTCTTTTAGTTCTAGTTCTCCTTCTCAGCACTTAACTAAAGCCGCCAGTGTTAAAACTTACACTTTTTCACTCTATGTAAAAGATAACGGTGCAGGCGGACTTCGAGTACGTTTCTATTTTGATGCCGGAGTAGCTAATTTTATAAATGGAACATTCAATCTTCAAACAGGCACTTTAGTTGCGGCAAGCTCAGGCGGAACTGCAAGTTCTCCTTCTGGATCGATCACAAGTGTAGGTCATGGCTGGTATAGAGTAACTTTAACAGGCACAAGTGACACTTCTACAATTTTAAGAACACAAATATTTTGCGGCAATACTACTGGATCTTCTTTCACTGGAGACGACATTAAGGGCACATACATATGGGGCGCTCAAATTGAAGAAGTATCTGCAGCTACAAGCTATATTCCCACAACAACTGCTGCTGTAACAAGAGCCGCAGATACTTTAGTTTCATCTCCTGAATGGACAGTTTGGAAGCCATTTTTAACTGGATCTTATTTAGCTAGAGCGTATCAATTTCGTATAGATCTCACGACTACAGTTACAACTCAAAACATTGCCGTTCAAGAATTAGAAGTTACAATCGACATGCCAGATAGGACTGAAGAACATGAGGGGCTCGTCAGCGGACTAGTAGATCCTTTTCATGTGGATTTTGACTATGACTTCAATGTTATTCCGGCTATTGGAATTATCACTCACGACATGGTGAGTGGAGATTATTATACAATGACAAACAAAACAGTATCAGGATTCGATATTGTATTTAAGAATAGTAGCAACACTGTGGTCTCAAGGACTTTCGATGTTGTTGTAAAAGGTTACGGATTAAAGGGGTAAGGGAGAGGTATTTTTTATGAGTCAGCACGACATGAATCTCGCAGATAATGCAGGCCTTGCATTCAGAGCAGATGCAAATTTGGCAATAGCCGCAATCATTTCAAACTCGTCAGGACCTACAGAGCCGACAGCCGTGGCTTTCCAATTCTGGGCGGATACTACTGCCAATTTACTTCGAATTCGAAATGCAGCTAACAACGCTTGGGTAACACTAGGAACTTTATCAGCTACTGGGCTAGGGCTTCTTTCTTTAGCTGGAGGCACTATGACAGGTGCTCTTCTAGCTGCAGCAGGAAGTCTAGGGGCCCCCGGAATTTCTTGGAGCGGAGACAATGATTCGGGCCTTTACTGGGTATCCGACAATACATGGAGGTTAGTATCCGGAGGAGTAGCGTATGTTGAAGTATCTTCTGCTGGAATAACTTTTCTAGGATCGGGTGCAACTACTATGACAAGCGGTACAACCGGGCAAAGACCTGGAACCCCTGTCAACGGAATGATCCGCTACAATACAACAACAGCTTCAATGGATATTTATGCTAACGGAGCCTGGGGAACTGTACCAACAGTCAGTGCATATCCCTTCACGACATCTGATTTATCTAGCACTGTCGAAGGTGTGCCTTTAAAAAATTATGATTTTTCTGGAAACGGCTCACCCAGTCCTATCTTCCTACAATTTCCGTGGTCAGCTCCTGTTAAACTAACTAACCCCTCATCACTTCCAGCGGGCGATGGCCAAGCTGTAGCGACAACTCCAAGCGGTGAGTACGTTGCTGTCGGGCACGCTACATCCCCCTTCATCAGTATTTATCAAAGAAAGGGAACGGAATTTGTAAAACTTACAGATCCAGGCACGCTTCCCGCTGCTGCTGTTACGGGTGTGGCTTTTTCAAACAATGGTGAGTTCTTAGCTTGTACTCACGCTTCAAGCCCATTTGTCACAGTATACCAAAGAGCTAGTGGAACTAGCACATGGACAAAATTAACTAACCCGGCAACACTTCCGGCAGGAACTGGCAATGGATGTGCGTGGTCTCCAAATGCAGAGTTCCTCTCTGTAGCGCACGCTACATCCCCCTTCGTTACTGTGTACCAAAGAAGTGGGACAACGTTCACAAAGCTAACTAACCCTGCAACACTTCCGGCAAGTACTGGAAACGCATGTGCATGGAGTCCCGACGGGCAATTCTTAATTGTCGGGCACTCGACTTCCCCCTTCATCAGTATTTATCAAAGAACAAACGGTACAACTTTAACAAAACTATCTAACCCCGCATCTCTTCCAGCCAATGCGGCCCTTGCTGTGGCAATATCTAATGACGGCGTTTACTATGCCTGCGTACATGCGACATCTCCTTTCGTTACTGTCTATACAAGAAGCGGAACATCTTTTACGAAAATGGTAGCAGGAAATACATCTCAGTTTTCAGATTCTGCCGACTTCCCAGCAGGACAAGGTAACGGAGTAGCTTTCTCTCTGGACGGTAGCTATATGGCAGTAGCGCACACTACAACCCCATTTGTAAGTATCTATCTTTTAACTTCTGGGAAATGGGTTAAGCAGACTAACCCCGCTACTCTTCCAACAGGTGACGGTAAAGCAGTAGCATGGAATTTTGAAAGAGAAATGCTTTACACAGCACACTCGACAACACCCTTTGTTACTTTTTATCAAACTGCATCAGACATGGGTCTTTCAAATGTTGTTGTAATAAAGAAGATCTTTAGAGAAGGAACTTAAATAAATGTCTCAGCATGATTTTGACCTGGCAAACCAAGCTCGAAGTTTAATGAGATCGGACATAAATAGCGCTATTGCCGCTATTCGCTCAAATAGCTCTGGGACCTCAAGTCCCATAAACCCTATAGCTTTTCAATTCTGGGTCGACACTACAAATAACCTACTAAAGATTAGAAATGCAGCTAACAATGCCTGGATTACACTGGGTGCTCCCTCCCTCAGTGGACTGGGGCTTTTGTCCTTAGCAGGTGGCACTATGACAGGCGCGATACTTGCTTTTGTAGGTGCCATCGGGGCAAGTGGAATTTCCTGGAGCGGGGACAGTGACTCTGGACTATACTGGGTCTCCAGCAATACATGGCGCTTTGCCTCTGGGGGAGTGGCCTATTTAGAGATATCTCCTGCAGGAGTAACTTTCCTGGGAACTGGAGCAACTACTCTAGCTAGTGGAACAACTGCTCAAAGGCCTGGCACTCCTGTTAACGGAATGCTTCGTTACAACACAACCTTGAGTGTTATTGAGGCCTACATAAACTCAGGATGGAAAACAATTCCTAGTGGAATGTCTTATCCCTTCACGACATCAGATTTTGCAGACACATTGACAAATATATCTCAAATATTTTCAGATTTTTCTGGAAATTTAGCACCTAAAATTGTTCCTCAATATCCGTTTACCTCTCCTACTTTAATGTCAGCTCCCTCTGTACTTGCACCTAATCAGGCAAGAGGATGCGTATGGAGTCCAAATGGAGAGTACCTAGCCCTAAGTCACATTACATCTCCGTATATTACAATATACAAAAGGACAGGAACTGAGCTTGTAAAACTAGCGGACCCTGGAACTCTTCCGGGATCTACAGGAGAAAATGTGTGTTGGTCTCCTGATAGTCAGTTTCTTGTAGTTGCAACTCCGAACACTCCTTTCATAACTATCTATCAAAGAAGCGGTGATACTTTTACAAAATTAGCGGACCCAGCTACACTTCCCGCTGGACAGGCTAAAGCTGTATCTTTTTCCCCTAATGGAGAGTTCCTCTCTGTAGCGCATGTTACTACTCCCTTTGTCACAATCTACCAAAGAAGCGGAACTACATTCACAAAACTTGCAAACCCAGCTACACTTCCAGCAGGCCAAGGCCAGTCATGTGCATGGTCCCCTGAATCTAGATTTTTAGTGGTTGGGCACGCTACGACTCCATTTATAACTATTTATGAAAGAACTGCTGGAACTACATTTACGAAATTATCGGACCCGGCTACACTCCCTCCTAGTACTGCATTCGGTGCAGCATTCTCACCCACAGGAGATTTTCTAGCAATAGGATCTTCTCTAACTCCGTTCATAGTAATATATCAAAGAAGCGGAACTACATTCACAAAACTAACTAATCCGGCAACACTTCCGGCAAACACAGCATGGAGAGTAAAATTTTCCCCCTCCGGAAGATACCTTGCAGTAGCAGTAAATAATGCTAATCCGGTTTTAGTATATGAGTTAAGTGCGGGTGCTTTTACGAGTACTGGAGTTAGCGTCGGTACAGGAGAGACGGTAGATGTTGATTTCTCTTTGGACTCCCAATTCTTAGCTCAGGCTATTTCAGCTTCTCCATATATTAGGGTTTATCAAACTGGATCGGACATGGGGGCCAGCTCAGTACTTATAGCGGCAAGAAAAAATAGATCCGGGACTTAAATAGTTTATTCAATATCTTCAGCGGCATCGGCCAGACATAAAACAGCGGCTAGGCCCTCTTGAATAAGAAGATCTCTTATCTTCTCACGAGTATATTTTTCTCGAAGTATTTCCCAAACCTCATAGGGTATCAGTACAGTGCCAAGAGTTAATTTAACAGGCTTCATATTTATATAGTGTCATATATTGTCGTATAGGGCATTAAGCCCCGCGCTAGGACATACAACATCGAGTTTAGACCCTCTGAGTTTCATGGAGCAGCCCATAGTCTTAGGAATCCAATGGCACCCGTCAGATTTCTTACTACTAATTTGATAATTATTAGTAGATTTTAGTAGTAACTCTGACTCCAATTTACATCCAGGCGAACTGTAGAAAAACATACTATTAGAAATAACAATTGTCTCATATCTATAGGAGTAAGTTCCATTGAGTCCCAAGTTTTTATTTTGAAAATTATTGTCATCTGGAATAGCGCAAGACACTAGGAGTAAGAGAAATACGTTTCTCATCCCTATATTATACTTTATATTATATTTACTTGGGAAACTTATTTGCGCCTAAGTTGACAATAACTTATACACCTATAGGAGATTGTGTTTTTAATTCTTTCTCTAAATCCCTTACCCTTTTAGCTATTTCTTCAGTACGAGTATATACATTCTGTAGCTTTTGGCCTTGGTCATCAATACGTCTTCCCATATTTCTCTCTTGCTCTAAGAAGACCTGTGATAGTCCGTCACTGCCTTTTGGAAGTTGATTTATTTTCTCTGCAATTCTATCTACAAGATTCTGCATCTTTTCTGTAAATGTCTCGGCCATTCTTTGCATTCTCTGATCTAGTTTTTCTTCTTTAATTTCAGTTTTAATTTTATCCGATTTATATTCGTTATGAAAATTTTTCAAAAAGTAACTTGCTAAACCTAAAAGAGTAGCACCTAGAAAAGCGAAAAACCCTATAAGACACATTATTACAGTGGCCCCTATTCCAACAACTATTTGCCATGTCTCAAAGTCTTGCATTCCTATAGTGTAAAGTAGATACTCCCTCGAAAAAATAGAGTTTACGCGTCAAGTCTTAAAACAAAATTAAAACGCTGATGTGCTGCACAAGCCCTAGACCGTTTTGCAGCGATTGGTACTATAGGGAATATGAAAAAACTACTGTCAATTTTAACCCTTTCGTTTACAGCTTCTTGTGGCATTATGGGAGGCGGAGATGAAAACCCTACCGAAGGTAACACTGGCGGATATCCTGACCCTAATCGCGTATGTACTGAAATCACTCCTGAAAACAAAGAGCAAATTACGGCAGATTACGGTCATAGCTGTAAAGTTGGCGATTGGCTTTCTAAAGGCGCGCCGAGCTGCTCTAGCACGCAAGAAAAATGTATGATGAAGAAATACTAGTCCCCAGTGGGTCTAGTCTTAAACATTCGTTTACCCTCATTGGAGTCTTGGGCCGCACACCACATTTTAGAGTCAATTAAATGTTGGTAGTCCTTGACTCCAGATAGGTACTTAATAAGTACAATTTTATCTCTAGAGAAAAGTCCGCCCTTGTCAATTTTTTGTTGGCAGAAGCCTCTAGAGTTCTCACAAATCCTGAATCTATCGCCAAGAATATTACACTGAAATTTTAGGGCCCTCAGTCTTTCTCTAACGGATCTCTCCGCTAGAGGGAAAGAAATCAAATCCCACCTCATACAGTTTTTAGTTTTTTTATCGTATTCAGCACAGGTCTGATTCGTAAGAAAATCTACGTGATTAGTTCGAGGCTTAAGAACTAAGTCCTTAAGATCTCCCCGTACAAGAATCTGGGGAGTCGAGCTGCAGGCGACTATAAAAAATAAAATCAGAAATTTCATTTTTGCATCGCCTTTAGCCCGACTTGAAGTTGTCTGTCGAAAGCTTCTAACTCTATTTTCAGTTGACCCTCTAAATAAGGAATAACTAAGTCATCTTGAAGATCAAGCGGCTTAGCATACTCTGCATTTAATTTTCTCTCTAACTCTGCAATTGCGTTGACGTGAGCCATTAGCTTGTTTGTTAAAGTGATGTCTAGGATTTTCCCAGCCAAGGTCATTACTGAGGTCAAGATAGAAGTCCACATAATTATTTAGCCTTAATGATTTTGAAGAGAGAAACTACGATTGAAAGTCCTTCTTCAACATAAACTTTCATTTTCGCGTCTTCTAAAACTATTCCAGCAAGCAAAGTTGCTGCAAGTGATTTAATTTCATCAGCGTCGAGATCTTTGATCTCAGTGCCAACATCATTAAACCCTTCTAAAGCTGGGCCCAGTTTTGCGAATACTGGAAGTAATTGAGCAAGATCTGCTGCATCCCACTTGCCGTCTTTTCTAGCTGCTTGAACTCCTTTAACGAGTTCAACAACTAGGTCTGCGACTTCTTGTGTTTCTTTAATTCCTACTAAATTTAATTGTTCTCCTGACATAATATAAATGTCTCCTTCTCTAGACTAGATGTTAGCAGTCAAATCTTCTTTCTCCTACACAGACTCTTGGCACTATTGTATTTAAGGGCCTTTTCTTGTGACACACTATTCTAACTAGCGAAGCTCTTTGGCGCCCCAAAGTTTCCGTTTCTGTTTAATATTCGATAGTAGGCCTCACAATATAGTCTTCTGGTTTTTAAAAACTTATCACAGCCCTCAATTGTGCATTTTTTCATTTTGGCTTCCTCTTATATTTAGACTTGGCCGATTGGTAAAGCTTGGTTTTTCTAAGATGGCAACTCACGCATAATATCTGAAGATGATTCTCAACGGGTCTTGGAAATATTTTAGCAATGGTCTGATTCCAGTCTCCCGCGAATTCAGATATTCCCCCTATCTCTTTAATATGATCTACTTCAAGCTCTTTAATATTATTAAACCACTTAAGACACGACGCACACTGCCAATGAAATTTGTACACAGCTTTCCCCTCTTTTGTGAAACGAACAAAAACTTTTCTCCTTGAAAGTTCAAGTACTTCTTTGCGTCCTCTCCACTTAACCGAGGCCTTTCGAAGTTCATTGAACAAATAGATTATGTCGCTAGTTGTTAAAGTTGTTAACATCTTTTCCTCCCTACAAGTTGACCACTACTATAAATACTGACAGAAAATAAAACAAGGCGTTGAGGGAATGAACAGTAAAATAAAATCTGCTTTTGAGAGTCTTGGCAAATCTTGCTTCATTGACTTTGAATTTAACTGTCTAAACAGTGAGAAAGTAAATTTAGTTTCTTCAGTTGTTTACGACTACAGAAAAAAAGAAACTAAGAAGTTTTGGCTTCACAAAAATAAAAAAGAAAAAAATATACTCTTAGACTACTTAAAAAATTTTGAGCTTATAGTCGGCTATGCCTGTGTAGCTGAAGCACGTTCTTTTATCTCTCTTGGCCTAAACCCCCTAAAGTTTAAGTGGCTAGATCTTTTTCTTGAATATAGAATGATAACAAACCACAATGACAATATAAATTGGGGTAAACAATTAGTCGATGGAAAGGTTAAGTTCGTCAAAAAACCAAAACCAAAATACGAGCGTACAGAAGAAGATTCAAAAACAGGCTTTAAGCCTACTCACTCCCTCGCTGAGGCTACTTATAAACTCACTGGGGAAATTCGAGATACAGTTGAAAAAGAAGAGAGCAGGAAGCTCATCATATCTAATCCCGACACTTTTACCTCGGACGAGAAGAACAAGATTTTAGAATATAACGCTTCTGACGTTGAGTTCCTTCCAAATATTTTAGAGGCAATACTTCTAGAGTACGAGGAGCTTTCAGATAATCCGGATTGGGATGAGTATTTTAGTGAAGCTCTTTGGCGCGGAAGATATGCAGCACACACAGCAATCATGGAATCGACTGGATACCCTATAAACATTGAGGCTACTAAAAATTTCTCCTCAAAAATCCCTTCAATACTGGCTGAATGTCAGGCAGACATCAATGAACAGTTTAAAGATAAATTCTATCCTTTTAAATGGAATGCTAAAGAGGCAAATTATTCTTGGAATCAGAAGTGTGCTCGTGACTGGATTGTATCACAAGGTCTTTCAGATAGATGGATGAGAACTGATGCCAGTAAGAGATTTCCAGAGGGGCAATTAAGCCTGCAGCTTGAAGCTTTTGAGAGACAATTTCAATTTAAACATGACTATCCTCGCGGAAACTTCGGCGCTCAAATGCTTAGATTCTTAAAACTAAAACAATCTCTCTACGGGTTTTCGACTAAAGGCGGAAGTAGAAAAAACTTCTGGGACTCTGTCGGACCTGATGGAAGAGTCAGACCTTACATGAACATTTACGGAGCGCAGTCTGGAAGATCTCAGCCAGCCGCTACTGGATTTATGTTTTTAAAACCTGCCTGGATGAGAGCACTAGTTGAGCCCGATAAGGGTAAATTTCTTTACGGAATCGATTACGGGCAACAGGAATTTTTTATCGCAGCACTATTAAGTGAGGATAAGTTGATGATTGAAGCTTATCTATCCGGAGATCCATATCTATTCATGGCAAAAAAGGCCGGAGTAATTCCTGAATCTGGAACTAAAGAAACTCATTCTCTTGAAAGGGATCTCATGAAGTCAACAACTCTTGGCATTCTCTTTAACATGACAAAATACGGGCTTAGTGACAAATTAACTGCTGACTCTGGCCGTGAATATAGTGAAGAGGAAGCCCAAGAACTTATTGATACATTCGAAGATCTATTCCCGGTCTTCACGGAATATAGAAAAGAAATCCTTCGTGACTATGAAGACGGCTACGCTATTAAAATCTTAGACGGCTGGATTATGTGGACTGATAATCCTAATCCTCGTTCAATTACAAATGTTCCTATTCAAGGAGCAGGAAGTGCCATCATGAGAAAAGCAGTAGATCTTGCAGTCGAGAGAGGCTGCAAAATTATATTTACCCTTCATGATGCTATTTACGGGGAGGCAGAAATGTCTAACTTACATCACATTGAAATTATGAATGGTGCCATGAGGGACGCTTTTGCTTTCTTCTTTGATGGCACTAGATATCATAAGGACTCTATGAAAATTAAATTAGACCCTAAAGCATGGGGTCCTGATTTTCCTGAGAAGTCAGAGATAAAAGTTGGGAGTATAAAAGTTCCAGTCTCAAAACTTCACATAGATAAAAGAGCTATAAACGACTACAGAAGATTTTCTAAATATTTTGATAAATCAGATACGGAGCTACTTTGAAAGAAATATCCTTAACAGAGAAACAAGTTAAACAAATGGTAACAGACACAGCAAGATTTCTAGGAGCTAAGATAGAGTCATCACCTATATTTCTTGTTGCATCAGATTCCTATGGAAGCACCATGCACCGCACATGGATCTTCACAATTGACCACGAATTAGTTGTCGGCGCTATAGAGCGTTATTGGAGCGGACTTAAGATGATTTGTTCAACATCTAAAGAAAAGCCCAGAACTTATTTTTTCACAAATGAGGGTGAGAGAATTAGTAGCAAAGACTTAAAAATGAACAAGAAGAAAGAAGAGGAATAGAACAATGGAAAAAAGAAAATATAAAACTAAAAGGGTAGTATCTGGGGTTAGGACAGAATACCGAGCATGGAAAGAATGGGCCGAAGGAGATACCCTTATCTGCAAACTAATTGGCACAAGTCAAAACAGAAGAGCTAAAGTTAAAAAAGATTGGATTGTGGAAGTTATTGAGCCATTTTTTGAGGATAAAAAAGAGCAGAAGCGTCTTAAGCCAGGAACTCGTCTTACTCTAAACACTGCAGGTCAGCTTGATAAAGGCATGCAGCAAGTTGAAATGGGCGCTATCATTCAAGTCACTTATAAAGGAAGTAAAGTTATGACTGGCGGAGACTACGAAGGCGACTACGCACACACAATGGAAGTTGCTGAAGTAGAATCTGATGATGACTCAGAAGATTCAGAAGATTCAGAAGAGGAAGAAAGTGAAGAAGAGGAAGAGGATCTATGAAGGGAGCTAAGCCCAAGCTGCCTGTACTGAATAGACTTATTAGAGATATGTCTAGTGCTGCCTATCATAATTCTGAGGGCACATGGTCTAGCTCTCAACTTAAAGATCTTCTTGACGATGAAGATGTATTCATAAAAAAATACATTAAGAAAGAAATCCCAAAAGTTGAGAGTGAAGCTTTTGATACAGGAACTTATTTTCACACTGGATGCCTAGAGCCGCATAAAGTTTCAAAAGAACTTTCAGTATTTTCAGGTAAAACTAGATTTGGGAAAGCTTGGGAAGATTTTAAGTTAGCTAATAAAGGTAAAGTTATCATTACCGCTAAACAAAAAGAAGTTGGCGATGCGATGATAAGAGCTGTCAGAAACTCTCCTGTGAGTACAGAGTATATAAAAGGTGAGCCTGAATTATCATTATTTGTTGAACTACTTGTTTACGATAGAGAGATTTATGCCCCCTACTTTAAAAAATGCCTTACGCCAGAAGGATGGATAGACATTGAGAAAGTACCTACAAAAGGATTTAAGCTTGTCATAAAAGTTCGAGCTGACTGTCTTGGAGATACTTTCATATCCGATTTGAAATCAACGAGTGGAAAAGCAACACAGGCCTCAAGTGTCAGGGGATCTATCAGTAAATACAAATATGATTTATCCGCTGCTCTTTACCTAGATATGTTTTCACTTGTGAAAGAAGATGTTCAAGCTTTCGTTTGGATTTTTGCGAGTAAAGAAAATTCCTGCGCTGCCGCTTGGATAGCTACTAAGAATCAGATATTAGTTGGCCGAGCTAAATGGACATATGCAATAAAGAAATTAGCGGACTTAAGCGCAGCAAACTGGGAACTTCCCGACTGGCTTAGAGAAGCAGAACCCCTCAGTCATGAATTAGAGTGGCTGAGAACTAGAGACACTGACCTACTTTAGGAGACAACATTATGAATATAAATGAAGCAAAATATACAAGGCGCTACAATCTTGGCGATTATGAGCATGAAGAATTCACTCTATCAGCAGTTGCTGACGGCGAAGAAAAAGGAGCTAGTCTGCTAGCAGTGCTTAAAAGAGAAGTTATAGAGGCGCATAAAACAGTAATAATAACTGAAGTCCCAGAAGAACCAAAGAAGGAAAAGAAAAATGGAAAATCAAAAACAAATAACGCTAAAGACAGTAATGAAGACGGAGAAGATCCCTCAAGCGAAGATTCAGGATATGATGGCAAAGGCGATAAAGACTATGAAGCCGCAAGTACTGAAGCAAGTTACGACGATAACAATTCAGCCGAAGGCGGAGAAGATGACTCAGCAAGTGAAGAAAGCAGAGAAGAAGAAGTCCCTGCCAAAGGAAAGCGTGGAAAAGCTTCAAAAGAGCCCAAAGAAGAAAAAAGCGAAAAAGGAAAAAAAGCTCATAGAAGAAAACCCCAGCACTACGACAGATCTATAGAGCAACACAAAGATAAATTCAAAATTGCTTTAGAGTCAGTAGCCCCTGACTGGAAAAAGAACGAAGAGTCAAAAAGAAAAGCTAAAAAGGCCTCTGAGAATTTAGAGGGCGACGAGTTTTTAGATGAGAACGGCGATGTTATGCCGGAGTTCATAACTAAAATCAGAAAGCTAATGAAGTAAAATGTTGCATGAGTGTGCCCGACCGAAGCAGAAATTAATGTATGATTTCGGTCGGGCACACCATTATTCAATTCTCGCAGCAGACCCTAGGCTTGGGAAAACTATGAGTGCTATTGGACTTAGAAAGAATTTTGACTGTAACTGCCTTGTTGTATGCCCTGCTTATTTAGTTCCTAACTGGAGAAAAGAAGTTAATAAATGGAGCAATGATTCTGTCGTTACATTCACTGAGGGTAAAAAAATACGGGAGATTTTCGATATAGATTTTGTGATCATGTCTTATGACCTAGTTCAAAAGGCAGAGTTTCTTTTCGAGTGGGCAGATATGATTATCCTGGATGAACCGCACCACTTAGCAAACATGGCGGCCAAAAGAACTCAATTTATACATAGGTGTGTTTACGAGAATTCTCCTAAATATCTCTACGGCCTGACGGGAACCCCGATAAAAAATAGAGTTAAAGAATTCTATTCGCTACTTGCCCTTACAAACTATGATCCAGCTCAGAAAGACAACAGCTTTCTTGATGCTTATCCAGATGAAATTACATTCGCTGAAAGGTTTTCTCACTCCGAGACATACGAAGTACAAGTAAAAGGCGGAAGATATATAAATGTTACAAACTACTACGGTATAAAAAATGTAGATGAGTTAAAAATGTGGCTTAAAGGAAAATATATAAGAATACGCGCTGAAGAGGGCGATCTTCCTCCGCTTAACATTATTGAAACTTTGGTATCAGATATTGATAACTCTGAACTACTGAAATCCTTCAACAATTACTTTATAAGCGATAAGAGGGCCTATGAGACATCAAGTAGTTTTAATGAGGCCAGAAGTAAACGCACCGGATCTGTGTTACCCGAGCACAAAAGAAATGCAGCAGTCATGAAAGTTCCCTTCACTATAAAGTATGTAGAAAATTTGATGCAGTCCGTAGATTGCTGCCTAGTTTACAGCGACCATAGGGAGTCTTGTCAACAACTTGCAAAGCATTTTAACGTGCCTGCTATAACAGGCGAGATGTCGGGAACTAGGAGAGCTGCACTTGTTAGCGACTTCCAAGCTGGAAAAATAAATATGCTCTGTGCTACAATTGGATCATTAAAAGAGGGCGCGGACTTGTACAGATCTAAAGACCTAGTATTAAATGATGTTAGCTGGGTGCCTGGGAACATAGCCCAGGTTTTTGCCAGAATGAGAGCAGTAGGGGAGAAAGATCCCCGAACGGCTCACATAATTTCAGGGAGCCCACAAGATTCTAAAATATGGGAATCTTTAAATGAGAAAATAGATACTATTAATAAAGCTACATAGGAGATAAAAATGATAAGAGTCCAAAAACTAAAAGAGCCCAAGAAAACTTCTGGTAAGAAACTAGAAGTCGGAAAAACCATGCTTTTAAAAGGCATAGAAATAACAAACAATTCAAAAACAGCAGTGTATGTTGATTTTTACAAAAGAAAGACAGTTAAAAAATGAAAAGTTTTATAGTTTCACTTCTATTTATTTACAGTGCCTGTGCGTTTAGTAAAAAAGTTGAAAATGATTCGGGCTCTTCCAGTAGCCAGCAATCGTCTTCAATAGCTTCCAGTAGCGTCCAGTATTTGCCGCTCTCAAGCTCTTGCTATAGGTCAATTCCTAATCAGGGAAAGATACCGACATCAGTATTAAATAACATTATTGATTTTGTTCGTTCAGCTCCCGATCAAGTGTTTGAAAAGAACGGCGAAAAAGATCTTTATTGGCTGATGTCTCAAAAACTGGGGCCTATTACAACTTTAAAACAGCGCAGAGCTGTCATGGCCGATACACAAATAGTACTCGGGGCCCTAGAGTCCTCATGGAACTATAATACTGGCAGAGACCCCGCTACTCCTGCAAGCAAGCCCTGTAATGAGTATGAAGCAGGAATGTTTCAGGTCTCTAGCAATAGTATGGCTTTTGGAGAGGGAAAATTAACCCTATTATTCAAAGCTGCTTGTGAGAAGTACAATTCATTAGGTACTTGCCAGGCGTTTCAAAAATGCACAAAAGAAGAGCCCGCATTTGCTCACAGCTATGTTGGACTTCTACTTAGATACACTATTAATCATCACGGTCCACTGAAACGTGGAACTGTTGGAAGCTATTTATCCAAATCCTGCCAGAATGAAATAGAAGGAATATTGTAATGACATACGTAGAAAAAATTAAATTATGGTTTTCTGAGGTCTTTGGAGTGGGAACTGTTGAAGAGCCCGAGCGTCCTAGCCCCACTGATGTCGGCAAGAAGCTACTCTACTATCCAGCAGCAGTTATCACTCAAGAAAAAATGCCAACACAAGGCACCTACAAGGATGGATATCCTGTGGGCGCTATTGTACATTTCACAGCGGGGAGAAGTTTAAAAGGTGACAGTGATGCAATTAACACAATCCGATCTGGAGCTGCTAGCGGTTATTGTTATTTTTGTATTTCTAGTGACGGTACAGTATTTCAATCCTTCCCCTTAAATAGATGGGGATATCACTGCGGTAAAAGTACTTGGCCAGGTCTCGGCTCAAGTCTTAGCAATAAATTAGTCGGCATAGAAATCTGTAACGCTGGCAAACTAGACAGCAGCGGAAAATCTTGGTTCGGAGAAACCTATCCTGATGGAAAGACTCGAACCGTTAGCAATAATGACAATCAACAGGCAGGAAAATATCACGCGTACACTCCTGCTCAAGAAACTTCTCTTATAAATCTTTTAGTGTGGCTTAAAAATAATAATCCAGAGATCTTTACGATTAATAATGTTCTAGGACATGATGAGGTAAGTCCAGATAGAAAAAATGATCCGGGCGGAAGCTTATCAATGACTATGCCTCAATTGAGGGCCCATTTAAAGGCGTTACTATAGGAATTTAAGTTTGCCGGGCGTCTACTCATTCCGGATGCCCGGCAATTCGTTTTGGAGGACAGAGTGAATAAAGCAAAAGAGAAACTAATAAAATATCAGAGAGAAAATTTTAAGCCTTTAGAGCTGAGTGATGCCTTTCAGGGATTTGATAAAAGAGCATATCCAGAGACAGCTATTGATGAGGACCTCTTAAACATAGGAAAAGTTGTCGGAGTAAGTAGAGGCGGCTTTAGTGAAGAGGGATTTAGAGAAAGTATACTTTCAAAATTATCTATTGAAGATCCGGAGGATTCATGAGTGATTTTTACAGGCATATCTGTAAAAAATGCGGATTTAAGTCAGAAGACCCCCACTTTCTTCATGTGTGTCCTGACTGCAGTGAGCCTGGAATTACCAATGACATTCCTGTAGGCGAGTTTTCAGATGAGTTTCTTGAAAATGATGATGAAATCATAGAGGACTTTTCTAGTGATTGGGGTACAGATGTCTAAGGATGATATTTCAGAATACATAGATAAAGTTGAAGAGTTCGGAGGCGATTGGACTTTTCACGAAGACGACGAAAAAGTAAAAGAGGCCTACTACCTATCCCACTCCGTCCTTCCAGAACTAGATCTTGATAAAGACTGGGCAGAGTTTCTAAGTAGAAGGTGTGCAGTCTGTGGTATAGAAAATCCAAACAAAATACATCTCTTCTCACCTAGTAAAGAGTTTGCAAGGAAATATTTATTTATACAGTCTGATGAGCTTCATAAAATAGTGTTTACAAGGATCTGTACTGTCTGCTCAAAACATCCGGGATTTATTGATGCACTAAAGAGAAAACTAATTAAAATTTATAGTGGTACAAACTAAAGTGGTAAAGATATTTAAGCCAAGCTTTAAGAAGGCATCAGAAACTTTTAAACCTAAGACCTTTGACCCTGTACGAGAAAAAGATCAAGCGCTTCACAAGACAGAAGAGTGGAAGAAATTTAGCCGTAGATACTTAGAAGCTAATCCAGAATGCTATGCGTGCGGGGAGAGATCGGAAGTTTCGGATCACTTAGAACCGTCTAAGGGTAGGAAAGAAGTTTTTGAAAGAGACGGTAATTTTATACCACTATGCAGGATGTGCCATAATACCGTTACAGCTAAGATAGATGTGCGCTTTAGAATAGGCAGCAGTAACTATACAAAAATAAAATGGCTCAATGATAATAGATCTAAGAATCAAGTACTTAAGGACAGGACATTCCTAAAACCTAAGTTTGTAAAATACAGAGAAAAGTAGTAAGTTGTTAACAACTTAAAGGAGATAATTATGGTTTTCTTCATACTCTATATAGTATTTCTATCCATTATTGTATGCCTATGGAAGAAATTAGGAGATATAATTTTATGAGAGAAGTGCTTATAAATATATACTTATTAATAGGAGTTATATTTTATTTTTTTAACCTTGGATTTTCAAAAAACAAAATTTACTCGGCTACTGTCGGGTTAATTCTCAGTCCCTTTTGGTTATTTACTATTGTCTATTACTTTGGCGAAACTATTAGAGAAGAGGCTAAAAAGAAATGAAATTCAGTGAAGCGCTTTTATTACTAGAGCAAGGCAAAAAGATTCGTAGAAGTTGGTGGGTCACGGGCTCTTATTACTATTTTTCAAATCAACGGTTTTTAAATAACAATGGAGACGACGCTTATATTTCCCGTGATGCATTAATAGCTACCGACTGGGAAGAATACGTAGAGCCCAATAAAAAGCGCATTGTGAAAATGTGGCCTGCTATTATTAAATCAGATGGCCACTTTTATATTCCTTCAAGGCTTTATGAGGACGAAAGCAGCGCAAAAAAATATCATGGAGAAGGTTTTATTCGCCTAGCGACAGAATATCCGTGTCTTGGGATTGAAGTGGAGGACACATGAGTGATACTCCAAATAAGCTAGTAGATATACATCAACGCCAGCCCGATTGCGGAGGTAATAGACACTACGATTATATTTCATTAGAAGATTTTGACGCCGCAGAAATAACTCTAAAGAATAAAAAAACTTGGCAGAGCCTAACCACGAATGAAATAGTTGTCTTAAGAAGTAAAGCAAAAAAGCTTGGGATCAATCAAGACATAGTTGATCATTCAGATAGACTTGATCTTTTGTGGGTGACGGGATATCAAGGCCCAATGATGAAACTGGCATATATGTCAAACGACCCTGCAAGCTGGGATTTTTGGAGTTATTTAAAATGAAAGAACGAAAGAAGGAAAAAATATGAACGAAATAGTAATTAACGGAATAACATACGTGCCAAAAGATAGCACAAATCTAATGGCTGCTAAACTTGACGGGCTTGAATATAAAATTGTGCGAACTTATTCAGCAGGCGTATTTGCTGGGTACTTAAAAGAAAAGAATGGCAAAGAAGTTACTTTATTGAAAGCCCGAAGGATCTGGTATTGGACCGGAGCCGCAAGCCTTTCTCAGCTAGCTATGAGCGGTACAAGTACTCCTGAAACTTGCAAATTTCCTGAAGAAGTTGAATGCGTTCAATTAACAGAGGCAATAGAAATTTTAGACGTTTCTGAACTAGCTAAAAAATCTATTGAAAATGTAAAAATATGGAAACAATAGGTTCCGGTTACGGTTCCGGTTCCGGTTCCGGTTACGGTTCCGGTTACGGTTACGGTTCCGGTTCCGGTTCCGGTTCCGGTTCCGGTTCCGGTTCCGGTTCCGGTTCC
>ERZ650304.450-NODE-450-length-21862-cov-10.597010_pt1 | contig 21862 bp, 45 predicted proteins | sample MGYA00376240_ERZ650304 | MGnify/ENA primary metagenome ERZ650304 (study PRJEB26733, sample SAMN07839271) | wastewater metagenome | biome: small river; feature: stream; material: water | place: USA: North Carolina | collected 2016-03-01 ... | reverse complement strand
CGCTGATAGATAGGTCGTTGCCTGAAATAGCGAGTGTTTGCGTTCCTCCTCCTCCCAAAGGCACCCAAGTGCTTGAACTTGTATTGTAAACCTTATGAAGTTTTGCGGCTGTATCAAACCAAAGTATGTTCTGGTTAGATGGCGGAATCAATCCGATATGAATGGCCTTTACTTGGCCAAGATTTTTTGTTACTGGTGGCATAATTAGTCTTCAGTTGTTTCTCCATTTTCGTCGTTATCCTCTTCTTCAGTTTCTTCCTCGTTGTCTTCGGCTTTTTTCTTTTTCAAGGCTCTGATTGCTTCAAGTTCCTTATCGAATCCGCCATCATCTTCCTTTACAGGACTTTTGGTTACATATCCGCCTTTTTCAATCTTTTCTTCAGCAACTGCCTCTGTTCCAAATCCTAAAATCTGAAGTTGTCTTACGGATAACTCGTATGATTGCTTGTCTTCTAATGAATTACGCAATACCTTACACGTCATGATATCGACGCAATTTTCCATACATTGATTTACCATTTCGTTGTACTTACTTCTGTCGCTTGCTTCTTGTTGAGAAGTGGCTGTCTTTAAGCCTGGATATTCAGGCATGTCGATTCCTTTTGAAGAACCATCTGACTCGTTACAGTAGGTTGCTCCCCAAGGGAATGTTTTGTAATCCATACCGAACGTGTCTGAGCCATAGTAGCTACCAGCTACATATATTTTGGCTGTATTTGTAGGTTTTATATCGAAGTCGGCCAAGGCAGAATCCAACGCTCTCTTCATCTCGCTCACTTTTCCCTCTAAGAAGGATTGAAGATTTGCTAAGGCTGTTTTGATTTGAGCGCCAGTCTTTTTAACCTTCAGCGTGGAGTCATATGAAAGTCCATCGGTAATTCCTTTTTCAATCGTGTCTTCGCCTTCGGCTTTCTCGATTAAATTGGCAGTGTGTTTTTGAGGACTTAATTCATTTTCTATTTTGCCCTTTTGGATATCCACGAAGTCATCATCGTGAGATATGATATTGTTTTTGTTATCTCCACGGAAATAAATAGTGGCAATCTTCGTTCCTTCCGATGTAGGTACAAGAACTCTTTTGGCTTTCAATAAGGCAATTTCTTCCTTCGCCTTGCTGATAATCTCTGGATTCTTGGTTGCTATTGCGTCGGCTGTAAACTTCTCCAGATTGGCTTTGGAGAACACCTCAACGCTTGGATATTGCATAGCGAATTGCTCGTGAGTCATTAATCCTTCGGATAAATTTGATTTTTCAAAAACTGAAAGGTTCAATTTATTGGATTGAGCGAAATCCGCCAAGTCAAGTGTTCTGTTATTCATTACGATTGATTTTAGTTCGTAATATTTGTTGCTACTCAAGCGTCAAAAATATTCTAACCATCATCCCCTCGTTCCTATCATATTGATTAACTTGAAGTAACACTTCTTGATTATATTGGCCTTATACAGAGAATCGTGCTCCATATCCTTTTGATTAATTAATCCTACAAAGTAGGCTCTTTGCGGACTTAACCCTACAAATGAAAATAAGGTTTCTATGTCTTTGGGATTGGGTATTACGTTATCTGGAAGAGTTGGTTTATAACTGATTCTAATGGAATGTTCAACCTTTATGTCCTCTTTTGCGTTTACTATTAATAAAGGTTGAGGATTGGAATTCTGCCATCTTAAAAACTCTTCTTTAAACCTTTGCACTTGCTCTTCCGTCAAACTATCGGTATTAATCTTCAACATCAAAGGCTTGGAAGGTCTTGAGTCCAATAATTCGCTCAATATCAACCAATCATAGGTCAACGAATCTCCCCAGAAATCCACCAAATCTTCGCTATAAATCGTATGTATCCATTCTTGTAACTTGGCAGATATATATTGTCTATTTCCACTCACGGTCATATTAGTAGATTGACCGCTGTGTTCCACGTTCTCGTCATCCAATTTTGTAAACTTAAGTAAGGGCAGAATGGTTTCCTGAACCAAAGCCATATTGTCACCTCTGTCGAAGTCTGTAAACTCTCCGTAAAAAGAGAACTTGCCGCACTCTGAAACTATGCCTATTGTTATTGGCGTTGTGTTTCTATGTTCGCCTGTTTTAGTTAGGCTAAAGAATAGTTTGATTGGGATTAAGTCGATTTTCATTTGGTTATTTTTTAAAAGGTAAATTTAAGACTGTTTGCATTTCAAAATTCTCGAAATAGGAATAACTTGATATTGAATTAGCAACTCCGCTCTGGATAAGGCTCAGGAGATTGTCTGTTTCCTCTTCGCTCAATGCTCCACTTTGATAAGCCTCCACGAAACTGTCCGTATGAAGTCTAACTAACGTCACATTTCTTTTGATTGATTCAATCGGATTTTCCAACACGCTGAACTTCTTATCCTGTTTCATAACGCTCCAAATTATTTCGGATAACTCTTGGTTTGTTATATCGTCATCCTTCCAAGCCTCGATTAATTCCTCCATATACTTCGCCAACGTCTTTTCTCCGAATCCCTTTACAAGATTTGGAACGTTGTCACCTGAATCTCCAAGAATCGTCTTTTCCAAAATTACCTCCTTTGCCCGAACTTGCCTGATATGTAAATCCTTTAAATCCATTCCTTCAGATAAGGATTCAATCAACGCATCTTCGTACATCATTTGGGTTTCTTCCAAAGCCTTTACGAATAATTTTAAGTCTTTGGAATTATTGCAGAATAGACTTATTTGCTTGTTGACGAGTTGACTGATATCTCTGTCGCCTGAAATAATCGTGCAAGGAAGTTGGACTGTATTGAAATAGTTACTAACCAACAAGAGAATATCGTCACCCTCCAATCCGTCAGAATATATTACGCTGAAGCCTCTTCCTCTCATACGCTCTGCGAACTTGAATAATTCCGCTATGAACAATGTTCTGTCTTCCTTCGGCTTATCGGTTGGTGCGTTCTTGTAAGGCTGATAAAAGTTCTTTCTCCAAGATGTTTTATCGAACACGAACGTCACCGTTGAAACGCTCGGAAATCTCTTTAAAGCGAAACAAAATTCAGTCGTCACTTTACGGATAAACATTTGACGATTCTCTTTGTTTGAGAATAACTCCTCAATTGTCTTATCTTTGTCGTAAGTTCTGAAGACTGAAAGTGTCTTGTGGAATAGATAGTTACCATCGAATACAACATTCATACTTACCACTTTAAATATTTATCAAATATGTATTGCTCTCTGCCTGGAATCGGTACAATCTTTATGTTAACCTCTTTTGTTTCAGGATTGATATCAACTATCCATTCCTTTACGTCGATATTCTCAACTGAATAGTCAACTATTTTTTGGGCACGCTTATCTACCTTAAGGAATTTGATTCCACAAATCTCGTGCGCCTCTATAACGTCAGTGAGTGGTTTCTTCGGCTCGTTGTTATTATCTTCCATCGCTTTCTTATTTTCTTTACTAACTTTGTAATGAAAAAATCCCGCATTTCTGCAGGATTTTCTTGTTTGATAGTTTTGTTACTTTTGATTGATTTGTTTTTCGTCAAGGCTGTAACCATAATCCTCCACACTTAGAGGTTTGTTATTTACGGACTTCTTAGCCCATACGGCCAATATTACTAAGAATAGGATTGGTAAAAAAGATGTTGCTTCCATGTTATTTGTTTTTTTGATTTATTGTTTTTGTAATTGATTTTCTTTCGATTCCACTCATCATCTGCATTATTCTCCATAGCTTTGTTTTCTCATCTGGAGTCATTTCTGGCTCATCTTCCTCTTCATCCGTTTCTTTCTTAGGCTCTGGTTTGCGATATAACTTCTGGCGTTGAATGAACGCTGAATAAAACAACTCTAATTCCTCCTGATAAGCCTTCCAAAAGAAGTAATATTTTTCAGAAATCTCCACGTGTTGTAGGTCGGTGATATGAAGGCTTATTTCGTACTTCATATGGTTTCCAGAGGTGTATAATTCTCTGTAAGAGAACTTACCAAGAACGGAGAAAATAACTTGCATCAAGAACTTCTTTTGCTCCTTGTTTTTGTAGCTGTAAATGAATACCTTCTTGGTTTCAATTTCGAGGTCTTCAAGAGTCAGGTTGTACTTCTTCATTATTCTCTCCAACATTTCCTCAGCATTTTCCTTTTCGCCTCCGATTCCTTGTTGAGCAAGGGCATATAATTTCTTCGCTAATGATAAGCCTTGTTTTTCTTGAGTAGTTTTCATAATTATCTATTTTAACGTTGTTAAAAAATTTTGTGTTGTAATACGTGGTCATATACTTCGTAAATAAACAAAGGAACAAGTGGAAATCGGTCAACGAATTGACGGCAACCATATTCCGTACCAACGTAATAAAAATCCAGCCTCATCCTTTACTACAAAGTATGTAGTTCCTCCTTCCTCTAAGAATTTTATGCTTTCTTGCATCTGGTCTAACATAACTTGCGGTGCTTTTATTCCGATTAACTTGGTTAATCTGTCTTTTTGACTGTTTAGTATATGTTCGGCTAAGAACTGAGATACTGTTATTTTGATGCTTTCTTGCATGGTAGTTTATTTAGAGTTTGAATAAAATTTAGCTGTAACTAATAACTTGTAAGGAAGAAGTAAACGCTTGTTGCTTCCAAATCTAACCTCTGCACCATCGTTTCTGAATTCGTGGATAGTGACGTCACAAAAATCTTCTTGATTATGGTCTTGGATTTTCTCATAAATCTTAGTGGGTTGGAATCCTAACGATAATAATTTGTCTGAATTTAAGTCGATTAAAATTCTGTCGCCAACGCTGTAAATAGTTCCTCTAAGGTTGACTTTCTTGGTGTTTTTTGGAAGTTGCATTTGTTGATTTTTAAGTTTAATAATCTTTACAGAAGTAAAGATAATACTTATTTTTAACAAAACAAAACTTTTTTCCAATAAATTTTGACTAAAAACAAAATAAAATTGACTTTCTTTGTTTTTACAAGAGGTTTGAAAACAAAATAATTTTACTCCTTTAATTCGGAATCGCAAATCAAATTCAACTCTTCCTTCGCCTTACGGATTCCATTGCAGAATCCAGTATGAATATTCAACGCTGTATTATCGTCTTTCTCGGCTCTTTCTGACTCAGACAATAACTCGTCCATTTTATCTCCGAACGTCTTGAGAATAGCTTTTAAATCAGCTGAGGTGTAGTATTTCATAGGTTGTCTTTTATAAAGTTTCTTTCGCAGAATCGCAATAATCAATCACGGCATCATAAACCGCCTTTGTATATTTTCCAAGTAGCAATTGACGGCTACAATTTGCAATCGCATATCTGGAATAGGTGTAATTTTTGAATAGATATTCCATCTCAGCAAATTTTCCATCCTTCGCTAATTCTATCAATTGTTTGATTGAAGCGTACTTCTCATCAGCCATTACTACTTCTATAATCGGTTTGTCTTCCATATCCTTCTTAACGTTGTTAAATCGAAACAGCCACCCGATTAAGAGTGGCTGTTGGGGAACGAAACGGAGTGTGTAAAGATTATTCAAACTTAAAGGCAGCAAGCGCAAAAGTCAAACGTTTCTCTCCGTTCCTTCTTTTCCTAATAACCTTGTTTTGGACGCACCACTATATACTTCTCATTTCCATCAAACACTCGGCTCTTTTCCGTCAACGGATTAAAACAAAGTAGCAATCGCAACTCCGCAAACATTCCTTCGACTTTCTCGAACCACTCCCTGAACTTAGTATCTTGATACAAGCTATAATCTGGAATAATAACGTGCCAGAAGTCCACGCTTGAATCTATCTCGTAAAAAGCCATAAGATTGTAGCCTTTGGCCTTTACTTGAATTGTCTTCAAGGCTCTCTCTACTCTTTGAACTTCCGTTTCCATAAATATAAAAACCTTGGACTTTCATCCAAGGCTTTTCTTTTAAATCTTTTTATATGCATCACGAAATACTCCATCCATACTGAAGCCGACCAAATTCCGATTGCGTGATGCTTCTTACTTTGCTGAAATACTACTAACCGAATTCAGATAGTAGGCATTTGCCTCTGGCTTGTATTAAAGTGATAAAATTGGTTAATAATTGTTATGCTTTTGTCGTCGGAGGATTGGCTTGAAATTCCTTCGCCTCTCTTTCGTCGTTCATGGATTTGATAGTTTCTCCGAACGTCTTGGCACGTTCTTCCATAGACTTTACAACAGCCTCCGCTGGTTGACGAGAATCAACCGATACAGCCTTGGTCATTATATCTTCGCTTCCAGACAAGTCGGCCATAAGCATAGATAAGAACATCATTTTCAAAACTGGGTCTTTTCTCATAAGCCCAAGCAAGGCCATTGCAATTTCCTGAGGATTGCCTCCGAATTGCATACAGAATGCGAATGCGCCTGTCTTATTCTGACTTTCCTCTTCCGTTTTGGTGGCTGAATTAGTCGTGCTTGTTATGAATAAATAGCTTTCTTTTCTCTCTTGTTGAAAGAGGTTGCCAGCCTGAATCATTAACTTCAGTGCTTCGGTTGTGTTTTTAGATAATTCCATTTTGTTTTCTTTTTATACTTTCCGTAACCGTGTTTGTAAATCATCCATCGGCTCGATTCCAAGCAAACGTCTTTGGCTCTCATTTTCAAACAATAAACTCCTTGAGGCAAGTAGGTTTTTTCTTTTTAAACATCCAATCAATTATGTTCGCATATCCGTATCTTATATTGTTTTTACACAATAATTCGTCAGGTTCAAACTTTCCTCCTTTCAATTTATCAATCCAATGAATTCCGTACTTATTCAATCCGTAACTCCTTTGGATAGGACTTCCTTTACACGTCAATCTATCCTCCGTTATTATTTCTAATTCGGCATTTTCAAGAATCATAACATTGCTTAAATCCAAGGCTGGTGGAATTGATTCGACTAAATGATACACGTTGGATTTAAAGTCCACTACAACGTACTTACTGGTGAGTTTATTCATCCTCAATCAATATTTGTAGCGTCAAATATCTTGAATCCTAATTCCTTTAAAGTCTTTGCTGTAGTTTGTTTTTCTGTAGATAATCTTCCAACTGCAATTTTCTCTATATGAAGAAGCATCGGAATGTAATTTGTAGAATCAGTATGGTCTATTATATTCTGGATGTGACCTCTTTCTTCCTCTTTTATCAGGCTCTTTATTTCCTCTCGCAAAGCAATCACTAAATCCGTAATTTGTCGGATTGTTAATTGTTCTAAGTCTTGTACTGTATAATTTTCCATATTACATCATATAGAACTTAAACCCTGTATTAATTTTATTGGCCGCCAAAGATAGAATCCACAAGGCCATAGCTTGGTCATCGTGTTCTCCAACTCCTTCAATCCCCTTGTCCGTCCAAGTTATTGAGCCTAATTCGAGTGCAAGACTATCGGAAATATTTATTGAGTTCTGGTCGCCTCTCGGTATCTTAAACTTGCCTCTTTCAAATAACAAAACCAAAGATGGTACACCCTTACGCAAATCGTGCTTGGCCGTTCCTGTATGGTGACCTTCGACTGGAAGTCCAGCCTTATCCGATTCTTGTACGAATATCTGCTGGAATGCATTTTCCTCCATCATCATTAAATCAGGTCGGAAATCGGCATTTATCTTCTTGAGAATGGCCATTTGCTCCCAAAATGATTTTCCTCTGAATCTTTGGATATTCATCAGCCATATGTTATCATCGTCGTCAATCCCAGCCGTGATAAATACACTATAATCCGCTCCAACGCTCGAAGAAATTGAGAAGTCACACGCAGTAACAACTCGGCTGAATTTCATAGGGAATGACTCACGGTTGTTTACGAACGTATAATCATCCATTCTCAAAAACGCTTTATTTATCACGTCTTGAGGGAACAAACTTGAATCGTTGGTTACAGGTCGGCATAATAACTCTCGGCTAAAAATAATGTTCCCCTGAGTTTCTCTCTTTTCCATTAAACCTTTGTAATCCCATCTTCCTGGCCATAATAACGTTCCATCTGGGAATATAGATGGATATTCCCTTACGAACCAACCATCCTTGGCTCTCAAGTCGCCATATAAGTCATTAGCATGGAATGGCGTACCCACTACAACTCCTTGTCCATGAGGAACAAGCATATTCATAATTACAGCGTGAAAATAGTCTATGGACTTCTTTCTTTGAACCATTGAATAAATTACGTTATCTTTCAGCCCATCATCTACAATGAAATATCCAGGGTGCGCTCCACGTACTGATGACCCGAATCCCCTTACAGTCAACCTTGCTCCGTTCCTACAAACTATGTCTGTCTTTCCCCAACCTTGGGCCAAACTCTCTGGATATAAACGCTCTCTCAGGAATTCGTTGCCCGCAATATTCTCTTTCAGGATATCAAGCAAATCAACCGCCTGTTGTAAGGAAAAGGAAAACAAAAAGCCTCGTTTTGCTAAGGCTCTTCTGTTATTAGGTCGCTGGAATCGTGAGGAAGTGTAACCATACATTCTCCACGCTGGATAGGCATTACTCCAAAAATAACTCTTTCCGTGGTCACGTGCTGCAATTACGTTAATCTTATTGTGATTCATAACGTACTCACCCCACTCGATATGGTGCCAATTGACTTGGAAATCTCCCAAAACTGAACTCATGAAATAGTTGAAGTTTTCAATCCTTAAGGTTTCTTCTATCGTTCCGACAAGCGTGTCTGCGTAATTTAGTTTGAAGTCCAATTCGTGGTTTCCTGTATATAATACATCGTGAACGTCTGTAAGTAACGTTCCCATCAAATCTTCTATGTCTTCCTGATATCCTCCGAATAATTCAGCCAAGCCTCTTTCGTCAAGGTTGTCTATTATTTCATCAAGAATGGTACAGCACTCGGATATTTCCATAGTGCTGTACCTTCTCTCAAATTGTAATAAATTATTTCCCTTCGGCTGGAGTATCGTTGTTAGGTTGCTCTTCATATTTTACCACTTCTAAGGTTTCTATTCTTGGTCTCAATTTTTCAACCTCTAATTCGATTCTTGTTTTGGCTTGACCAAATAAGCCATCCTTGAAATCGCTCACATATCCTTCCAGCAATGTTTTGTCGTCTTGCTTATCGAGTAACGTCATAACCTCCGTATTCAAATTCATGATTTGATTGAATAGTTCTGTTATAACAATTGTTTTGGCTCTAACAATCTCCAAATCATTTAAAACGAATTTGGCGTACACGGTTGGACGTTCTGGGTCAAATTCTAAGAATCCGAATGAAGCCAAGGCTGTTAACTTCGTTTGTATCTCTGTCCAACCAACCTTAAGGTGTTTCTTGAGTTTAGCTATCTCGAATATGACGCCACTTCCTCCTACAACGTGAGATAATTCCAAAGCCTCTGTTCTGTAACGCTCTTGGTTGTCTGGGTCAAGTAGGAATTCGGCAACCTTCTTTTGAGTAGCATCCTCAAGTTCCTCCTTAATTTCGTCCATGCGAACTCGCTTGGATATTTCATCGACAAACAATACATCGAACTCATTCGCCTTATCTGCAAATTTGTTAAGGTATTGGGTTACATTCTCAATCAATCCATCCCTGAAATGTAACGGATATGATGATAATACAATCAAAGGCTTCTTTCTTTTCAACATTCCTTCGATTAATTCTGTCGCCTCCTTTGGCGTAATGGTTGTTTTTTCAGACATGTTATTTATTTGTATTGGTAATTGTATTCAGTTTCTCCTTTCATCCACTGCTCGGCAAAAGCAATTCCTTGGTCATAATCCGTCAACCCAACCCTCTCTTCGTCTGCGCCCATAGATTCTCCTATGGCCTCTTCAAGTCTTGTTAGGAAGGCTTCATCAGTCATAGTACCCATCTTGCCTCCGTCAACGGCAGTGTAATACTCGTCAATCTTAGCCTCGATTTGCTCCTTTGATTTTTCCATTTCGCTTTTTGTTTTCTGACTTTCTTAATAACGTCGTATTCAACGCTGACCTTAAAGGCAATATGAAATCCCAAATCCTTGATTTTCTTTAGGATTGTCGCTTGCTTCAAGTCGGTCTTAACGTACAACGTTTTGTCTTTTTTCCACTGTAATTAGATAACAAACCCATTTTCAATAGCTGGGATTGTACTTCTTTTCTCGTATTGAATACCAATACTGCATCTTCAATTGTTTTCATACCTATTGTTGTTTTGGTTTAAAATTGAAAATAAGGTCGTTTCTTTCCTTCGCTCGAATTTGATAACGTTGAACTTCCTCCTCCGCCTCCGTTTCTCATCTGATTCTTAATCGCAACGAACAAATCTTTTGTAGCTACAACGTCGTTCATCGCTCGGTGGGCATTGATTAAGTTTATTCCCATGCGTTCGCAACAAGAAGATAGATTGTAACTATTTCCATCCGTCAACGGTGTTCCATCCCAAAGCAACTTGGCCATTAGCAAAGTATCAAGATACACCTCGTTGAAATGGTCATAGAACTCCGTTTTGTTTAGTTTGAATAATACCTTTAGGAATCCAGCGTCAAAGTTTACGTTATGCCCTATGAGGATTGGTCTGGTGGCTTTCTTTCCTGTCGGATTGGCTTGCCTAATTTCGTCCATTAACTTGGCGAATAGTTCCTGATGAGTAACTCCCTTGGCTATGTCTGCGAGTTTGATTCCGTTGGCCTCCAATGCCTTCGGTTCAATCTTTAATCCTTCGTATTGTCTTACATACGTTTCCATTCGGCTTATTTCCTCGAACGTATCATTATGTAAAGACAAGCAAGCCAACTCGACAATTGGATTGTCGGTTGGCTTTAATCCTCCTGTTTCAACATCCAGGACAATGTACTTGCTTGTTTTCATTTAGCTTTTGAATCGGTTGTTCTCCTTAACCTTGGAATCAAAAAGGTGACTAACAGTGTCAATGCTCTTGCGAACTCTGTCGCCTTCAATCGTCATTCCTCTTCGGTTGAAGGTCGTTTCGGAATACAAAAGAGATTCCCAGATTGTTTTCTGTACTGGCTGAGGAACTAACATTCCAAAGATTCTTGCTTGGATAGCTTTACCAAGGCTTTGTTTCGGTGCTTTCGCTTTTGAAGTAGTGTTCATATAGAAATTTTGTTTTAGTTACTTATAATAACCTTGTTTTGATTTTAGCGTGTTTTGATTTTAGCGTGTTTTGGCTATTCGCTCGGTTTTGTGTTATTTACTTCCTTAAGGAATATCGGATTGCGTTCGCAGAACTCCTTTGGATTCTTTCTGTAAGCGTCAATCAATTGGTCAATGATTATCAACTCCTCAGGTCGCATACTGGTTATCTTCTTTATCAACTCCTCTTGGTGTCTGAGAAGATTCAAAACAATCATCTCATCGTCGTGCCATACTTTACCTAAATCCTCTGAAACAACTTTCTCAATTAAATCCTTGAAGTTATTTCCTACTGACTTGAGCTTTTGTCTGTAAAATGGCGACTTTTCTAAATCATCGTGAAGGTTAAGAATAAAGCTACAGGCCAGTAGCATATTGAGGTATAACAAGCCAGAATCGCTTGATTTTTCTTGGTTCTCTTTCATAATACTACTATTCCCATTAAGTTTAATTTTTCCTTGATATCGTCCAATTTGGCCGTTCTTTGCGCCTCCGTATTAAACCAAGCGTACAAGTTCTTGATTGGATTCATTTCGTCGATATTCGGATTGAAGATGATTCCATATTCCATAGCATCCTTTTGTTGGCTGTAACGCTCTGTCTTCTTTATAATCTTGACTGGATATAAGTCTAACATAGTTCCGTTCACTTCCAACCAATATCTCGCACGTTTAGGTTTCTCCATTCCTTCGGTCTTTTTATCATGTTCGGCTTCAATGTCTCCAATATCTATTTTCGGAGTGTTTATGCTATTGTCTGGCTTCGGCATCGTTCAGGAATTTTATGTCGTCGGTGTTTTTTAATTCAATCCAATCCTCTCTTTCAAAGTAACAACTGTCTCCAAAGGCTGATACTTCCGTTCCGCTGAACTTCCGTTTCTCGAATATAGTGTAATATGGTTTCCACCATATGTTACGCCAAACATTCTCGCTTGACTGAACCAAAGTAGGAAGGAAGGCAAATTTTTCCACCGCCTTCCTCTCTGGACACCCCTTTTCTGGTATGATTTTAATATCTTGCATATGAATAGTTATTCTTGTGCTGACTCAATTTCGCTGATTGCTTCCTCTAAGTTGGATATGGCGTCATCCATATTAGACACTGCCGCATCTAATCTATCCTTGGCATTCTCAATCTTTTGACCACTCTCGGCTTGTTGCAATCCTTCGCTCAAGTTATCAAACTTTGTTTCCTCTTCATCCTTAATCGTTTCAACGTCGGACTTGATTACATCGAGGTCATCCTTCATGGATTCAAGTTTCGCCTTAAAAGCATCTAACTGTTTTCTTTGTTCCTTATTCATGATAAAGAAGTTTGTCTTGTTAAGTCGCTAATCTTGGCTTGTATCGCCATCGCTCTTATTTGCCAAATCTCAGGCATCACCCTCATTCTGGATGCCCCTTTCTTCATCAGACGTCGCTCTTGTTGTTTAGAGTTTTTCAACGCTCGTTTCTTATCGGCTCTAAGTTTGGTTAATGTTTCCATTTTAATTTGCTTTGTTCTAATAACTTTGTTGACTATTCCAATTCCGATTTTTGAAAATCCTCAACTATCTTACTCAGCGTTTGATACTCACCAATCCATTCTTACCAAAGTGGCTTTAATCCCAACGGAGGTTTTTTGTTTTGCTCTACAACACTCCTTTAATACTTTGCGTATTGCTTACATACGTCGTGTCGTAAATACGGATTGGAGGATTGGTAGGATTGACTGCATTATCTTTCTTACAACTTACCATAGCTACAGTCAATGCTATCGAAAAGAGGATTGTGATTAATTTTTCATGACGTTTATTTTATTTGTTTTAAATTGTTTTCCTTAGTAAAGTTATATCTTTGTTTTGACATTTCAAAATTTATTTTCTTACTTGCCCTTTTCTCCTCTCATCCGCTCGATAACGTTATCACATTCCTCAAAGCATTCATCTGTAGTCTTCAATCCGCAAATACATACGCTTTTCTTTCTGTCTTGTAGCCTTCTTACTTCGGCTCTTATTTCTTTCCAATCTCTCTTGCCTCCATCCTTAAACTCGATTCTTGTATAGACAGGCTGGTCGAAGTAAACAAATGTAATATCAAATTTCAAGTGCATCTTGTCTAAGATAGTTCTTTTAACCTCTTCCCAATCTCCACCTCCGATACCACAACCAATCTGAGGAAATCCTATCTTGTAGCCTTCCTTAATGTAGGCTTGATGCTCTATCCATGCATTGATTTTTACTATCCATTTTTCCAACGCTTCCATACGGAAATCTGGCCCAGGTTGATATTGAGTATATGCGTTTACAACTGTTAATTCTCTCTCACCTTTCAATGGAATGATTGCTTTGGAATACAATCCCAACTTCGCCAAACTCCTTGGAATAGTTCTTGAGAACTTCTCATCTGCCTCCTTCGCTTCTGGAAATACTTCAGCCACCTCTGCGGCAATACCTGCCCCCATTGTAGCGAAACAATTACAACCGTGGACAATCATATCGAACTCTCCATCCTTTGCCATCGTTAATAAGTTGCCTGTTATCTCTTGATAACTTCGGTCAGGCTCTCCAACTGATTTATGTATTTTTGTTTTATATTGGTACTTTTTCATTTTAAGTCGTTTGGTATTATTAACCTTGTTATTGTATTTTAAACCTCGTTTGACTCAGTAGTTCCTTGACCTCCACTCTCATTTTATCGTATTCAAGTCGCAATCGGTTCAAACTCCGCTTATCAATAAAAACCTCCGTTGTAAGTATCTCTGGGAAGATGACTTGAACTTCTCTAAGGAAATACTTGTCCAACGCTCTTAAACAAGTTCTCAAACTCTTATAATTTATGAATGGTGTTTGGTCTTCATGGTGGTGGGAAATACAATACAATCGTATCTCGTAAATGGTTTGTAATGTTTCAGGCTCTAATCTGATATATACACTTATCCGCTCGTGAAGTCGGCTCTGAAGATATTCGGAATTTGTGGTTTTACTCGCTTTATACTTATTCAACACTCCTTGCTCTAAATCGTACAAGAAACAAATCGGAGTCAGTCGGTTGTTATAGTCTTCAAGATAGTTGAAGAATCCATCGGTCAATATTAGATTGACTTGCTTTTGGGTTGGGTCTTTTATCATTTCTCTTCTTCAAAATGGTTGGGATACATAATATCAATCTTAACATCGACTGTTATGTATTCTACAGGTTTTAATGGAAGGAAGTCAACCTGAATGGTTATGCTATCAGCTGAAGATAATCCAAAGGAAATCGCCTGTCCTACAAGCTCATCTTCATAATAAACTTCACCGCTCTTCCTTACTTCGTACTTTCTCCAATTCGCAACATCTTTACAAGATGATGCTATGAGACACGATTTGTAAACGTCGGATAACTTTCCATTCAGGTCAACTCTCTCTTGTTCCATTGGGTCGAATTTACCAGCCTTTACCTTTAGTAGCAACCTTGTCTTTGATTGCCTGTTCTGCGGCAACTGCGCCCATTGCGGCACATACTTTGTCGCCATTCGCTGTCGTTCCCTTTGCGAAGTATCTCGCACCGTTTTTGTCGATAACCGCAGTGGTCATCTCTTCTTTCTTTTTGGTCTTAACATTGTAAGCCTCGATTCTTTTTGCCATAAAAATTTTGTTTATTAAAGTGAAAAATGATATAAATCTATTAACTCTGTTTTTATTGGGATATTGATTGATGAATTAGCGAATCATAGAAATCTCTCAAACAAGGAATAATCAATGGTTTGCCATCCTCCGTAAAAGTTCCGATTATTAACTGTCTCATACTTTCCTTCATCAATGGGTCTTTCTCTTCCTGATATATAATCGCCAACTTTATGAATTGAATATTCAACGAACGGACTTCAGGAATGAGGTCTGGATTGGTTGTTACTTGAGATACTTGTTCATCAACCTTCGTTTCTAAGATTGTTCTCAAATCATCCTTTTTGTTACATCCGAATAGGATTGTGATACAAAATAAAAATAGATATGTTTTCATAATTTTTGTTTTATTCCTTCCTTGCTTTAACCGCCTCTACATCGGCATTGATTTTGTTCGCTCTCTCTTTAATCATCATTTGCTTTTGTTGTATCTTGGCTTTCAATATGCGCTTGATATTATCAGCGTTTGAACGTTCCTCAACTTTCTCCTCAAACTCCTTGACCTCTTCTTTGACCTCTTCCGCCTCTTCAATATTCCGTTGACGGTTGAATCGTTCGATTTTGTTAAAGTCGTAATTCACCATGCTTGGATACAATATCTCGCTGTTCTTAATCTCAGGACTCATGAACTTCGCATAGTAGCTTCGATTGAGGCTGGATACCAACCGCTCCACACTCGTATTCATTCTGGCCGCAAACCTTCCAAGAATAATCTCCTTTAACACGAGTTTGGAGAATATCTCATTTTGCATATGTTGTTTCAATTCATCGTCGAACTTGAACTGCGTTACTCCGTTAATCGTCAGCCTATCTCCTTCAATCTCTTTACGGATTTGTTCCATAGTGCGTAACATGAGATTGTAGTCGGCAATACTTTCGCTTTCTTTGTATCTCATCTTCGCTGTTTGGTACAAGTAAGACATTTCTTCAAGTCGGCTCGTTTTATGAGTTAGTCTGAGATGTTGGTAGTTGTTTTTGTACCGCTCTTGCCTTTGTTCTATCTCTTTGAAATACTTCTGCCTGAAGTCGCTCACCGTTGCTTTGGAAACTGGCGTGTTCCATTCCTCGTTTATTATCTGCGTTACTTCCTGAATATCAAACATCCTCCCGAATAACTCTATTACATCATCCATTCGCTGTTCAAGGAAAGTATTTTTCAAGCCTCTTTCGAGTTTATTACCAAAAGCCTTGCGCTTGGCCATATTCATTTGTCCTAATGCCTTCCTGTACTTCGCCTTCTGGTCTATGATATGCTCTTGCTCTTCGGCAGATAGGTGGCTTATTAGTTGTTTTATATGGTGGTCGAATCTCGCCAAGTCTATTACTAAGTCATCATCCTCTATGCTCTGATACTTCCTTCCTTTGTTTAATATCGGCAATCGGCTTAATGCTACATACTTCTTGTATTCTACAATATCCACCACTCCATCTGGTAAATTTAGCATACTTGCTTTGTTGTCGTCGGCTTGTTTTTCTGATTCCATTACTGTTGTTACTGATTCTTTACAATTCTTTTACTCTCTCTTACTATTTGTGGCTGGAATTTCCCACAATATCCTTTTCTTGGTTTGTTATTGGTTTAATTCTTAAGGCAAACGCTGTAAGTGTTTTGTCGGTATTATTTTTTCAATAGCCTTTTCTCCAATTTTCATCAACTTTTTATCACCCCTCTCTTCTCCAATAGTCAATATTAATACCATGACTTTATTTCCGTTCTCTCCTTCTGTAGTTTTTTGGATTGCTCCGCAAACAGTTTCATTAGTCAAGAATTGTTCGACTTCCTTTTCAACGCTCTCTATGAACTCTTTTGTAGCGTATTTGTGTTTTGTTTTGTTTTTCATATTAATTTATTTTTACAAATGGTAATGAATAATATTGTTCTAATCTTTCAAAGTCTTTATTCACGTACATATCGTACACCGTTGTGTCGTCGAATTGATTTAACAAGCCTGAATTATATCCTGTTCTTTTGTATCCGTTTTTTATTAGGATATCATATACAAACCTCCAAGCAACATTTGTAAATCTCTTTACTCTGTACCTCATCTTATCCTGTTCTGTCGTCGGCACGTCTATATCCCAACTCAAGAGTATATCGTTCCATCCATCATATCCGTTATCTTTTCCGTTGAAACACACTTCATCTGGTATCTCGTTGTCTCTCATGAATCTCGCAAGGTCGGTTGGCTTTACGTCCATTATACTTACGCTCTCTGTCTTCTTCTTTGTTTGAGGTATTTGTTTCTCAAGCAATTCAAAAGCCTTATCCAACGCTGATGTTATTAGTTCCTTCATATCAATTTTCTTCTATATGTTCCTTATGCCATTCTTCAAACTCCCTTGGACTTTTGTTGCAAAATATCGGCTCATCCCTCTCTTTATCTCTTACAATCACCCAATCTATTCCTATGGCCTCAATTACACCTTTGTTACCCAAATTTTCAATAGTTCCTTCGCCTCCCAAGTAACAATCCTTTATTCTATCTCCTATTGTTATCATTTGTTTTACTTTTGTAATCCGATATACAAACCTGGTGTTGGAAAGTTCTTTTGTTCGTAAACCTTTGTACTGGGAAATACCAACGTGATACTTCCGCTAATCGTCTGGACTTTTAATTCGTTCGCTTGCAATATTGTTCTTAAGTGAGTCAGGTGTACTCTGAAGCTATTATACAAATACTTTCCTGTTCTTGTTTTCAAATCTACCGAACTAATTGCTACACCCTTTTCTTGTTGCCAACCAACTATCAAATCTTTCATTGGTATCAACTCGAATTTTCTGGCCATTAGCTGTTTCAATATGTACGCTTCGGCTGGTGGTATCTTCACCCAATTTCCTTCTGGCTTTGTCCTTGCTGTTTGCCATTCTAAGGTTTCATTTTCATACTTGTAGTAAATCTTTATGCAATTTATTGTTTTCATATCATCTTGTATTTTTCTTTCTGGATTCTCTCTCTGCTCCTTCAATATCTGTTCATACTCTTCAACGGTGCTTCTTTCCCAAAGGTTTCTGTATCCTGTCTTGTACTTTATTACTTCATACCTCGTTGTATTATTCCGCTGAGGTCGGATATACACTGTGTAAGTAAATCCTTTGTAATGTATGTTTCTCGTTATTCTCACTGCTTTGTTATTTTATATTCCTTCATCAAACTCTCTCTTAAGTCTGGCCAGAAGTTGTATGTAAAAATACTCGCTTGGCTTGCTACTTCATCCCAATGCTCTTTCTCTCCAATCCAATCTGCTGGCCTTATTTCCTCTGTAGGTTCTTCGGTTATGTATCCGATATTCGCTGTCTGTCTTCCGTTCTGGCATGAAGTGAATTCGACGTTTGGAACTCCTTGTATATGTTTACAATTGTCCATTATGTAACCTAATCTTGTTTGGATTCTATCTCCGAACTCTCCTCCAACTTCGTCAGAATCTTGTACCATTATTTCAATGTAACATCTTTTCATTTTGTATTTATTTTACGCTATTTTAGGCATGTAGTATGCAACTATTGATTTATCATTATAAGCCCATCCTGTTCCGTTGAAGGTTTCCAAGTGTTTCTTCTTATCCTTCCTTACGACAAGATAACGTCCAACTTCGATTCTTTTCTTACACTCTGGAGTGTTCTCGTATGTGTACGGAACTAAGATTGATTGTGTACTATCCATTCCCATTTTCTTCCTTCTTTAAGTATTGTTTATAACAAGATATTTCTCTACAACCCCTTGCTTGTTCTCTTGCGTTCTTTCCGCAGAATCTGCAGTTTTGTTTTTGCTTTTCAACCCAAGTCTTATCCTCCGATAAATCCTTGATTGTAACTGGAGTTTTTGTATTATTAAGTTCCATTATTTAATTTATAAAGAGTTTCGCATTTATTGCATTTCAAAACTTCCTCCCAGAGATAATGCGGGTCAGGCTCGTGTCTGAATTCAGCCTCCGTTTTTTTTTCTTGTATATCTTCCATACGGTACGTGTTACCGCAGTTGGGACAGTTTATACCATATGCTGGAATAGCCACTTGAAAATACAGGCTCTCGATTGTCTCGTCATCATTCCTTTTAGTCGGACAGATTATCACGGAATCAATTCTCAATTCCAATATATCCATATCAAGATTCTTTAACCCGCAGCAACCGCTTAATCTCGGCCATCCATTACATATATCGGCGTCATTAAAGAAAAACAAATCAGCCTTTATAACTCCGTCAACTATTTTCAATTGAGCCTCTCCTACAACCTCCAACAAATCTTCTGTAAGGTCTTTAAACAATACTACCATTCCTGAAGAATTCTTGGCAGTGCAACCAGCAACATGAATCTTTAAACCGCTCGTGCCTCGGTTTCCCTTCTCAATGATTATGTCTTTGAAGGTCGGCTTTCTTTCCGCTCTTCCTTCGCTCTTTTGGTCGATTTGTTTGGCCATTTTATATCCTTCCCAGAATAGCTTCCACCAACGTTTAATCATTTGTTTCATTTTTATCTATTTGAATGTTAAATAACTTGTTATTGGCCTCCGTACTTTGAGGAATGATTATTTGACTCATTAGAACAATGTTTTTCTCGGTTCAAAATTTGGATTCAATCTCGGAAAGTCAAACTCTTTGTAACCTCCTGTAATTAATCCCTCCACTTGTTTATCTGCCCTCAGCACTAATCCTCCGAGTAAATCCAACCCATTTGTTTCTACATAATCGAATGTAATCGTCAAATCAATCAAGTTCCAATTTTCCTCTCTCGTATCATATCGGCTTATGAAGGCTCTGACGAATTCTCTTCCATTTATCGTTACATTCTTGGCCGTACTATCCGTCATTAATTTGTTTAATTCTTTAAGGAATTTCTTAACGTTCTTTTCCTCTCTTATGTCGAGAATCATGTTGATAGGCTCGAAATCAATCAATCCTCCGTACTTGTAATTGTAACGAATCGTTTCTGTTGAAAGGATTGCTCTTTGTGTTATGTTCTTAAGTGTTAACATTTGTCTTTATCATTTTCGTCAACTGGACTAAATAAATCCTCATCCTCCGTTCCATCCAACCAATTCTCGGCTCTCTGCGCCTCGTTGAATATATAGCATTGTTCGGAATGCGCATCCTCATCATCCTCTTGTTCTATCCCCAAAGTTATCGGGTCAAAATCTTCGGCTGTTTTAAACCCTTGGATTACATCAATCATGGCGTCCATTGACTCCCAGTTTGGGTCGCCAAACGCTGAGTGTTCTGGAAGCGTTGCCTTCTCGGCTCTTATTCCGTCAACTTGTCTTAGAATTTCTTCTGGTGTTCTCTTGTTACTCATTGTATTGTTTTTGATTCTGTTAAATGATATAAAACCTTTATGTTAAGGTCTGTTAAATCGTTTCGGAGTTGACCTGAAGGAATGGATAAGATTGCCTTGGACAATACTTCCCGAACCTCAGCCATTATCGTATCTTGGTCTTGGTATCTCGGCTTTTCCTTCTTAAGTTCAAGACACTTCTCAAATCCCAATCTCATGTACTTGTTTATGTACTTTGCGGCAGAAGGAAGATTGTCTGGATTCATTAATTCATCAGGCTTTCCTCCTATCTTTTTTAACCAAGGCATTTCCTCAATTATAACCTCCGAAACAATTCGGTCAATATCCTCTTGTAAGTCCATTCTACTTATTTTTATTATTAACTTTGATTTTATTTTACTAAGTGGCCGTGCCCCAAACGCTCATATATTTCCTTGTTATGGTCATATGCCCCTTTACACCTGTTCTTTGGTGTACGTTTCTTTCCTTCCTCCGTTCCGTGGCATATCTAATGAGCCTTGAATAAAGTTCTTGAAATCACCTCGTTTGCCAACTTTACGTCTTACCACAATCCTCTTTCGTTCGGCTTAAAAGGACATGTCTTGCAATGAGCCTTCATTACAGGCAAAGTTGATACGTCGCCTTCCCAAACTCCTTTTCTATTCGCAAATGATAAATCTACTGGAACTGTACTGAATATTACGCCACTTCTCGTTGCTCTATTTAAAAAATCTGCCTCCGAAAGTGGTATAGCCCTCACAAACTGTTCATGTTGCTTGTCATTCATCTCACATTCAAACAAAATAAGATTTAATCTGTCATTGTAATCATACTCTAAAGTTACATTGCCACTAAATGATTGTCCGTGTATGATGTATTTATTCATTACTGTATGTCTTTCATTTGTTCGTTATATTCTTTCATCAATGTATTAAAGTCCTTTTCAGCTTTTTCGGCATAAGCCTGTTCTATTTTCTGCAAAGCCTCATCGGCAGTTATCACTCCGCCTTTTAGGTTGCCTAAAATATGCAGTAGTTTTTGTTTTAATTTTGATTGTATTGTGTCCATGTTTTTTTTTCAGTGATTAATTAAAAGTAGCGCATAGCCATTAGTTATGTGCAAGGCTACGAAAGTGCATCTAAACGAGCATTTGTTATTTCAATAGCCTTTGGATTAATGTCGCAACCTATAAAATTTCGGTTCAATTCCTTACAAACTACTGCTGTTGTGCCACTACCTAAATAATAATCAGCAACTGTATCGCCTTCGTTTGAACTTGCTTTTATTATTCTTTCAATCAATGCTTTTGGTTTTTGGGTTGCATAGCCTACACTTTCTCTTGTAAATTGATTATTTACTAAATAACAATCATCCCAAACATCATTAGGTATTTTGCCTTTATCTTTTAATTCCCCCTGCGTAAATCCACTTTTAGCACGTTTATATCTTTTCTTTGTTGCTTCTGTATGTTCTATTCTAACATCATCTGAATTAAAACAGTAATCATTTGATTTGCTATAAAACAAAATATTATCGTGCTTTTCTTTAAATGATTTTGTATCATTTTTCATTGTTCGATAATGCCATATAATTTCATTTCTAAAATTACTATAACTGAAAATATCATCCATTAAACATCGAACCCAATGAACTATTCTGTAATCCATTTGCAAATAAATACTTCCTGTGCTTTTTAATACTCTGTGCATTTCTTTTAAACGTGGCAAATAATGTTCTTCAATTATTTCACGCATTGGATATAAGTCTTTATAATCCATAAAATCTTTCCCTGTTCCGTAAAGTATATCGCAGTAAATTAAATCTACACTTTCATTAGGTTGCGACAAAAGGAGTTCAAGGTTATCAACCGCCCTGCACATAACACGGGTT
>ERZ650304.449-NODE-449-length-21865-cov-12.366254_pt1 | contig 21865 bp, 16 predicted proteins | sample MGYA00376240_ERZ650304 | MGnify/ENA primary metagenome ERZ650304 (study PRJEB26733, sample SAMN07839271) | wastewater metagenome | biome: small river; feature: stream; material: water | place: USA: North Carolina | collected 2016-03-01 ... | reverse complement strand
TAATTGCTGGGTTGCTCAATTAAATAAGATTAAAATTAGAAAATTGACAACTAAACTTGTTACAAATTATACAATTTATTTTTATGTGCAGAGGTTTCTCTCTTTTAATAATCTAGTTACTTTTACGAATAGCTTCTAATGTTTCAATATGTCGCTTTTGTTCAAGAGCACGTGATTCAGTTGCTTTCATTTTTTCAAAATTTGAAATAGATATAAACGACCAAATTGTTGCCGGCAACCAGCCAATTAAAGTCAACTGCAATAATAAACAAAGAAAACCTTGGATAGCCTTACCCATTGTAAAAAAGGTCAGCCACGGAATAAATAAAGCCAAAACATAACGCATAATCAAATCCTTATAAAAATTCTTATTTTACAGATATAAAAAAAAAACATAGTCCATCACAAAAACTCATCTAATGAGTTCTTGTTTTAAAATATAAATACCTCCTTTTTAATATTAAAAAATTAACGGCTTTCCAGCCATTATTTTTCATCTAAATAAAAACCACTGCCTCGACCGCTTCCATCATTAATATTAAGATAATCAGAGTCTTAGATCAAATTAGCATTAATCGCTTGCATAATAAAAATCGTCAAGACTAATATGAGTTGACCAAAGTTAATATTTATACTTCATTAGCCTAAATGATGGAGAACCACCATTACTATCCACAATCATCGCTGTCGCATAAATGTATTGTCCGCCACCGGTGCTGTTAAAACATCCAGTAGTAACTACGGGGAAATTTGGTCCAACTTGGTAACTTGAAGTTGGTGGCAAAACCGTCCAAGGGGTAGTTACAGCGGAACCCAAAGGTATTGAATACACATTATGCGCATCACAGAGGATTAAATTATTTTCTGCAACTGACAAGTCTACAACCCCATCAGGTAGACCAGAAACAGGAAATGATACACCAATCTGTTTAGCAAATGAGTAGGGTTCAATTGTATTTATATCTACATAATATGCTGCCTGACCTGAACCATAATATAGGTTAGAATCTTTATCGATAGTGAAAGAATGAGACACTGATATGAATTCAGGGTTAAATGCATTCATGGTAGAATTAACTATTCCCGTTGTTAAATCAACCTCGATAAGTGTTTTGGAAGATGATACCTGATATAGATTGCCTTGGCTATAACCGATATAGTCAGAAACTGAAAACATATAATATTCGCCGGTTAATAAGGTGCTATTGGTCAGGCTATGGTTGCTAGTACTGTAGGTAATAATATATCTCTCTAGAGAACTCACTTGTGCAGTTGAAAATAAATGCCCAGCTCCATCTGTTGCAAGATTGTTTCCATAAGAATTATACCCTGTGTAGGTTGGTTGGCAACTCCAGTTAGTCTCACTAGATGCATCTACATTTATTGAACATAAAAGTGTACCGTTCCTAATTTGATAAACTGAATTTGTTATAGGGTCAAAGACAATGTTACCTCCAGTATAGATACCGTAATCATCTGCACCTACAATAATCCAAGAACCCGCTGGCGTGGGAGAAGGACTTGGTTTTGGAGATGGCGCCGGAGGAATATCACCACCCGAGCCACCCGATGAACTACTTCCACCTCCATTACATGCAACCAAACTTAGGCTGGTCACTGCTAAACTAATTAATAATTTCTTACTCATTAATAAACTTACTCCCGAAACATTCGCTAAATTAATAGCAATCATTGACTTTGCAAGGCGCATAACACTAAATTTATGCGCCTTGATATAAATTAATTTGCAGATAATTGGACAGAAGTGCCGAAACCATTGCCATATTTGGTATATACCCATTGGTTATTCACAAAATCATATAACCACACATTCCCAGTATCTGTTCCAGCATATAAACTGCCGTCATAGGTAATTGCGAAATCAGTTATGTTACCTTTAGTTTCTGGAAGCGGTAAATATGAAATTTGACTATTTGAATATGTTGCTATTTTAGGTGAAGGATCAACGTATACGAATGTCTCCAGATACATTTGATTATTATGATTAAAAATAATCTTTTTGATCACAGTATTTGGAATGCCTAATACTAATTGCCAATTACTCAAGGGACTAGTTGAGTTATGACGGTAAATGCCACCATTCTCTGTCCCGACATAAACATTGCATGCATAATCAGTAGTGAGCGTGTTTACCTTTGAACTGTCCATCGTAGATATTGATGACATTGGTAGTATTTCGCCAGCAGAATTAATCTGATAAGAATCATATATACCAGCGTGCCCATCATTTGTATACGTAACCAAATATGTATTACCACAGGTATCGGTTGTCATTAACTTAATCTGGTCTGCGGCTAATTTTGGTAGTACGGTAAACGGAGCTGACCATGAAGGCAATGATAGCAGTAGGGGTGTACTTGCTCCGTAATATGTACCGGCAATTCCTAAATATGTAAGTCCAGAATTGGTTACCGCCATTGCATCTGCAGTGGTTATATCTTCTAGCTGATATTGTTTATCCTGCCAGTTGTTATCTGTACCATCCCAACGGGCCAATGTAAAATACAACGGCTGCTCATTAACCATACTAGAACCAAGAAGATATTTTTGCCCAAAAGAACTAACATAGACTGAGTTTCTCCGATTAGTAATTTTCCCTTGCGGTCCAAGCAAACGGATGGAAGAGCTACTCCAATCTGTAGCGGAGGTTTGCTTATTTAAATCAGGAAAGGCATACTTAACTGCACCGTTAAAATTCATTAAGCCATCAGGACTCATTACTATGCTGCCCATTGCATCGCCATTTATGATGATATTCCAATCATTTGCCGCAGGAATTTTATAAATTCCTTTTGCAAAAGTTAAATATGGTATATCGTTATTATCAATCGCAATGGTTGGTACACCAATTTTTAAATATCTAGCATTATAATATTCAACACTTTGGTATCCGTAGCGCTGCCACTGCTGAGTATTTGCTAAAAATTTAAATACTGATTCCTTACTGTTCTGCTCAAAGACGGTCACATAGATGTTTCCTTGCGAGTCTGAAGTTAGATATTGAATATATGCCGTATAATTAAGTGAAAGACTACCATCTGGCCCATCACCAGTTAATTTTGTCCAGCTCGTTGAATTCTGATCTAAGCGATAGACTACCGGTCCAGCATTATTACCATACGCAGATATGGTTGTATAATAGAGATTGTTTTGTTTATCGACAAAAATGGCATCGGTGGAAAAATAGTTATTTGTTGGTAACGCAATGCTTTCCCAATTTCCTTGCCCATTCGTGAGTTTTGCCACGTAATGAACTGATGGACTGGCTGAATTTACGAGGACAAATAAGTCACTTTCACGAAAAACCATTGATTGACTGGCATTACTCACGATAGAATCATAAGTACCAGGTATTAATTGCCAATCGTTACTACTTTCTACATAGCTATAAAGCCCATACTTAATGCCAATATCGTCTTTAATTGGCACAACGATTTTTTCACTGGTTTTATTTATTGCAATAACGCTAGTCTTTGGTGTATTTCTAGTAAAAATTTTATTCCGACCTAGCCGACGCCATACATTGGTAGTTGAGTTGCCTCGATATATCTGAGAATCTGAATTAAAATAATTATTATAGAGAATTAAATTATCACCAGTCACACCATAGATGTTAAAAGCAATTGAGCCGGTGACATTTCCACTTAGCACCTGATCCTTACTGTTTATCAGCGAGATAGTTGAGCCAGATGCAGTGGCACTAATTCGCGTAGCTTCATTACTATCAACACCAATCATAGCTACCAATAATTGATTATGCAAGACTTCCTGAACTTGAACATTTGCTAATTGAGGTGAAAAATGGCTTGCCTGAGCTGGATTAGTTGGAATTACCGTAATTGTCGCGCTGCCGTTGTGTTCACCACGAAAAGATATAGTACAACTATTATTCTGAGGCGTTAAGTTGCAGCTTGACGTATTCAGTTGAATATCACTACTGTCAGAGGTTACTGAAACTGGTAACGTATTTACCCCATGGCTATCACTCCATGACAAATATAAATTTCCGCTTTCACCAATATATACTGCCTGCGTTGATGGAGTTAAACTTAAACTTCCATAAGCTTGTTGATTTACTTCAACTGCAACATGCTGAACCGGATAATGCGGCGCTAGTTCAGAATTAGAAACTTGAATTATTAAATCAGTTATTCCAACACTTGTACCAGTTACATTGATAGTACACGAATTATTAATTGGTGTCAGCAAACAGCTATCTTTATTCAACGTTACTATATTATTGCTCTCAGAAATAAGTAATGGTAATTCAGATAAATTTTGACTTCCAGACCAAGTTATCGTGAAAGAGCTTGACTCATTAGGAAAAATACTAATACTGGTGGGTTCAATACCGATTGAGCCGTACACTATTATTGGTTGAGGATTATTAATGTGAACTATTGAATGTGCGCTATTATATTTGCTTGCCTGAGCAGAAATTTCAGCCAATTCAGTAGTTGAACTTGAGCCATTTAAAGTAATCTGACAGGTGTTTGAACTGCTTGATAAAACACATTCAGAATTAGATAATGTTACGCCAGAATTATCTGATGATACTGAGACGGATAAATTATTAACATTTTGACTACCGTCGAGCGATACTAGAATAGTACTAGTTTTTCCGTTACTTTCATTCAAATTTACAATACTTGGTGTAATAGATAATTCACCAGGTACTACGTCACTTGGAGTTGGAGGTGTGATTATTACAGAAAACTGAGCTATAACCATCGAGTCAGGCTGTCCCGTACTAGGATTTGTAAATGCACCGTACACATTGACAATATAGTTACCTGGAGATGCTTTGGCTGCATCAATTACTATTTGCCCGGAGCTTTGCGAGCCACCCGAAATTAGGACTAATGGCGAAGGATTTGTTGTAACCTTTATTCCACTATCAGATAACAACTTTCCATTTTTTTCAATATTAAATGTTTGAACTTGTGCATTAGTATTTACAGTTACTGGCATAGCGGTTCCTCCGCTAATACTAATTGTGTTAGTGGTCGTCCCTCCCGTAAATGAAGTTATTGACGATTGTGCAGTAGTAACAACTGAACCATTTGGTAATACCACGTTACTATTATTTCCACCGCCACCGCCCGATGAACCACTACTACCACCTCCGCCACCGCAAGCAACTAAAATAAATACTGCTGCCAGTATTGCCATAATCTTGATAAATAGCTTCACCTCAATCTCCCTATAAAAATTTAATTAGTGTATACCCATTCAATATCGCAAAAATATTTTCATCTAATCTTAAACTCATGATCTCTTAGAATAAAAGATCCCGGAAGAATTAATTTAGCAGGTACGTGAGTATGCAACCCATTTTTTATCGCTTTCTTGATTAATTCTTCTTTGTTCTTCACATCAAACTTTATCTTTAACACCCGCATAACATCCTTTACTGCCGATTGAGATATTTGCTCTTGTAACACACTGAAAGTTTTGACAACGTCACCCTGTGAATAACCATTTAATACTAAAAATAAGATTAAATGCTGCCTTTCAGTCAGTTTAATATCTATTTTTTGTTTACTGCCAATTTCTGGTGATAACGAATGATTAGCAAAAGAGATTCTTTGCATTTCTAAGGCCAGTCTAACTGGCAACAATAAGAGCGGCTTAGTTGCCACCAACCTAATTCCAAGTACATTTTTAGTACGAGGATTTATCACCGGAGTCTTATTAAAAATATAAGAATCAAAACCATTCTTATAATAGTGATTATCCAGACAAACTAATGAAGTTCGCGTCTGTTCGACAAGCCGATCTTGCTGGTAAAAAATTTTTTCATATTGAGCAATTGATGTATTTGCATCACCATCTGATAAACCAATCAACTCAGAGGCATTGTCAAACCCCAATAATTCGGCGTATTTCTGAGTCACTAGCAAATAACGTGATTGATTATCCTTAATCCCTGCTATATCATTATCAAATTGCAGATAAAAACTATTGAGATATGTGGTTAAAAACTCACGATCTGTCATTCTTAAGCCTTATTTATTGCTATATGTAGATAGATAATTCGTAAACATCCGTATTTTAACGATTAATTGATAATTTTCGATACTCTCCAAACGGATAGTAGCGATTATCAAAATAGTATTTACAATTCAAAATATTACGCTATAAATCAGATGATTAAATCGTGACTATTAATGAACAATATTATTAAATCAGACTACTTATTTTTGTAAATCTTTATGATTTTTAGTAATAAATTGCAACACTTGATAAGTTTAGTGACGAAATAATTCAATTTATGGCGCTATTGATAAAAGTTCGAGGCTTGGAATTAATAAAAAAAATTATTCTTAGTTGTTATTATATACTATTGGTATATAACTAATTAGCCATAATTCACATAAAATCCGAGCTATGGAACAAATACCAATAACAAAAATATTAGCCAATAATATTAAAAACAGGCGAGCTCAACTAGGATTGACACAAGAGCAGTTAAGTGAGAGAATGGATGTAAGTTGGCTTAGTATCGCCTTAATTGAAACTCAGAAAAGATGGGTAAGCCCTGAAATGTTAGAAAAAATTGCGGCGGCATTACGTTGTTCAGAAAAAGATCTCTTTGATCGTGGCTTTCTGTAAAATTTCTGAAAACTTAATTTCCTAAAATACCTTTATTCATGTTTTTAATTCTCCGAACATAATATATGTGCATCATGCTACTCAGTGGTAGTAGTCAAAATATTTAAAACAAAATTACAATACATGTCTTATATAGCATATCAGATACAGAGTAATTTTCTCCATCTCCAACCATTTAGGTATTCTTATGAAACATCATATTGTTTTATATTGATATATTTTAAAAATATATTTTGTTGTAAACTAAATGTCCGTATCTATCCTGATCTTGCTACAATCCATCACTGCTTACGAATTGGATTTGTTATGCTTAAATTAATCTTAAACTTATTTTTCATTGCGCAATTAATGCCGCCCTCGGTGAGCTAGTCTTGTCTCTTGATAGCGCGCTGGATTTTATATCTGGTGTGTTCATTAAACTTTAAAAATCTAAAATCTCTCAACTGTAATACGATCTTATTGATTTATTGGCATTGCCTATGTTCCATATGGGCATTGATTTGATAGTGCCAAATAACTCGAAGGAGTTAAAAATGCGTTTTAGTTTAGCAAATAAATTACGTCCGAAAAATCATTACCATTGGTTAAATGACGTAATCTTCTGGGGCTTAATTATGGTAATCGCAGCATTGTTATTTAAAGGCTGGCACGATATGCATGGTAATTTTGAAATTAACCATACACCACTGACGGTTAGCCTCGACCCGCATTTACTGCCATATTATTCACTACGTACAACCATGCGCTTATTGCTCGGACTAGTCTTTTCTCTGCTATTTACATTTATTTTTGGGGTAATGGCAGCCAAATACAAGGCGGCAGAACGGATTATCTTACCATTTGTGAATTTTATGGAGTCAGTTCCACTGGTTGGTTTTCTTACCTTTACCACCGTTATGTTTATTGCATTATTTCCACACAATATCATGGGTTTAGAATGTGCCGCAATTTTTGGTGTGTTTACTGGACAGGCATGGAATATGATGCTGATTTTTTACCAGACAATTAGAATCGTTCCGCTTGAATTAAATGAGGCTGCGGATATGTTTCACCAGAATGCATGGAGTAAATTCTGGCGGATTGAATGTCCGTATTCTATGCCGGGATTACTTTGGAATACTATGGTCTCGCAATCTGCAGCATGGTTTGCAATTTTAGCAACCGAAGCAATTCCAGTTAAAACTAATACTGTTGAATTACCCGGTGTTGGGGCTTTTATGGCGGAGGCTTTAAGCCAAGCCAATACTTCTGCGGTACTCTATTCTGTTTTGGCTTTGATTTTAAATATTATTTTGCTAGATCAGCTAATTTTTCGTCCATTAGTGCGCTGGGTGCATAAATTTAAGTATGAAGATACTGCAAGTAGCAACCAAAATACCTCATGGTTTTACTCATTGATTCGTCATTCACATTCTTCATTGTATTTAAGTCGTGGCTTAAAATCTTTTGCACATTTTTGGGTTTATGGTTTGCCTAATTTATGTCTGAAACTAAAGTTAGACAAAATAATAAAATTTAGCCGCAGTGGATCATTTTTAGTATCACGCTTATGGTACTTATTGGTAATTTGTAGTTGTTGTTACTACGGCTATTTGCTGTGGCAATTTTTACCTAAGGCTGATTTGATTAAAATGCCATTGCTCATGTCTTTGACTGCCGTTCGCGTATTTGCAGCAATGGGGTTAAGTATTCTAATTTTCGTTCCGCTTGGGGTTTGGATTGGTTTAAATCAAAAGTTAGTTAAGTTCTTTCAGCCAATTATCCAAGTTTTAGCAGCATTGCCAGCCAATTTATTTTATCCTTTGGTAGCAATTCTATTAATCAGCTATCATCAAAGTCTGAGTGTATGGTCAATCTTTCTGATTATGCTAGGGACGCAGTGGTACATTTTATTTAACGTTGTTGCTGGCGTTTCAACTTTACCACATAATCTGATTGAAGCCAGCCGCATGTTTCACCTACGTGGTGGATTATGGTGGCGCAAATTTATGATTCCTGCAGTCTTTCCTTATATTGTAACTGGGATTATTTCTGCTGCTGGTGGTGCATGGAATGCTGCAATAGCTTCAGAGTTAATCACTTGGGGTAAAACTACTAAAGCAGCAACCGGACTGGGCGCGTTTATTTCTGATACCACCACGAATAATCAATTAGCTGAGGCTGCGCTAGGTTGTACAGTGATGTGCTTTATGGTTGCGCTATGCATTATTTTTGTGTGGAAGCCATTATATAAAATGGCTGAAACCAAATACCATATCAATTAGTAATTTAACAAAGTAGTTATTTACCAATAACTTCCGTAATATAAAAAACTTCTTGTATCCGTAAGTTGGGCAAGAAGTTTAAAGAATAGGAAACATACTCATGCAAACACAAAACATCTTACTTAAGGCTGAAAATGTCAGCAAATCATTCACTATTGATAATAATCACCAACTCAAGGTGTTAGAGGACATTAATTTAAATATCTACGATAAGGAAATCGTTGCTTTTTTAGGTAAGTCAGGCACTGGCAAATCAACTTTTTTGCGTATTCTGGCAGGTTTGATGCTCGCTAGTAGTGGGCGGGTGACTTGCAAAGGTGATATTGTTGATGCACCAAGCCATAATATGAGCATGGTATTTCAAAATTTTGCGCTTATGCCGTGGTTATCAGTCTTTGAAAATGTAGCATTAGGCTTAGAAAGTAGTGCATTAACTAAGTCTGAAATTATGCAAAAAGTCCAAACAATGATCGATTTGATCGGTTTATCTGGTTATGAAAAAATGTATCCTAAAGAACTATCTGGCGGAATGAAGCAACGGGTTGGTTTTGCGCGTGCTTTGGCAGTAGAACCTGATATCTTGTTGTTAGATGAGCCTTTTTCGGCGCTAGATATTTACACCGCCCATAAAATAAAAACTGATTTAACTGAGTTATGGGAAAATGAACAGATTAAAACTCGCTCAATGATTTTAGTTACGCATAACGTCGAAGAAGCAGTTATGATGTCTGATCGGGTATTAGTTTGGGATAGTAATCCTGGTAAAATTACTGATGAATTTGTTATTGAGATTCCACGTCACGAACGTAATAAACGTAGTGTGTTGGACTTGGTAGAAGAAATAAGCGATCACCATCATATGCAAATCGCAAATGCAGAGGATAAACGCTCTAATCAGCTCAAAAAACCTAGCTAAGCAAAAGCGTTTATTTTGCATCGCATGATGTAATTTATCAGCATATGTATTACACTCTAACATTGTACGGAAAAGTGAGTCACAAGGCTTAGATGGTTCAGTGCTTTTGCATTGATTAAGTACGCTTTTATGGGGGTGAATTATTATGAATTGCTTATTCATTATCGTTTTATTGCTGTTGAATTTACTCGTGATTTATCATAAGCCACGGATTTGGCTATGGTCGCTGGTAATGCTTGCGTACTTTATTGGAGCTTATCCTTTGGTTGGAGCTTCAATTAATTTAATTGTTTATGCGTTGCTGGCAATGATCACTGCAGCAGCAATCATATTTGGCAATATACCATTGCTAAGAGGGCTGGTTACAAGACCAATCTATAATCGAGCGAAGAAAATCCTGCCATCAATTTCGGAAACCGAGCAATTAGCGCTCGATGCGGGTGATTCTTGGTGGGAAAAAGATATTTTTCAGGGAAAACCTGATTTTAATAAACTGCATGGTTTACAAAAATTTACGCTTAGCCAAGAAGAGCAAGACTTTCTAGCTAATGAAACGAATCAATTGTGTGCGCTGGTTAATGACTGGGAAGCAACGCATAATGTTAAAGATTTTCCGACTGAGGTCTGGGATTTTATGCGGACAAAAGGCTTTTTTGGCTTAGTTATTAAAAAAGAATTTGGCGGTAAAGGATTTTCAGCGGCAGCTCATTCTGAGATTGTAATGAAAGTAGCTACTCGCAGTAGCTCTGCTGCTGTAACGGTAATGGTTCCTAATTCCTTAGGGCCCGGTGAACTTTTATATCATTATGGAACAGCGGAGCAAAAAAACTATTATTTGCCACGCTTAGCGCGTGGTGAAGAAATTCCTTGTTTTGCACTTACCGGACCAACTGCTGGTTCTGATGCGACTTCGATTCCTGATTTGGGAATTGTTTGTATGCAGGAGTTTAACGGTAAAGTTACACTTGGGATTCGTTTGCAAAATGTCGATAAGCGTTATATTACCTTAGCTCCAGTGGCAACATTGGTTGGCTTGGCATTTCAATTAAAAGATCCAGATGGCTTACTTGGTGGTGTGGGTCGGGTTGGGATTACTTGTGCCTTATTACCACATGATCATCCTGGCTTAGAAATTGGTAATCGTTTGCTTCCACTCGATCAAATCTTTATGAATGGTACGGTGCGGATAAAAGATTCATTTATCCCAATGGACTGGGTTATCGGTGGACAAAAAATGGCTGGCGAGGGCTGGCGGATGCTGGTTGAGTGTCTCTCAATCGGGCGTGCGATTTCTTTACCTGGCTGCGGTACTGCCAATGCGCTGTTATCAAGCGTAACTACTTCGGCGTATGCCTTGGTGCGTGAACAATTTAAGGTGTCTATCGGTAGTTTTGAAGGTGTAGAAGAGGGGCTAGGTAAGATCGGTGGCTTAACTTATATGATGAATGCGACTCGCCAATTTACAGTTGCTGCGGTTGATGGTGGAATCCGTCCATCGGTTGCTTCAGCAATTGCCAAATATCATTTAACTGAGAATGGTCGTACTGTCTTAAATTGGGCAATGGATATTCATGGCGGACGTGCGATTATTATGGGGCAGAATAATTATCTAGGGCGGATGTATCAGGGAGTGCCGATTGCGATTACGGTTGAGGGCGCTAATATTATGACGCGTAATCTGATGATTTTTGGGCAAGGTGCAATGCGCTGTCACCCATATATTCGTAAGATTTATGAATCACTAATGCAGGAAAATGGCTTAGCTGAATTTGATAAAGCTATTTTTGGGCATATCGGCTATTTTGGGCAGAATAAAACCCGTGCTTTATTTCATGCTTTCACGGCGGGTAAATTTGCAGCTGGATATTCTTCTCGCTTTAATAATTACTATAAACAGATTACGCGGCTATCTTCAGCGGCTGCCGTGGTTAGTGATATGGTGCTAATCGTATTAAATGGTAATATTAAAGTTAAAGAGCGGATTTCTGCTAGGCTTGGTGATGCGATGAGTTACCTTTATATGGCAAGTGCAACGCTTAAATATTTTAAAGATCAAGGTGAGCCTGCTGCTGATGAAATATTTGTTAAATGGTCATTAGAGAATTGTTTATATCTAGCGCAACAGGCGTTAGTTGATACTTTGGCTAATTTTTCAGTGCGACCTTTGGCGAAATTTTATCGCTTTGCTTTATTTCCATATGGTTTACCACATCGTGCGCCTAGCGACTATTTGGAGCATAAGATTGCTAAAGCTTTACTTAGTGACGGTGAAACACGTCAACAATTTAAACGTGAAATTTATCTAAATCCAGTAATGGATGATCCGGTAGGGCGGATGGAGCAAGCTTTCCAAGCCGCTCTCGCTGCTGCACCAGTTAAAGCTAAAATTATTCAGGCAATGAAAAATAAACTTTTACCTAAAGCAAATCCAGCAAAAAATGCTGCCAAAGCATTAGAACTTGGGATAATTACGCAGGAAGAGCTTGAAAAACTGGAATTAAGCGCTAAATATACAGATGAAGTAATTCAAGTTGATGAATTTAGCCCTTATGAGCTAGGTCCAAAAAATGCCCATCCGTCTTGGAATACAACTAATTAACTGGAGATAAAGAATGAGTGATTTAGAACAAAAATTTAATGAAATGGTAACTGCAGTACGTGAAGCAACCATTGATTTTCAGCCTAACAATACTCAAAAATTAAAATTATATGCTTTTTACAAGCAAGCCACAGTTGGGGATGTTCAGGGTGAGTGCCCGAGTGTTCTAAATATGGTTGAGCGTGCTAAATGGAGTGCTTGGAATGCCATCAAAGGCTGGGATAAAGACAAAGCAATGTCTGGATACCTCGCGGTTTTTGAGGGTAAGTAGGCTATATGTCTTTAGAAGTAGTTCTGGATTATCAGTTAGTCAATACTAAAAATGGACAGGTTGGGTTTTGTCAGGTGGGTAGTGGTGCACCACTACTCCTGATTGTGGGATATTCTGGAACACTTTATCACTGGAATAAGCATTTCGTTGATGAGTTGGCTAAACATTATTGTGTCTATATGCTGGATAATCGTAAAGTAGGGTTGTCTGACTCCCGTAATGAGTATTCCATGCAAGGAATGGCGCAAGATGTGGTTGATTTTATTGAGGCTAAAGGGCTAGTTCACCCCTTAGTTTTTGGTTGGTCAATGGGCGGGATGATAACTCAGACGATTATGCAACAGTTTCCTGATTTGTTGGGTGGGGCTACGTTACTTGCGACAATGCCTCATGCCAATTATACCAGTCCTGATTTTGTTGACTTAGTTGCCAATAGCGAACATATCCCAGCAAATGAATTTCGCACCAAACTCTATGCTATGTTTTTCTCAAGACCCCCGCGCGAAATATTAAAAGATATCATCACTCAATCAGCGCCAACAATCAGCGACTACCATTATCGTTTTAATTTTGATGCTAAAGAGTTGCAAGATTATGCCGTCATGGCGTGGCATGGTGTTGATACACAAGCTTTAGAATTGATTAAACTTCCCGTACTCGTACTATGGGCGCGCAATGATTTAGTTGTGCCTCGCTCTGCTTGTGAAGCGCTGTCTAATTCAATTCCTAATGCTAAGTTAGTAGTTTATCCAGATGGCGGGCATTTTTTCCTTCATACTAACCCTAGAATGATTGCTCGAGACGTGGTAAATTTCTTTCTTGGCTAGTTGTTATTGAATTATGGTAAAATTAGCCGCTTATGTCAAAATTGTTCAGACATTAACCTAGGGTAAGCCCTCATAACCAGATAAGAATAAGATCAAGATATGCTAAAAAAATTAGTCTATAAAGTTTTTGGAACGCGTAATGAGCGTCTATTAAAACAATATTTCCGCATAGTAGTACAAATTAATGCATTGGAAAAAAATATTGCTCCGTTAAGTGATACTGAATTACAGGCTAAAACGGAAGAGTTTAAAAAACGTTATCAAGGTGGCGAAAGTATTGACAAACTTCTTCCTGAAGTTTTCGCTGTCTGTCGTGAAGCTGGTAAACGGGTGCTAAATATGCGCCATTTTGACGTACAGCTGATCGGTGGGATGGTTTTAAATGATAATAAAATTGCCGAAATGCGCACTGGTGAAGGTAAAACTTTAGTAGCGACATTACCTGCGTACTTAAATGCGATTACAGGAGATGGCGTTCATGTTGTTACTGTGAATGATTATCTGGCAAAACGTGATGCAGAAACAGTGCGGCCATTATTCGAGTTTTTAGGTTTGAGCGTTGGGGTAAATCTGCCTGATATGGAACACGACGCCAAAGCTGAAGCTTATGCTTGTGATATTACTTATGGTACAAATAATGAATTTGGTTTTGATTACCTTCGTGATAATATGGTATTTGAAGCCAGTCAAAAAGTACAACGTAAATTATCTTTTGCAATTGTCGATGAAGTCGATTCAATTTTAATTGATGAAGCGCGAACTCCATTAATTATATCTGGTCCAGCTGAGGGATCAGATGATTTATATCGTGCACTAAACAGTGTGCCTCCAATGCTGATTAAGCAAGAAGCTGAAGACAGCACTGAAGGTGATTTCTGGGTTGATGAGAAGCATCATAATATCGTTTTGTCTGAAGCTGGGCATGTGCGGGTTGAAGAGATTTTAGCCGAGATGGGCTTAATTAAAGAAGGCGATAGCCTTTATAATGTCCACAATATTAGTCTCATGCATCATTTGATTGCAGCAATGCGTGCACATTACGTTTATTTCCGTGATCAACATTATGTAATTCAAGACGGTGAAGTGGTGATTGTCGATGAGTTTACCGGACGTTTAATGTCTGGTCGTCGCTGGTCAGATGGTCTACATCAGGCAGTTGAAGCTAAAGAAGGCGTTGAAATTCAGCGTGAAAATCAAACTATGGCATCCATTACCTTCCAGAATTATTTCCGGATGTATAAAAAGCTCTCTGGTATGACTGGTACTGCAGATACTGAAGCATATGAGTTTCAACAAATTTACTCTTTGGAAACTGTTGTTATTCCAACTAATAAGCCAATGCTTCGTAAAGATCATAATGACAAAATCTATATGAATGCGGAAGATAAATTTAATGCAATTATTGAAGACTTGAAGGAATGTGTGGCTAAAGGGCAACCTTCATTGGTTGGAACTACGTCGGTCGAAAATTCTGAATTATTATCAAGTATGTTAACCAAAGCTGGCATGAAGCATTCGGTACTTAATGCTAAACAACACGCGAGTGAGGCGGAGATTATTGTTCAGGCTGGATATCCAGGTAACATCACAGTTGCTACTAATATGGCTGGTCGTGGTACTGATATTATTCTTGGTGGTAATCCTAAGCCGATGATCGCTGCAGTTAGAGCAGATGGTAGCTTAAGCGCAGAAGAACAGCAAGCTAGGGTTGATGAAATCATGACACAATGGCAAGAGCGCAATGCTCTGGTTTTAGCTGCTGGTGGCTTGTATATTATTGGTACTGAACGCCATGAATCGCGTCGGATTGATAATCAATTACGTGGACGTTCTGGTCGTCAAGGAGATCATGGAGCTTCGCGTTTCTATCTTTCTTTAGATGATTCTCTATTGCGAATTTTTGGTGGGGAGCGGATGCGTGGGATGATGCAGCGCTTAGGTATGCAGCAAGGCGAAGCGATTGAACATCGTTTATTATCACGTTCAATTGAGTCTGCGCAACGTAAAGTTGAAGGTCATAACTTTGATATCCGTAAACAATTACTGGATTATGATGATGTAGCTAATGCACAACGTAAAGTAATTTATACTCAGCGTGATGAGGTTCTCACCTCTGAGGATCTATCACCAATGACCAACAATATGATTAATGGTGTAATTGGTGACTTGTATGATGCCTATATCCCACCCAAATCAATGGAAGATGCGTGGGATGTGGAAGGCTTAGAAAAGGCTCTTAAGGATGAGTATCACCTGAGTTTTGCGATAAAAGCAAAGATTAAAGGGAATCCTAACCTTGATGAAAATGAGCTTCGTCAGGAGCTAGTTACTTTTGCTCTTGATAGTTATCATACCAAATTGGATAATTTCAAAGCGCGGATTTGGCTTGAAATTGGACAGTTTGCAGCAACTATGTTGCCTGATGCCCGTGAAGAGTGGAATTTAGCTGCATTAGATGGCTTTGTATTGCAAAATGGTGGTGCTAGTGAAGTTTCTTTTGTGGAGAAATTTACTGAGAATGGTACTCGCGATGATGTGATGGCAGTTTTTAACCAAGTAGCTGAAACGGTTGTTAATGCACAAGCTACACGTTTTGAACGTGGGGTTCTCTTGCAGCATCTTGATCATTATTGGCGTGATCATTTGACTCAGTTAGAGCATTTAAGGCAAGGTATTGGTTTACGTGGTTATGCGCAAAAAGATCCTAAGCAAGAGTATAAAAAAGAATCATTCAATTTATTTGCACAAATGTTAGATGGAATTAAGCAAGATATTGTTAAAGTCCTTTTCACAGTTCGCTTACAAGGTATGGATGATGTTCCTAATGAAGATACCTTTGATGATGTTGATGAGTCGCTTGTAAGTAATATTCACCGTGAACCTTCTTCTACTTTGGGGAACAATTCAGGTGAACAACAGCAACCGATCAGTCGTAATGCTCCATGCCCATGTGGTAGTGGCAAAAAATACAAACACTGTCACGGTACTCTAGCCTAGTAGTTTGTTATTGTTTTTTTAGACCCGCATGACAGATATCTTGCGGGTTTATTTACTTTTGAACCAATTTACGGATAAAAACAAACGTGGCATTATTTTTACTAATTATACTAGGTGTCGATTGGGCTAGTGGTTATGCTATTGCCGGCTATTGTATGACACATGGGGTTAATCCGTATGCGTATGCTTTTTGGCAATCATTTGGTCCCTTTCTTCTGCTCTTGATTATTCAAATATTACGACGTGATTTATGGTTGGGTAAATCTGGAGTGGTCTATGCATTGCTTTGTGGTATTTTTGGTATCGTTATTCCCAATTTGTTGATTTATTTTGCCGCTAAACATATTCCTTCTGGTTTGTTGACGGTGTTAGCAAATATTGCCCCAATTTTTACTTACCCTTTAGCATTAATATTTCGAGATGAGCGATTTTCTTTTCTACGTATGGGATTAATTGCTTTGGGTATAGCAGGTGTAGCAATGATAATCTTACCTTCTCAGTATGATTTGGCACTGGAGTTAGGTAATGCCTGGTTGTATCTTGCGCTATTAATTCCACTAAGTTATGCTTTTAGTGCAGTTTATTTGTCGCGTTTTCATCCCGGACAGGGGAGCGTTTTAAATTATGCTTTATGGATGCTAATGGTCTCCACTTTGTGCGTAAGTATCTTGGCTGTAATTAATCGTGGTTATTACGAGTTGACATTGGGTGATACTAATTCCCTGTTAATTGCTTTAGAAATATTACTATCAACGATTGGTTACGTTCTATTGTTTTTTATACTTCGAATGGTTGGTTCAGTCTATTACTCACTGGTCAACGCAGTAGCCGTGATTACTGGTGTGATTTATGGTTATTTTATCTTTGGGCAGCAATTTAGCTGGCTCACAATTGTCGCGGTTATAGTGATACTTTTTGCTATTTTAGTTTTGACCTATACGCAAAAGAATTGGATTGCACGTAGTGAAGTATAAGTGTTAACTAGCCCCTGAAAGATTTACAGTTTGCTTTGAAATTTGCTAGCGAGAAAAAATATTAAGTAATCTATAGTAATAATATTGAGAATGGAAATAATATGTTGAAATTTGAACTTCTAAAAAAAGATGGTCATGCACGCTTAGGGCGTGTGCATCTAAATCATGGTGTGGTAGAAACTCCGATTTTTATGCCCGTTGGTACTTACGGTGCAGTTAAAGCAATGTCGCCTTTTGAACTAGAACAGTCTAATGCGCAAATTATCTTAGGAAATACTTTTCATTTATGGTTACGTCCAGGCTTAGATGTTATTGGTAAATTTGGTGGGCTACATAAATTTAATGGCTGGAATAAACCAATACTAACTGATTCAGGTGGTTTTCAGGTATTTAGTCTTGGTAAATTACGTAAGATTAAAGAAGAGGGTGTGCATTTTCAAAATCCGATTGATGGTTCAAAATTATTCTTATCGCCTGAAAAATCAATGGAAATTCAAACGGTGCTTAATTCTGATATCGCGATGATTTTTGATGAGTGTACTCCTTATCCGGCAGATTATGCTACTGCTCGCGAATCAATGGAACTTTCATTACGCTGGGCTGAGCGTTCACGCAAGGCATTTGATGAGTATAAAAATCCAAATGCTTTATTTGGAATTATTCAAGGTGGAATGTTTAATGATCTACGTGAGAACTCATTGGCGGAGCTAATGAATATTGGTTTTGATGGCATGGCAATTGGTGGACTCTCGGTTGGTGAACCCAAAGAAGAGATGGAACGGATGCTGGATGAAATGAAGGATATGTTACCCGAGCACAAGCCACATTACTTAATGGGGGTTGGCACACCTGAAGACTTGGTTTATGGGGTGAGCAAAGGGATTGACATGTTTGATTGTGTTATGCCAACCCGCAACGCTCGTAATGGCTGGCTATTTACCCGCTTTGGTGATGTAAAAATCAAAAATGCACAGTACAAAGATGATACCCGACCATTGGATGAGAGCTGTAGCTGCTATACTTGCCAAAACTTCTCACGGGCATATTTACATCATTTATTTAAAATTGGTGAAATTTTGGGTGCGCGACTAAATACAATTCATAATATTCATTATTACCTAACGCTAATGAGCGAGATTCGCGAAGCGATTAGTCAAGGGCAGTTCAGTAGTTTTACTGAGCAGTTTTTGGCTAACCGCCAGATATTGAAAAAGCAGAAATAAATTTTTTTAAAACACGTAAGCTGCAGTCATCAAGATTGCAGTTGGAGTTGTGGTTAGGTTAGAATTGTTGTTATTTGGCGCAGCGCCGTAGTTGATGTATTCAAGTCTAACAAATGTATTTGTTTCAGGAATATTTACTTTAACTCCAGCACCATATTCAAAATTAGTTGTTGAGTTACTGATTAGTTGATTATACCAGCTACTATTTAAGTTAGCAGAGACGGCATCAACACCGAGACGCACAAAAATGGTTATTGGTGTTGCTGGAAGGGTAAATCCTGGTAGAAATGCAAAATCATAGACTGTTGTAGATGGTGTACCTAGATTATTCCAATTGCTGCCTTGAGTAAGATAATTCCAGCCAAGCTCGGCATCCAACCAGTTTGCGAATTGATAGCCAAATTGCGCGCGAAGTGCTGGCGTTCCATCTGTGTTTGATGAACCAAGATAATTGGCTTGTTGTGATCCATACCCAAGACCACCACCAATATAGATTCCCGTTGGATCAGCAAAACTACTTATGCTAATAAAAATCCCTGATGCTAATAAAATCCTCTTCATTATCGTGCAGAACCCTCTTTAAATTTTTATGCTATTTTATTGTCTAAATTCCGAATTCAAAGTGCATTATGTAATATAATAATAGCTTATTAAGCGGCAATTATATCATTAAAGAGGATGACTATGAGCAATTGGGAACAAGAGACGATTCAGAAGGTATTATTAGAGGCAATCAAAGAGCAAAGAAGAGCACGGCGTTGGCGTGTATTCTTTCGCTTGATTGTGCTTGTTTTGATTGGTTGGGCTGTATATGCAAACTATGGTAGTGATGTGGAAGACAGCACCAAAACAGGTCCACAAGTTGCGGTTGTTGATTTTAAGGGTGTAATTGATGGCGATAATAAAAACTATGCAACAGTAATCAAGGGTGTGACCGACGCACTGAAAGATAAAAAAACAGTAGCCGTATTAATTCGTGCTAATTCACCGGGTGGTTCGCCCGTTTATTCAGATATCTTAAATAATGAATTAACCAGACTTCGTAAATTGTATCCTAACAAACCAATTGACTTTGTTGTTGAGGAAGTTTGTGCTTCGGGTTGCTATTATGCTGCTGCGGCAGCAGACAAAATTTATGCTGCTCCGGCAAGTATAGTTGGTTCAATTGGTGTGATTTACAGTGGTTTTGGTGCAACTGAAGCAATCAAGAAATTAGGTATTGATAGTCGCCTTCTGATCTCTGGACGGAATAAGGCAATGGGTTATCCATTTTTACCTGAAAGTCAGGAACAAACTAGAATGCAGCAAGCAATGCTAGATGAGATTCACCAACAGTTTATTGATGCGGTTAAGCGTGGTCGTGGAACTAAACTGAGTAATGATCCAGATTTATTCAGCGGGCGTTACTGGATTGGGCAAGATGCACAGAAACTGGGGCTTATTGATGGCTATGGTACGGTTGACAGCATTGCTCGTGATCAATTCAAGAGTGAAAATGTGGTTGATTTTACTCCTTCGCAAGACGCTCTGGATAAAATTTCCAAAAAACTTGGTGTTGGTTTAGTTGATTCGGCAAAGCAGTCACTAATGAGCTCAGCCAATGGATTTAACTAATTGAATACTTTTAATGTCTTCTTTATTGTGCTAGTCTGTTACATCGGACTAGTTTACATTTATTTGAAGCACATTACTAAAAAGTATCTTCGGGTGATAGTAGATCGCACCCCAGAATTAGGTGATCGACCAAACCTTAAAACTAATCAGTTAATTCGTGAAAAATATGCGGATAAAGAAGTAATCAATATCTTGGTTCTCACTGGTGGTGGAGTGCGTGGGATTGTTCCTTTACAAGTTCTAACTAGGTTAGAGGAATTAACGGGCAAGAAAACTGGTGAGCTTTTTGAGTTTATGGCAGGTACATCAACTGGAGCGATTAATTGTGCCATTTTATCTGTACCTGATGGTGATAGCGGTTATAAATTTAGTGCTGCAGATGTGGTTCGTGATTATGTGAAAAATATTCGTCGGATGTTTAGTGCTCCTTGGTATCACTACGTTTTAACCTTGTTTGGGATCTTTGGTCCGCTCTATTTGCCTGAGGGAAAGCTTGGAATTCTTGAAGGATATTTTGGAGATTGTACTCTGGCGGATTTACATAATAATCTTTTGGTTCCTGTTTATGATGTCTCTGAAAATTCATTGCGCGTAATTCGTAATTGGGAACCTACAATTAATGGTAATTACACCAATTATTTCTTGCGTGATTTAATTCACGGTGCATCTAATCCGCCAATGCTGTTTTCTCCTCGGCAATTTTCAGTTGCTGGCAAGACACATGTTTTTATTGATCCTGGAGTAATCTTAAATAATCCAGCAGAGATAGCGCTGCTCAATGCTTGGTTTATGTTTCCCAATAAAAAGATTCGAATTGTTTTAATTGGTAATGGGGGCAATGATTCAGATCATTATGGGCATACTCATATGGCTGAATTTGGTGCTTATGGTTTATTCCAATATTTGCTAAATTCACCGATAGTTAGCGCAAAGTTTTCCACGGATTTAGTTCAAGAATATATTCATGAAGCACGAGATTATGGTTTAAACGTTGATTTTGTTTATATTAACTCTGATGGCGGTCATGAACTTGCTACCGCTAGTACATCATCTCAAAATATGGAAAAGATTAATCAGTATGCGACACGTCTTATGACAGAAAACCAAGAAAAAATTACTTATCTAGCTTCAGTTTTAAAAAATCATGTTTAATTTAGTTATTTAGCTTATTTGTAAGCATAAAAAATTGCCACCAGCATCATAAACTGGTGTTTTATGTGAAATCGTAGCTTCTGCTTGGATCTCTGTCGTATTTATTTCTAGAAAAATTCGTCGCTGGTTATTGGCAATTATTTCTTGATGTTGTTGGATAACTATTGTTTCGCAAATAGATTATATCTTGCCAATTTGGGCATAGCAAACTCGGTAATCGTTTTATGGATTAAATCAGACGCTTGAATACCAACAGTCTTACAGAAGTTATTGTGGCATAGAGAATTTTATTGTTAGCATCCAATATTCCTAAAGTTTTACTTATAATGTCAGTGTTATACCAATTGAAATATATTTAAGGGTTAACTATAATAAATGTCCTAAGTAAAATA
>ERZ650304.448-NODE-448-length-21868-cov-12.616238_pt1 | contig 21868 bp, 31 predicted proteins | sample MGYA00376240_ERZ650304 | MGnify/ENA primary metagenome ERZ650304 (study PRJEB26733, sample SAMN07839271) | wastewater metagenome | biome: small river; feature: stream; material: water | place: USA: North Carolina | collected 2016-03-01 ... | reverse complement strand
ATGCGTCTCCGCTCGCGAGCGCGAGCAGCGAAAGAGCCTGCGAATTGAGCGGCGGATTACTCGCCGTGCGGGCGGTAGCAACCGAGCGCGCGTCGGCGCTCTTGCTCACTGCGAGTGGGCTCTCGAAGCCCGTCGAGCCATGCGCGACGCATGCGCCAGACGAATAGCGCGAGCCACACGACAGCCGAGACCGCAGCCCCCACGAGGCGCCAAGTCTGGAGCGACCACAGGTGCTCGATCACGCCTTCACCTTCGCCGCGCCCGCTGCGACCTTGCCGGTGAGCGACGCCGTTGCGTTCACGACAGGCGATCCGCCTGCGGGCGTGAACGTGAAGACCACAGCGCCACCGCCAGGAGGCGCTGTGCCGGTCAGCGTGCCGACGCTCACAGCGTCATCGACGCGCGCGACGCTCTTGTTCGCGTAGTCGCCCGCGTCGGGCGCGAGGCGTACTTCGCCGCTGGTGTTGATGCGCAGCTCGATCAAGCCGTCGAGCAGCCGCAGGCAAACCGCGGGCGTCTGCGGCGAGTACACCCGCGCCTCGCCCTCGCCGACTTCGGTGCCGTGCGAAACCGCGCGGTCGATCATCGCGAGCAGAGACACGCTGTCGTCGTCGCCGACGAGCCCGAGCGCCCGCAGGCCTCGGCGCACGATCGGGCGCGAGGCGAAGCCGATGGGCTGCCCGACGAACGGCACGTCGTCGTCGCGCTCCGAGCCTGCGTCGTCGCCGGTCTGCCCGTGGCCGCGCGTCTGGTAGCTCTGGAGTCGATGCACCGCGCTGCGCGCGCCGCCCGCGGCGATCTCGAAGAGACGGAGTTTCACGCGGCCTCTGCGGGAAAGACCTGGATCGCGCCCGCGGGCACGAGGCGCAGTGTTGTGGTCGTGCCGCCCGCGCGCGAGCGGCGAAAGCTCACGCGCGTGGTCAGGTACACGCCGTCGAGCACGGGAACCTCGGTGTCGTCGCGCACACGCGCGAGCGTGTTCACCGCGTAGAGGCGCCCGTTCTGCCCCCAGCCGCGCACCGTGAGCTCGATCACCTCGAAGTCGGCCATCGCTTCGGCGACGACGCGATCCGCGGCCTTCTGCGCGTCTTCGAGCGTGCGCACGCGGCGCGGCTTGATGTACCGCGGCTTCGGGATCAGCGAGCCCGAGAGCGTGCCATCGTGGGCGACCATCGGGTGCTGCGTGTAGCGGGTGTTCGCGATGGCAGCGCGGCCGTGCGCGTCGTCGTTGGAATCGAGCGGCGACTCGGCGAACGATGTCACCACCGTCGGAACGTCGGCGCCGTTGTAGTCGAGCGTCGAGTCGAGGATGTTCCCGCCGAGCACGCCGCCGGGGAGCTGGCGTCGCTCGAAGGTGTAGAGCGTGGGGCCCGTGCTCGCGGGCACGTCGACCACGAGGCCCGCGGTCTGCTCGCTCACGGGAGCGCACCATAGCAGGTAGCCGTTTCGGCGGCAGAGCTGATCGGCGAGCTGCCAGATGCGATCGCCCGCGTTGATCTTGAAGGCGTCGACCTTCTTTGTGCGGCGCGGCCGGTGCGTGGTGCGCGTGCGGCGCTGTCGCTGCGGGCGGCTCTGCACCTCGCTCTGCTCCGCGCCCGAGACGAGCACCACGGGCACCGCGTACACGTCGCGGAACAGGAGCTCGAGCGCTTCGCCGAGCTTCTTTCCTTTGAGCGAGATCGTCGGGTCGGCGTCCCAATCGAGCGCGCGGGCTGCGAAGTCACGTCCGCTCACGGTGAGCGTGCGGCCGTCGCGCGAGGTCTTCGTGGTGACGCGCTCGATGCGACCGTGAAGCTGCTCGGCGTCGTCGAGCGTCAGCCGCACGGTCTCTTCGACCTTGCAGAGCGTCTTGACGTTCCGCCAGGCGTTCTCCGCACGAACGGCGCCGTCCGAGTGCCAGAACGTAACCGTCCACGGGCTGCCAGGGGCGAGCATGTCGATAGTCAGGTCGAGCTCGTCGAAGTTCGTGAGCTCGACGCCGCCGCGCCCCGCGCCGACGAACAGCTTGGCGGTGTGCTCAGGCACTGGGCTTCGCCTCGGCTTCGTAGACAGGCGCTCCGTTCTCGCGCCCCCGCGCGAACGCGGCGCGGAAGAACCTCTCGCCCTCTTCTGGCGACATGGTGACCGTGTACGGGTCGCCCTCGCGGCAGAGGTCGATCTCGATGTCGTCGTCAGGCATCGTCGAGCACCACGAGCACGAAGCCCGTCGGCAGGAACAGCTCGTCGGGGAGGGTGTTTGCGCGGCGCAGCACGGCGCTCTTCGTCGGGTCGCCGTAGATCAGCGACGCGGCGCGGGCGAGCGACATGCGCGTCGGCACCACGTAGGTGCGCGACTGTGGCTTGGGCGTCAGGTAGCGCTCGGCGTAGGCGTAGCTCGCGGCGAGCACGGCCCGCACTTGCTCGCGCGCGTCGTGCGCCTCGGCGCCCGCGAGGTACGCGGAATCGAGCTGCGTCTGCGCCGCGGTCTGCACCTCGGCGAGCGCGCCGTAGGCCTCGCCAGCGGCGAGCGTGTCGCTCTGGAGGTAGTCGAGCTGCGCGCTCACGACAGGGGAGAGCGCAGGCAGCTTGTCGGTGACCGCGGCGACTGCGGTGTCCGCCGCGGCTGCGGCCTCGGTCATCTGCGACGCGGGCTCCTGGTCGGCCTGCGCGATCGGGTAGAACGCGCTCGCGTTCGACTCAGTGAACTCGAGCTCAACGAAGACGCCCTGCTGCGTCGCCGGGTCGATCGTTTCGCTCCACGAGTCGAAGTGCGCGTCGATCGTCCCGAAGCGCGGGTGCGTCAAGCGCCCCGTCGGGCGCTCGAGAAGTTCGCTCTCGAGCCTGTCGTGCAGCCCTGGGTAGAGGTCCGCGGGCCACGCGCCGGTGATCCCGTTGAGGAACACCGCGCGCATCTTGATCTTGAGCTCGCCGCGCCCCGTGTGCTCGATGTCCGCGCCCGGCACGCGCCACGCCTTGTGCGCCTTGCTCTCGTTCGCGCGCGTCGAGCTGACCTCGGCGCACGGGAACTCGACGCCGTTGAACGCGGCGGGGACGATCTGGTCTTTGAGGGCCACGGGTCAGGTGCGGTTCTGGCGGGCTTGAGCCTCTGTGCGGGCGACCGCGGCGGCGTTCGTCACGGCGTGCGTGGAGCCCGCGCGCGCGAAGGCAACGCTCAGCACGTCAGGGAGCGTTCGGAGTTCGCCCACGAACGCGCGGAGTCCGTCGTTGAAGACCGAGAACGTGTTGCTGTCTTGCGCGGTCCCGTTCTCGTTGCGTCCCGTCGTGCGCCTCGTGATCTCGTCGTTGATGAAGTCGCCGACTCCGAGACCAACGGCGCCCGCAGCGAGGACTCCCGCCGCCGTTCCGAGCGCTGCGCCACCAGCCGCGGCGCCGCCGCCTGCGATCGTGTTGGCGAGCCCGCCTGCTCCGGTGGCGCCTGCCATGCGGCCGAGCCCACCCGCAAGCAGCGACGAGGCACCGCCCGCGCCAGCGCTGAGGGCAGCCGAAGCGAAGGGGTTGTTGTTCGCGAAGCGGTCCACCGCGTTCGAGAATCGGAGCGCGGCCGAGTCCATCGTGAGCGCAGCGTTGCGACGCTCCTCCTGCGCAACGATCTCCGTGCGCTGCTCGGCGTTGACCATGCTTGCGCCGCGGTTCACGTCGGCCTGACCGAAACTGCGGCCCTGATCGACCAACGACTGAACGCGCTGGGCCATCGTCTGGCCGCCCGCGGTCTGCGACGAGAGCCCGCCGAGAAAGCGGCGCACCTGAGCGTCAAGGATCATGGCTTCGCCGCCGCCACCTTGGAGCAAGTTGGCGAGCTGCGTCGAGCCGCCCGCGAACTGCTGGAGCCGACCCATCACACCGAGCGCATCCTGCCCCGCGCGCATCCTGTGGACGGTCTGCCCGCGCGAGTCGCGCTCCGTCGTGAAGAGCTCGCGCGCGAGCGCGCCGCCACCACGTCGAGCGCCCAGGGCCTCGAAGAGGTGCCCTGTCACCACGTCGGACTGCATGTTGCGCTGGATCTTCGCGTACGCGTTGAGCGAGTCGCGCGACGAGAGACCGGCGCCTGCGCCGACCTCGCCCACCGCAAGCGTGGTGATCGTCGCGTCACGCACCGCCGCGGCGCGCTGCTCCGCGGTCGCGCCGCTGCCGAGTCTGCCTGTAGCAAACGCGATGCTCTGCATGAGCGGGCCGAGCGCTTCGCGGGTCACGTTGGCGAGCTCGATCGAGCCAGCCTGCGCGATGCCGGTCATCGCTTCGAGCGCGGCACGCTGGTTGTCGCCAGTCACGCCCTGCGACGAGAGCATCCCGGCGACGCGCATCACCTCGGCGGGTCCCTGGTAGGTGTTCCGCGCGAACTCGGCAGCGCCGAGCATGTCGTTGAGGTTCTGCTGTCTCCGCTGCACCGCGGACTGTCCGGTCAGCCCTTCGGTGCCGCGAGTGAGCGAGGAAAATTGCGTCTGCGTCGCCGCAATCGCGCTCGCCACTTCGTCGGCACTGAGCCCTTGTAGCCGCCCGCTCTCGACCTCGCGAAACACACGCGCGCGCATCCCGGCGGCTTCGGTTCCCGTAACGCCCGCCTGATAGAGCGCGCTGTTGAGCGTGTGCTCCGTCTCGGCACGCGAGCGCCGCGCGCCCTGAATCTGCCCGTGCATCGTGCTCGCGTACGAGCCCACCGTCTGCATGGCAGACGAGGCTGCGGAACCGACGCGCGAACGCGCTTCGTCGCGTTCGCGACGTGCGGCGGTTGCTCGTCGGCGCGCCTCGCGCTCTGCGATCCGCGTGCGCTGCTGCTCCTCGCGCTCAGCAAGCCGCGTAGTCGCGGCGTACGCGCGCGCCTTCGCCTGCTCCTCGCGCGCCGCGATGCGCCCGCGCTCGGTGGCTTGCGCCGCGGCGATGGCAGTCACCTGACGCTCTGCCTTCGCCACGTTGTTCGCTGCGTTGATCTCCGCGCGACTCCGAAGCGCGATCTGTTGCAGCGTGAGCCGCGTGCGGAGGTTCTGCTCCGCTGCGGTCAGACGCGCGGACTCCGACCCAGAACGACGCGCCGCCGCTTGAATCAGCTCGATCTGCTGACGCACTTGGGCCGCGCCGCGCGCGCGGAACTCGAAGTCGACTGAGGGCATCTAGCGTCTCTTCTGGAGTGCAGCGACCACGAGCGCGGCTACGTCGGTCATGCCGCCGTCGCCGAAGAGCTCGCGCTCTTGCAGCTCGAGAATCAGGTATCCGAGGAGGTCTCGTTCGTCGGCGGTGTCAGCCGGCGTACCGCGCAGATCACGATGTCGCGCAGCGTATCGGGCTCGCAGTACGTGGCCCAGGTCCACTGCGCCTCGGGTTTTCCCAGGCGGATTACCTCGTCGAGCATCTTGTCGGCGCTCTCTCCGAGGGTCAGCGGCGAGCGCTCGCGCTCGAAGGCGTTGTACGCCTGGATGAGCGCTGTCTGCTCTTCGCTGGTGATCGACTCGCGCAGAGACTTCGCGGTGAACGCCGGCAGGTCTACGCAGTCTGGTTTGCGAATCGCGGCAGCGAGCGTCTGAACAATCTTTTCGTTGCCGAGCAGGTTGTCAGACTCGACTAGCGAGAGGTCGATCGGGTCGAGCTTGAGCTCGTGCCTGATGTACTTCGCCGCCTCGATGCTGGCCCGCTCAATCTCTTTGCGCGTGAGCACCACGAGCGCGACCTGCGTAGTCGGGTCACCGGGCCACGCGATCAGGCGGTGCGACCGCCCGCTCTGCGTGGCCTCGGCTGCCGCCGCGTTCGCGTCGAAGGTCACTGCGCCTTACCGTCGGCCGCGCTGATCTTCAGCGAGTACTCGATCACGTCGTTCGTCTTCGACGAAAGGCTCATCGAGTCGATCACGCCGCGCCCTTTCTGCTTCCGCCCGCCGAAGTGGCCGCGGTAGTCGAACGGGAGCTGCGACTCGTACAGCGCCTCGATGTTGCGCTGTTGCTCCGAGTTCACCTCGCACGCGATCGTACAAGAGACCTCGGCCATGCGAACGCCTGTGGAAAACCCCACGTCGCCCGTGGTGGTCGGCGTGGTCTTCGCGTTCGAGTTGCGCCCCACGGTGATGTCGGTCGTGTTGCGCACGACGCCGATGGGGCCGATGCCGCTGGGCGCGACGATCTCGAGGAAGCCGTTCGAGGCGAATTGCGGTGCAGGCATGGGATCACCTCTCAGGCGAGCTGCTGGAGCTCGCCCGCGAACGCGTGGAAGTGGGGGATGACGCGCGTGGGGATCACGCCGACGATGAGCGTCTTGTTCGACGCGTTCTGCTCGACCTGCACGCCGTCGCGGTTCGCGGTCACGTCGACGATGAGCCCTTCGAGCTCCATCGCGTCGAGCTCCGCGAGGATGGCCGCGCGGACCATCGACGGGTAGATCACATCGGCCGTGGGCGGCGCGATGAAGTTGCTCGGGTCGGGCGCGATGTTTTTGTTCGGGTACGCAGCGATGATCGCGTTCTCGATGCGATCGGCGGCGTAGTCGCTCACCGTCACGCACGACGTGTCGTGCACCGCGCGCGTGAGCGAGCCGTTCGTGTCGAGCGAGTAGCTCGTGATCGACTTGACGACGCGCGAGTAGCCGGGGTTCGCGATGCTCGGTTCGAGCGGCGTGATACCCGCGCTCAGGAGCTGGTTGACCTCGGTTGCGAGAAACGCGCACGACGCGAGCCGCTGCGACTTCACGCCGCCGAGGAGCACGCCGTCGAGGTTCTGCGCGGGGTAACTGATCTCGCCGCGCACCGCGCCGCCGTTGCCGATAGTGCCGTCGCCGTAGAGGCGCGCAGCGGCCACCGACGCGGCGAGCTCGCCCGTGCAGGGCGTCCACGGATCGACCACCGAGGAGCCGGTGTCGCGCTGGTAGACGATCTGAACGCGCGTCGCGTTGACGGTCTGCCCGAACGTCACGGCCGTCGCGACGGTCTGCGTCTTGAGGCCCATCACGGCCTGCTGACGCTTTCGCTCCGCGATGCCGGCGTACGTCCCGAGGTGCGTCTTGATCAGCCCCGCGTTCGTCGTGTCCGAGCACGCGGCGGCGACGAAGTACTCGCCCGTCGCGACCGCCGCGAGCGCGTTGGTGAACGAATCGCTGACCGAGCCCGCCGTCGCGGTGCCGGTGCCGAAGCGCCCACGCACGAGCGAGGTCGACGCGGTGCCGCCGTTGAGCGCGGCCGTGGTGGTGGTCGTCGTGAGCTCGCATTGGATTCCGAGCTCGTTTCCGCGCACGCCGCCCTGCTTCGCAGAGATCGTCACCGTGGCGCTGCTGACCGTGGCCGTGCAGGGCAGGTTGCCCGCGCGGTTGATCGCGATCGCCACGTCGGCGGCGATGTTCGCAGCGCTGGTGCCGCTCGCGACCGCCACGTCGGCGACCTGCTGGCCCGAGATCGTCAGCCGAATCACGCCCGCGGAGCCCGCGGCGTTGGCGAACAGCAGCGTGGCCGTGGCCTTCACCGAAGACCCGCCCTCGGCCACAGGGCACACGGTGATGTCCGCGCTCTTCTTCTGCGCGAAGATCGCGCGGCACATGAGCGCGCACTCCGAGCCCTGCCCGAACAGCGTGTCCGCCTCTTCGGGCGAGGCCACCGCCACGGGCGTTGCGACCGTCGCGGTGCCCGCGGCGACGGCAACGCCGGTCCACGTCGAGCCGTCGCTCGCGGTGATGTCGCTGCGAGAGATCGCGCTCGCGATCATGTTGCCGAGCACGAGCAGCTTGCGCGGCGCGGTGACGGCCTTGCCGCCCACGCCGAGGCGCACGCTGACGCCGAAGAACGGCGCGGGAGAGTTCGGGTCGTACCCGAGCGGTGCGGAGAGAGGCATGCGTCAGGTCTCCTCGGGAGCGGGCGCGACCACTTCGAGGTCGCCGTCGAGCACCGCGCGTCGCAGCATCGCGTTCGCGGGCAACAGGTCTTCGCCGTCGCGCAGCGCGGGCACGGGCTCGCCGAGGGCGAGCGGGGCGCCGCTGGCGTCGCGGCCGACGTAGCGAGAAAGCAGCGTGGCGCCGTCGGCAGCGACAGCGCGCAGGCGCCCGTCGCCCTTCGCGCGCACGCGAACGGTCAGAGGTTCAGACATGGGGCCTCAGCTAGTCGTGGAGGTCTTCGGCGCGGACCGTCGAAAGCGGCAGCGCGTCGGCGTCGGTCGTGGCGTTCGCGTCGAGCGGGTTCACTTCGCCGTCGAACTGCTCGAACGGGTCGGTCGCGCCCTCGGCGGGGCGAGCGCCCAGCACGCGCGAGGCACGTAACGTGACGGCGTAGACGAACAGCCCAGGGCGCACGCGGTAGGGCGCGACGCTCTCGAGCGCGAGCGGCACGGCGCCCACGCTGGTGACCTGGGTTCCGACCACCGCGTCGATCACGTCGTCGAGCACCGCGTCGAGCGTCGTTGTGGTCTCGCCGGGTCGGCTGACCGCACGCACGACCACGAACACGGTCCAGAGCGTCGCGAGCGTCTGCGCGACTTCGCCCGTGGTGGCGAGCTTCGTCTGCGTCGGCGTCTCGCGCGCGAAGGCAATCAGAGCCGCAGGCGTGCGGCCGAGGGCGTCGAGCCCCGGCCCATCGCTGCGCTCCATCTCGCCCGCCCAGTCGGCGACCTGCGCGAGCGTGCCCGCGGGGTCCGCGGTCGTGAGCAGCGTCTCTAGCCGCTCACGGATCGCGGTGCGAATGGCGGCGAGACTCATCGGAGGGCGGCTTCAAAGAGGGTGCTGAGGTGCGCGTCGATCTCCGTCTCGACCGCCTCGTAGGCGGGCGACAGGATCGGCGAGCGCGCGTCGACGTACGAGGCGTAGGGCTCGCCGGCCGCAGCCCAGGTGTGCAGGGTGTCGTCCCACAGCGAGCCGACGGTGGTCTGTGCCGCCTGCGTACTTGCTTGCAGGTCGCCAGTGCGGTTCTGGTACCAGTGCGACTCGCGCGCTTGGCGTGCGGTGCGCTGCGCGGCGTAGAGCAGGCCGTCGTTGGCGGCTCGCTCGAAGTCCGCGAGCAGGCGATCACACGCCGCGTCGAGCGCGGTGGTGTTGATCCCGAGGTCGGCCATCACCAGCCCCGCGGCGCGCCGGTGGAGACGCGCGCGCCGCTCGTGCTCGTCGCGGTGTCAGTGACGCCGGGGAGCGGCACCTTGCCGGCGGCAACGCTGGCGAGCCAGTCGAGCCACCAGTCGTGCCACCGCTTCGCGGTGTTCCCGACGGCGCCGGTGTCGAAGCCGCGCCCGCTCGCGAGGTACCACGCCGCAATGTGAATCGCGGCCTGCTTCAGCGACTCGGGTACCGTCGTGAGCGGGAGCGTGGTGCGCGCAGAGACGTAGCCGTCGATCAGCGCCGACGCGCGCCCGAGCGCCACGTCGAGCTCTGCGTCGGCGAGCCCTTCGACGTACGCGGCCGCGCCGGGCGTCGCCTGGAGCTCGGCGGCGGTCGCGTACTGGCTCATGTCAGCCCGTGCACTTCGCTGCGAGCCAGAACGGCCCGTAGCCGGCCGCGCCGCGCGCTCTCACCGCGTAGAGAACTTCGTCCTCCTTGATCGCGTGCTCCGAGTCCCGCGTGGTCTGCTGGAACATCGGCGCGACGCGCTCTTGGAAGATGAAGGGCTTCACGGCGCGCGAGACGTCGAGCAGGTACCACGCCGAGTCGCTGCCCCCCGCGGACGCGGCGAGCTGCGGCGCGACGAGCACTTGCGCGGTGCCCGCGAACACGTTGTCGACTGCCGTGGCGGCGGTGTTCGAGCCGAACACCTTCGCGACGCTGCGGCTGCCGACGATCTCGAGCGCGGTCTTCTCGAGCGCGGGCGGCACCATCAGCAACGTGGGGTTCACGCGCAGCGACTCGCCGTCCTCGGCCGCGTACTCCATCATCGACGCGCGCACGCTCGCGTAGTTGTCGTGCGAGAGGGTGGTCGACGCGAACAGGTTGTCGATCGTGCGGCCCGACTTGAGCGCGTGGTCGTTCGCGAAGAACGCCTTGCCGTCGTAGCCCTCCTCGTTCGCGAGGATCGCGGCGAACACGAGGTCGTCGGGCCAGATGGCGGCCTGCTCGCCCATGTCGTCGATCGTCGCGGCGTGGATGCCGAGCTGATCGTCCTCGAAGTCCTCGACCGGAACGCGCAGCGTGAGCTCGTACTTCTCGTTCGTGATGCTGTACGCGTACGCCTTCGCGTTCTGCGCGACGCGCTCGCCCGACCACTTGCGCAGCTTCGCGAGCTTCGCGTGGATCGGGTAGTTCTGCACGCGGGTCGTGGACGGCATGCGCGAGGCGATGCGCGACCACAGGGGCGTGACGCTCTTGTACGCCTGCATGAAGCGGGCGTTGAAGGCGACTTCGGCGGCCGAGAGGTCGCCCGAAAGGATGGCAGGGAGGCTCATGGTGTGGGTGCCCTCTCGGCGCTAGGCCGCGGTGGTGGGGATCGCACCCATCGGGTGCAGGAAAACGCTGTGCAGGTTGCCGTTCGTGCCCGCGGTCATGGCCCAGCCCATGACGAACGAGCCCGCGACCGCATCGGTGGTCGAACCCGCGTCGTTGGTGTTGACCGTCGCGGCGACCGCGGCCTTCGTGAGGCCCGCGATCGTGGTCGCGACGTCGACGCCGGGGTTGATGCTCGCCGAGGCGAGCACACGGGCGGGTCCGTTGGTGCGCACGATGGCGACGGCGCCGCTCGCGGGCGCGTTCATGAGCACGCCGCGGCAGCTCTCGCCCGCGGCCGAAGCCGCGACGGCCTGCCCGCTCGAGTTCACCTTCACGAACGTGTTGATCAGCGCCGAGAGGTCGCCGCCTGCTTCGATGAGCAGCTCGCGCACGCTCGGGTCTTCGGAGACGCCGAGCTCGACGAACACGCGCCCGTCTTCGACGCGCATCACGCGCCCCGCGATGGGCCGCGTGCCCATGGCGCTCGTGCGCGCGACGGTCTGGTCGTCGACGAGGAAGCACGGCCGCATCACGTCCGCGGACGTGATGAGATCGTCGCCCGAGCTGTTGGCAAGCCCGAAGGCGCCGCGCTCGACCTTGATGCTCGAGTCGCCAGCGACGGAACCGTTGACGACCTTCTGCGCGCCGACGCCGACCACCACGAGGGTGATGTCGGCGCTCGCGGGCACGGCGTAGCCGCTGCGGTTGAGCGCGACGACGCCGCCGCGGTAGCAGGTCGTGTTCGCCGCCATGGGCAGCGAGAGGTCGTCGGGCACGGCCTCGGAGCCGTACCGGGGCGTGTCGCGGTCTGCGGTGAGAGCCATGGCTTCTTACTCCTGCTCGCGACGGACGGCGCCGCGGGTTTCGAGGGCCTTGCGGCTCTCTTCGGCCTGGGTATCGGAGATGCCGAGCGCGCGCGCGAAGCGGTTCTCGTCACGCGCGGGCTTCGCGCTCCGCGAGACCTCGGGCGCGCGCTTGACCTGCACGGGCAGCGCGTCGGCGAGCGTCCGCGCGCCGTCGAGCGGGAGCGCGAGCAGCTGCTCGCGGAGCTTGTCGCTCCCCGGCGGGAGCTTCCCGGCCTCTTCGGCGGTCTTGATGATCTCCTGGCGCTCGCGGCGCTCGTCGCGCGCGCGAAGCGTCTCGAGCTCCTGCGCGAGCATGTCGGCGCGCGCGGCACGGACCTTCAGCCCCTCGATGTAGCCGAGGGCTTCGGTCGCGGTCTCCTTGCCCGTGGCGGTGACCACGGTGCGCATCTGCACGACGGCCTGCACGAGGGCCGACTCTTCGGCCTCCGCGGGCAGGTCGAGGGCGAGAGCAATGTTTTTCATGGATCGTGTCTCCGGGGGGAGTTGGGGGCGGGCAGGCGCGGCGCCGGCCGCCCGCGCGCGCATCTGCGCAAGGGCCTCCGGGTTCGCAGGGACAGGTGTGACGGAGATCTCGACGAGCTCGTTGTCGTCGAGCACGAGCAGTTCGCGGCCGTCGCGCTTCTCGACGCGCACGCTGTTCGACGTGAAGCCCACGCTCACGCCGCGCAGAAGCCCCTCGTTGATGGAGCGCCAGACTTGCTCGGCGACGGGGTTCGTCTCGGCGGTCGTGAACACGAGCCGCGCGCGCAGCTCGCCGTCTTCGACGCGCACGTTCTCGGCGCGGCCGATCGGGAGCTCGCGCGACTTGTGCGCGAAGAGCACCACGGGGTTCGCGAGGTAGCGCTCTAGGCGCCAGTTCTTCGTGAGCACCGAGTCGTACGAGTCGACGGCCTCGGTGGAGGCGATCACGTCAACGGCGCGCTCGAGGACGTCGCGCAGGCGCACCTGCGCATCGCGCACGAGCATCGTCTTGGGTTCTGTCACGGCTGCTCCGTTGGGGGCGCTGCGGGTACGGGGTCGGCCGCGTCGAAAGGCGGCTCGTCTTTGGGTGCGTCGGGATCGACAGGCAGCCCGAACTCTCCGAGCAGCGCGCGCCAGTCGAGACGCGCTTTCGTGGCGCGCAACGCGGCGATTGCCTCGCCCTGCGCCTTGCGCGTCGCTGCGATCTTTTCGCGATCCTCGGGCGGCGATGCGTCCCAGCACGGCCACGCGGCGAGGTCCGCGTCACCGTGATTGAAGTGCGCCTCGGGTCGCAGCACGTCGCGACGCAGAGAGGTCGCGAGTAGCTCGGCGTCGGCTTCGAGGTAGTCGACGCGAACGCGGTCCTGCACCTTCGCGGCGGCGAGAGAGCCGCCCTTCGTTTCTTGCGTGAGGTTCTGCCCGAGGATCGCGATCGAGGCATCGGTCGCAACGAACTCGAGAAGCGCCCCGAAGCCCTTCGACGCCTCGGCGGCCTTCGCCTCGACGAGCTCCACGTCGAAGCTGTCTTGTTCGGTGGCGCCCTGCGGCGTCATCACCGTGGTGCCGCCCGCGCCGAGCGCGCTCATGTCGTCGAAGAAGCGATCCTTCTCGATGTCGCTCGCGCCCGAGGGCGTGCGCGCGAGGAGGATCGGCGTGCCGTGGCGCTCCGACCACCGGGCCCAATCGCGCACCGTCTCGGCGCGCACCTTGTCCTCGAGCCCGAGGCACCGAACGACGCCGCGCATCCACGGACGCGAGCGCGTGTACCCGAGCACGAGCCACCGGCCGTCGCCCGAAGCGACGGGCACGAGGCCCGCCGAGGTCTGCACTTCCCAGCCGCGCGTGTCGCTCCACGAGAAGAGCGAGGGGTGCACGGGCACGAGGCGCGGACGCCAGGGACCCGAGCTCGTGTCCCACACGATCTCAGCGAACGCGACGCCGAGAAGCACGGCCCACCGCAGCAGGTCTGCGACGACGTCTTCGGGCGCGAGCTCGTACCACGCGCGCCTAGTCGCGGTCGCAACGCTCTTCGCCTTGCGCTGGTCGCCATCCTCCGACGGGGTGACGTCGAACGGCAGCCCGAGCACGCCGAGCACGCGTGTCTGGAGCGCCGCGAAGATGCGCGGGTTGCGCTCCATGTGCTCCGCGAGCAGCGCGGAGCGCGTGAGGTTGCCCTCTTCGTGCTCTCGCAGCGCAGCACGCACGGCGCGCACCGACCACGACGAGAGCGGCTGTACCGGGTGGTACATCAGCCGCGTACGCGCGGGTTTCTTCGGGGCGTCGGTGGGCATTACATGCGGGAGCGAGGCAGCGAATCACGGTGCCGCTCGACAGAGGCGAGCGACGCGGGCACGGCGCCCGTGAGCACCGCGACGCAATCGCTCACGGTGTCGAGCTGGTCGTCCTTCGTGCCCTTCGGTCCAGGCGCGGCCTCGAGCTCGTCGTGCAGCGCGCCGTTCCAGGGGCCACGCACGACGGCGAGAGTTCCCGCGAAGGCGCGGGCGCTCGCGGGGCTGAAGCGAACGATCTTGTCGCCGCTCGGGGGCCGCGCGCGGATCGCGATGCCGGGGTTCCCGTTCTGGTACGAGAGCACCTGGTCTTTGCCGGCCTGCGCGGGGTCCTGCGGAATCCACTGGACCGTGCGCGGGTCGCGCTCTCTGTCGGCCTGCGCGATGCGCGAGAACTCGCTGCGCACCTTCGCGGGCACGCCGCGGAAGCGGTGAACGTGCTCGATCACCACGAGCCCTTCGGCCGTGATGCTCGCGAGCGTGCCGACGGTCCAGTCTGCCGAGCGATCCTCGCTTGCGGCGAAGTCCCAGCACCGCACGCGGGCTCGTACGAGCGCGGGTGGTGCGTCGAGGTGCAGAACCTTCTCGCGGTCCCACATCTCCTTCGGCGCGGCTCGCTTGAGCCAGTCGCCCGAGAGCAGCTGCGCGCGTCGGAGCGGGTCGAGCTGAAGCAGCGCCGCTCGATACTCCGAGGTGACGTGCGGGTTGTCTTCGAGCTTCGCAGGAACGAACGTGCGCGAGAGCGCGTCGGGCGTGCCGCGCGCAACCTCGTCGTCGCCCGCGTACCAGCGAAGGCGCCCCGGCTCAGACGGTCGCGGGTGCTTCGGGTCGAGCCACGCGGCGAAGCGCGCGAAGACCCATTCGTGCCCAGGGCCGCCGGGGTTCGTCGTGGCGCGCGTCGCGCGCGGGAGCGTGGGGTCCGTGCCGCGGATGCGCGCGCGGATCGCCCGGTACTGCCGCTCGGTGAAGTGCGTGAGCTCGTCGAAGACGACGAGGTGAAACTCTTGGCCGTCGAAGCGCGAAACGTCGGTCTCGTGCTCGCAGTGCGTGAACCACACGCGCGCGCCGCTCGGAAACCGCCACGTCCCCGTGGTCAGGTTGAGCTTCGCGCCGAGGGCCGGGTACAGCGCCTCGGTCTTCGCGATCAGGTCGCGCAGCTGCGTCGTGTCGCGACGCAGGACCAGCGCGTTGAAGCGTGGGTTGTCGATCCAGCGCAGCGGAAGCGCGACGACTGCGGCGCTCTTGCCGCCGCCGGCCGCGCCGCCGTAGAGCGCTTCGTCAGCGGGGCTCGCAAGGAACGCGGCTTGCCGCGGCGTCGGCTCCCACAGGATCGTCGGAGAGGTCTTCGACACTGGCAATCGTCGGCATCACCACGACGCGCGCGGTGACTTCGTGCTGCACGGGTGCGCCATCGGGGCCGCTGTGCTCGAGCGCGAGCTTGTCGCCGAACTCGCCAGGGAAGCGCTTCGAGAGCTTCCACGCCGTGCGCTTCCAGTCGCCCTTGCCCTCGCCGACTTCACCATCGATCGAGGCGAGCTCCTGCTTCGCGTACGCCGCTTCGGCAGCGCGGTAGAGCAGCGCGAACGAGACGTAGGGCTCGTCGGCGTCGGTGGGCGCGGCCTTCTCGCCGCGGGCGAGCCAGTCGTAGATCGTCGAGCGATGAACGCCGGCGTTGGCCGCAGCGAACTTCACCGGTAGCCCGGTGCGAATCTCAGCGACGATGCGCTTTCCGATCTCTTCGGTGTACGCGGTGGGGGCGGGCACGTCGCTACCGAGCGCGCATCGCAATGCGCGAGTCGAAGAAGTCGTTGCTCGCGCAGTAGAGCGCGAACACAGCCGTGCCCACACGGAAGCCGCCGATCGCCCACGACAGCAACGCGAGCACGGTCAGGCCGTGCAGCAGCGAGAACATCACGCACGCCAACCGCTCGTGCGCAGGAAGGGCGTCGCGCGTCGACTTCGCAGCTTCGAGTACAGCGCGGAGGCCCGTCGTCGGGCGTTTCGCGTGGAACGTGAACTCGATGGTCTCTTTTGCCATGGGTCAGCCGTCGTAGAGGCGCTCGGCCTCGTCGCGGGCGAAGTCCGCTGCGCGTCGATCGAGCTCGCGCGTGGCGGCCGTGAGCAACTTGGCCTTGTCGTGTGGGCTCGGGTCGCGGCCGATCACGAGGCAGCGGTAGCGGCCGTGGTCGATCACCCGAGCGCTTGGGTCGTGCGCGTCGGAGTCGTCAGAGACAAAACCGCGAAAGCTCTTCATCGTCGCGTCCAGTGGCAGTAGCAGTCCGCGTAGGCGCGACCGCAGTGCGGGCAGCGGGGCGTGAGGCGAGCAGCGGCGCGACGCTCAGCGCGGTTGCGCGGGGTGGGCTCGCCCATCGCCGCGGCGATCTGCGAGACGTACACGGTGTCGCGTTCGACGCCTGTAATGCGCGCGTGCTCGTCGAACGCGTCGCCGATGCGCTCGTGGTGCCACTCGCCTGCGTAGAATGCGCCTGTGTCGCGTGGGTCGAAGCTGTGCATCGTGGTCAAGCGCCCACGCGGGGCGCGGTAGGTGTGCCGCTGTTTCTCTGCCAGCGCGCGGCCCGCTGCCCTGTCGGGATGAGCGGAGAAGCAAGGGCCACGGGTTGGCGCCCGTGGCCCTGTTAGGTCTCAAGCACCCCGCAGAGGGAGCGCCTTGAGCCGAGACATCAGTTACTCAAGTGCCGCGCGAGCCGGTCCCACGTCCGCGCGAACTGGCGCGGCGAGATCAGCCCCGAGGCCTTCGCAGCACGTCGCAGCGCGAGCAGCGAGACGCCGAGCCGACGCGAGGCGTTGCCGGCGTACTCGAGTCCCGCGAGCCCCGCGCAGGCGTCGCAGCACGGGTCGCCGTCCTCGTCGACCTGGCCGACGACGCAGCGCCGGTTGCACCACGCGCAGGTCACGCGGCCTCCGCGACGCCGTGCGGCGACGGCAGCTCGCACGCGAGCCAGCGGGCAGGGAGGTCCGCGGAGACGCGGTACGAGACACCACCGCGGCCGCGCGATCGAACGCGCTCTACGCCGACGACTCCCAGCGCGTGCCAAGCAGACGCCCACCGGGCTACCGTGGAGTACGGCTGCCCGATGGAGACTGCGAGCTCGCGAAGGCTGAGTCCGGCGCCCTGTGGACGCACCTCTGCCAAGCGAAGCTAGGGTAACGTGAGAATAATCACCCGTCAAGGGAATGCGAGTTGACTACTCGCGCTGGGCGTTGTCTGTCACGCGGCGCAGCGCAACTTGGCGTCGAGCGTGGCCATCGCTTCGCGGAGTTGCCCCTGGCCCGCCGTCCTCGCGGTGGCGTGAGGCAACCGCGCTGCGACCGCAGCGTCGCGAATCCTGTCCGCGTGGTCGGAGCTCAGTAGCTCCAGCACGATGACACCCGAGAAGCGACGGCCGTGGATCTTCGAGATCAGCGTGGCCGGGCTCATGGTGCGAGGCATCTCCATCCACTCTACGCGCGGCACAGACTGCTTCACCCAGCGCAGTTTCTCTGGCGTAGGCACGCCGCCGACGATCACCATCGGCAGCGGGCTACCAGCGAGGGTGGGCACCGAGACCGGCGGCTCGTTCAGCGCCGCAGCCGCCTCGGCCAACGAGTGCACACGAGGAAGGTCACGGGGCCGTTCGCTCTCCGCGACGTTCTCGGCAGTCTCTTGCGTCGCATCGTTCGCGGCCTCCGCTCTAGACGCCGATACCTGCGCCACGGGCGTAGTCGGCTGCGTGCGGAGCGTCGCCATTGCCTCGGCGCACTCCGGTATCGCCTCGCACGCAGCGAGCACGGCGAGCCCTGCGTCTTGAACGTTGATGGGCGACTGCTTCACCACACCGAGGCGTGCCGCGAGCTCGTACTGCAAGACCGACCGCTTGGCCTCGCGCCACGCCTCTACCGACTTGGTGAGGCTCGCGGCGAGCGCGTCTACTTCGTCGGCGCGGCGGTTCACGTCCGCGCGCCACGTTGCAATGATCTCGTCGAAGATATCCATCGGTGCTCCTTCGTTGATGCGTTGGCTGAACCTGTTGTCGATCTCGGGCGCGAGGCTGCATCCGTAGACCCTGCGAATCCTGTTCTTCGTTGCGACCGGGAAGCCATGCTGCGGCAGCAAGGCGTCGAACGACCATCGGTCAAGTCGCACGCGATCCTTGGCCTCGTTCGCCCACCGCGCGTACCTGAGCCACACGCTGCCGAAGTACACGGAGTCGGATTCGCTGCCCCGTTGCAGGCACTCGTCGGCGAAGCGCTTGATGTGCGCGAGTACAGCTGGCGGCGTTATCTTTCCCATCACGCCCCCTCCCACTCCCGCAGCGCCAGCGCGAGCGCCGCAGCCCCTACGCGCTCCATCGCCGCGAGCGCCGGTGCCGTGTCGCGCGTCGCGAGCTTGATCCGCCACGTCGCGTGGTGCTCGCGCGACAGGTGCCAGCCGATCGCTTGGTGCAGGGTCACCGCGCGCCCCTCGACCCGCTCGACCACACCCTGCGAGAGCGCGGGGTCAGCGCTCCCGCGGACGGTGCCCACGGGCTCGTACCCGTCGCCGCGCACGGTGCCCGCCACGATCAGCGCCCGAGCGCGGTGCCCGGGGTGCGCGTCGAGCTGGCGGTAGCGCGTGAGCGCCGCGAGTGTGCTCGGCGGGGTGCGCGTCGGTTGCGGCTCGGGCACGACGTGAGCGCCAGCGCCCTTGGTGCCCCGGTTGCCCGTACCGAAGACGCCGCTGGACGCGACCTCGAGCGCAACTGCCGTGTTGCTGCGCGGCCCCGGCGCGTGGGCGAAGTGGTCGCGCAGTGCGATCAGGTCGCGCAGCATGCCCGTCAGGCCCACGCGGTGCGTGAGCACGGGGCGCGCGTAGAGCTGAGCGCCGCAGTCGCCGCACGTCGCGGGTACCTCGCCTGCGTCGCGCAGGGAGACGCACTGGCGGCAGTGGGGGATGGGGGCGGGGGGCATCAGTTCGCCTTCTCGTTGTTCGCGGCTTCGCGCCAGCGGTTCACGGACTCGGCAAGCTCGCGGCTTAGCTTCGCTCCATCAGCGTCCAGCCTGCGATGCTGCTTGTACGTCCACCACGCGAGCGCGGGGCAGCCGACCACGAGCCACACCAGCACGATCACCGACGAGATCAGGTCGATCACTTCTTTCGCACGCGCCATCCTCACGCTCCCTTCGCCAGCATCGCCAGCCCCTCGGCCACGCTCACGGCCAGCCTCGCAGCAGGGCGCTCATCGCCTCTCGCTCGCGTCGTCGCTCTGCCAGCGCCCCAGCGAGCGACCGCAGGCTCTGCTCTTCGTCGTCATCGGCGTCGGCCAGTGTCGCTGCCGCTGCCGCCGCCCGGTACTCCCGCGCGAGCCGCGCGTCGATGCCCTCGGCCCACGCGGCAGCCCGCCTCGCGAGCGCAATCAGGACCCATGCGACAAGCGCCTCTTCGCCAGCGGCCTTCGCACCTTCGAGGCTCGTCGGGCTCTGGTCGCTCGGCACGCGCGACCCCGCGCACCACGCCTGCGAAACGCCGCTCGCGAATGCGTAAACCGCGAGCTCGCCGTGCGTCTCGGTGTAGTCCCGCTCGGCGCCACGGCAGCCGTCGTCCACCCACTCGCTCATCGTTGCTCCTCCCGCGCCACTGCAGCGCTCACAGGCACGCTCCGTCGCACCATCGCCCGCCAACCACGTACGCGCACCAGTCCGTCGGTGCGGGCATCCACACGCCACCCATGCGGTAGCCCCAACGCAGGAGCGGACCCGTCATCGCGCCGCGTGCGATGGGCGCGTACGTCGCGCCCTCGACGTGCTGGCTCCAGTTGGGCGCGTACGGCTCGCTGCCGTCTGCGTCGTCGTACGCAGGCGCCCTGGTGATCGCGTCTGCCCAGCGTTCCCACCAAGCAGGCGTGCCGTCGCAGGGACCGAGCGGCGCGAGCCAGCGGACCTGATCGGCGCCGGTGCTCATCGTCGCCCCTTCCACGCCGCGAGGGCGGTGCGGGCTGCGGCGAGGCGCTCCGTTGCGGGCAGCCCCGGCAGTCGGTACTCCGCGTCGCTGGCTACGAGCAGCGCCTCACTCGCCCCGTGGTACTCGCGCAGCAGGGCGAGCTCGTCGCAGAGGGCAGCAGCCACGCTCCGAGGGAGCAGTACGTGCGTGGCCTTGGGGAGCATCGCCGCGAAGTCCGCGAGCTCTCGCCGCGCCTCGTCGAGTGTGTCAGCCATGGTCGTCTCCCTTCGAGCGGGCGGCGGCGAGCACTGCGTCTTGCGCGGCGCGGGCTCGCGTCTTCGCCTCGTCGTAGCGGCAGCGCAGCTCGTACTCGTTTGGCGCGGCCGACCCGCGCATCCACGCCTTCGTAGCGCTGGCGAGCGCTTCGTCCGCCGCCACCAGCGCATCAGCCGCCGCGAGGATGCGTTCGGCGCGGGTCACGAGAGGGCCTCGCGCTCGGCAGCCGTCGGCTCCGTGAACGCCGCGCGAATCGCCCGCAAGCACGCCGAGCATACGTGCTCCCTACGACGCAGGGCGGCGCGCGCTTCGTCGAGGCCCATGCACTGCGGCTGACCTGGGCGCCGCAGTGGCCCACACCAGTTCGCGCTGTGCCCATCGGTGAGACGCCAGACGCAGATCGGATCGCTCACGTCCCCTCTCCCTTCGCGCGCACGATCTCGGCGCGCTCCTGTGCCCATGCGGCGTCGCTGCGGCGCATGCTCGCGCGGAACGCACGCACCATCACGGGCCACTCACGCGCCTTGCCGGGCGTGCGTTCCGCATAGAAGCCCGCGGCGAGTCCGTCGCACCACCCACGCGGAACGTCGAGCGTGGGGCGGGCACGCTCTATCGTGCGGCTGCGGTGCCACTGCGTCGGCCCTATGCGCGACGAAGCGTCTGCATCGTCCGCGAGCGGCATCGGAGACGACTTGATCGTGCGGAGCAGAGAGTCGAACGTCGACGGGACGCCTGCTGCAACCCACTCCCACGTCACGCGCTCCGATACCGTCCCGTCGCGAGACCCGTAGCGATCGCACAACGCCCCGTACATCTCCGCGCTCGCGTTGTTGGGCATCACCACGCGCGCTGTGGTCGTCGTGCTCGCCGTCGGCAGCTCAGGCACCGCCTCGTCGAGCCACCCGCCCTCGATCGCCCACCCCGAGGGCTTGCGCGTCGCGCGGGGACGCCACGAGGCGCGCCGTACCCAATCGTACAAGCGCTCGGCGGGGCGCCACACCGAGACGCACCGCACGCGCGCAGCACAGAAGTGCATCTCGCGCTCCTCTGCCGCATGCACCGGTTCTACGTCCCACAACACCGCCCGCGCCTCGGCCTCCAGGCGGGCGATCAGGTCTGCGGGGAGCACGCAGGGCTTGCCCTCCGCTTCGGCGACAGCCGCGAGGGCGCGGACTTCGTCAGCGGCGATCGGCGGGCGGGCCATCGCTTCCGCGAACGCGCGTTGCACGGTGGCAAACGTGGCCTCGCTGTCGCTCACGAGACCGTTGACGTTGTACGTGAACTCGCTCACCGCTCACCTCGCCCCGGCGCGCACACGTTCGGCCTGCGCTCGCAGCACGTCGCCCACGTCTGCACGAGCGGACGCGACTCGCACCGCTCCCACTGCGTCCAGCACCACACGCTCCCGTTCGCCGAGCACGCGAGGTCCACCCACTCGCGAGCGTCGCGGTCGAGGCTGTCGGCCACCGCACTCACCGCTCACCTCGCGCGAGACGGTGACCGAGTGCGTCGAGCCGCAATGCCTCGCGGTCGGACTCCATCGCCGCCGCGAGGTAGTAGGCGCGCGCCTTTCCGGTGAGCACAGGCGCGTAGCTTTCGGCGTGCGACAGCTCGGCAAGCTCGTGGGCCGTGTGTCGCATCAGCGCTGCGTGCTCTCGCTTGCGGTCGCCTGCGAGACCGCGTGGGGCGGGCACCACGAGGGCGAGCCCGGCGCGGTACGCGGCAAGCCACGGCTCAATGTGCTGCCTCCGGATCACCGCTCACCTCGCGCGAGTTCGCCCGCGTACGTCGCCCCGAGCGTTGGCAAGATGTCGCGCGCAAGCAGCGTGCGGTGACAGCGTTCGGGGTCCGTGCAGTAGCAGAGCAGCACCACGCGCGGACGCGCGAGCAGTCGCTCCCACACCCCGCGGGCCGCGCGGTAGCTCGCACGCATCTCCGCGGTGTACGCCGCCACGTAACCAGGCCAGAGCGCCTCGGTGTCCGCGCCTGCGCGTCGTGCCGAGAGAAACGGACCCAACAGCGCCCATGACGGCGCAAAGGCGATCCCGTCGCGCCCCGCGCTCTTGCGTGTCACGTCGAGCGCATCAGGGTCGCGAGAGCCTACACGAGCCGTGCGTACGGTGGTCACCGCTCACCTCGTACGAGGGCGTCGCGGCGCGCCTCTGCCTCGGCCAGCGCAGCACAGCGGTCTGCAA